>Ga0247843_1002833_pt1 | contig 30120 bp, 12 predicted proteins | sample LaCruzMarch2017__FD_192420 | JGI IMG/M metagenome (GOLD analysis project Ga0247843, IMG submission 192420) | Freshwater microbial communities from meromictic Lake La Cruz, Castile-La Mancha, Spain - LaCruzMarch2017_8m | ecosystem: Environmental > Aquatic > Freshwater > Lake | place: Spain... | reverse complement strand
CCGCACGGCCATGGGGGGGGGGGGGCGGCGGACGGCTTCAACGGTTGGACCGACTCGCGGCCCAATGGCAGCACCGCCACCGCCCACTCCCAGACCACGCCGCTGGCGCTCGGCGCCAGCGGCGTGACCGCGACTTGGAGCGCGTCGAGCACCTGGTCAGCCGGCGACAACCTCAACAAGGAGCACACACCCTACCGGGTTTACCTGGACGACGGCGGCTCCGGCGTGCGGGTGACCCTTCAGGGATTGGCCGCCTGGATGGGTGCCAACGGGATGGACCGGTATCAAATCCGCTGCTACGCGAGCAGCGACAATGCTGCCGGCTTTCAGGCGGTTTCGATCCGTTCCGGGACCAGCGCCACCGGCCCGGTGCTGCACACGATGACGCCGCCGATTCTCGGCAACGGCTCGTTCCCGACCGGCGGCACGGTCCCCGCATCAGGCGTCGCCCGCGGCTACGTCGATTCGCCCAATACGCTCACCGACGACAGCATCACCCTGACGATTCCGCCCCGTCCGCCGATCGGCAATGTCAACCGCAACGTCCGAGGTCCCCTGGCCGCCTTCAAGATCACCGCCTTCAAGACCCCGGTGGCGCAGTCGATCGCCTTCGCCGCGGTCGCCCCGGCCACCGTCGGCGATGCTGCGGTCACCTTGAGCGCCAGCGCCAGCTCGGGGTTGCCGGTGACCATCACCAGCTCGAATCCCGCGGTCGCCAGCGTCAGCGGCATGACTTTGAACTTCCACGCGGCGGGCACGGTGACGCTGACCGCCCGCCAAGCGGGCAACGCCGATTTCCTGGCCGCCCCGGACGTGCCGCGGTCCTTGCGTGTTTACTCGGGGATCAAGGTCCCGCAGACGATCACCTTCAACGACCCGGGGGATCCGGTCCACGGCGACGTCTCGCTAGTGGTGACGGCCAGTTCCAGTTCCGGCCTGCCGCTGGTGTTTTCCAGTTCCGACCCCGCGGTGGCCACGGTCGAAGCGGGGCGGCTGGTCGCCCGCTTTCCCGGCACCACCACCATCACCGCCAGTCAGCCCGGCGATCTGGAGTTCAACCCCGCCACTCCGGTGGCGCATGAGATCACGGTGGGGGCGGGTTCGCTTGCCTTGCCGCCGTCCGTTTCCCGGACGCTCGGCCATGATGCCGGACCGTTGACCGTGGAAATCCCGGTTGCCGCCACCGCTGGCGGGGCGGTCTCCTGGTGGGCCGGACTGGAGGCTTACCCACCTTGGTTGAAAATGACCGGCAACGGGGGAACGACGCCGGGCAGTATTACCGTGGTTCTCGATCCCTCCACCGTTCCGCCGGGAAATCACGACGCGGCGATTTTCGTCACCGCCGGCAATTCGGTTTTCCGCATCCCGCTGAGGCTCACCGTCACCGCGGCCGCGGCGGTCGAGCAGTTCGATTTCCTCCACCCCGGTCATGTCCCGGTGACGACGGGCGGCTTCACCGCCGGCGGACGCTTCGCCTCATTCAAACTCCACTTCGCACCCGCCGTGGGCACCCGCCTCAAGGTCCTGGAAATGACCGGCCTGTCGAGGATCGACGGGACCTTCGTCAATCTCGCGCGCGGCCAGCGGGTCGATCTGAAATACAACGGGGCGAGCTATCCCTTCGTCGCGAACTACAACGGCGGCAGCGGCAACGACTTGGTGCTGGAATGGGCCTACAACCGGATCCATGGGTGGGGCAGCGGCTTCCAAGCCTATGGAAACAACGACAGCCCTCCAAGCACGAAGCCCGCGCCGGTCGGTCTGTCGGGTCTGCTCGCGGGCAAGACCTTCAGCGCGCTTTCCGGCGGCGATGGCTTCACCCTGATGCTGTTTGCGGACGGCACGCTCGCCGCAGCGGGTGCCAATAACAGCGGCCAGCTGGGAGCCAACGACACCAACAACCGCAGCACCCCGGTCGAAATCACCGGATCCGGCGTTCTGGCGGGCAAGCAGGTGGTCGCGATCAGCGCCGGCGAAAGCCACAGTCTCGCACTCTGCTCGGATGGCACCGTGGCGGCCTGGGGAAACAATTACAGCGGCCAGCTGGGCACTGGAACGAACACCCGTAGCCTGGTGCCGGTGGCGGTGGAAACCGGCGCGCTCGCCGGCAAGTCCGCCGTGGCCGTCGCGGCCGGCGGCACCCACAGCATGGTTCTCCTGTCCGACGGAACCGTCGTCTCGTGGGGGGAGAATGGCGGGCAGCTTGGCAACGGCAGCACCATCAATAGCCTGATCCCCGTCGCGGTCGATACCAGCGGAGTTCTTGCCGGCAAGGTGGTCATCGCCATCTCGGCAAGGACCGGCCACAGCATGGCGCTCTGCTCGGATGGCACCTTGGTCAACTGGGGCGGCGGCTGGTCGGGCAGTCTCGGCAACGGTGCCAACACCAACAGCAACGTTCCCGTGGCCGTCAGCAAGGCCGGTGTCCTCGCCAACCGGACCGTCGCCGCCTTGGCCTCCGCCTACAACCTGAGCCTCGCACTCTGCACCGACGGGGCGGTCGTCGGCTGGGGATACAATGGCTTCGGAGGACTCGGCAACGGCACCAATACCGACTCCAACGTCCCGGTGCTGGTAAAATCCGACGGCTTGCTGGCAGGCAAAACCCCGATTCTGATCGCCGCGAGCTACCCCAGTTACGCCTTGTGCTCGGACGGCACTCTCGCCGCTTGGGGCGACAACCAGCGTTACCAACACGGCAATGGGACGAGCACCTCCAGCAACGTTCCGGTGGCGACGTCGCTCGAGAGCCTCGCCGCGGGCGAGAAATTCATCGACCTGATGCGGGGCAACCACGGAAAGCACATGGTGGCCATCGCCGCGCTGCCGCTGGCATCCAACGCGCGACTCGCATCGCTGTTGCCCGGTTCAGCGGCGCTGGACATGCCCTTCGATCCCGCCCGGACGACCTATCAGCTCAGGGTCCGTCATCAAACCCCCGCCATCACCCTCACCCCGACCGCCGATGACCCGCGGGCGACCCTCCGCCTCAACGGCGTCGAGATTCCCTCCGGCACCGCGACCGGCCCGCTGCCAGCGACTCCCGGCAGCACGCTCAATCTGGAAGTCATCGCGGAGAACGGCGTGACCCGCACCACCTATGCCCTGACCGTCGTCGAGGATTCCACACTCTCGGGCCTCGCCTTGAGCAGCGGGGCCCTTCTTCCGCAGCTTTCGCCATTCTTCACCAGCTACACCGCCCATGTGCCGTTCGCGGCCTCGTCGATCCAAGTCACGCCGACCGCCACCGATCCCACCGCATCCATCACCGTCGATGGCACCGCGGTCAACTCCGGGACGGCCAGCCAGAACATCGCCCTTGCTGCCGGGGAAAACCTCGTCCAGGTCCGCGTCACGACGGTGGGCGGCAGCTCATCGACCTACCGCCTCACTATCGTCCGCCAGATCCCCCTGGTCCATACCTTCGCCTCGGCCGCCAGCGTCGCCGTCACGGCGGATCGCCATGTCGCGCTCGCCAACACCGCGACCCTCTCGCTCGGCTTCGCGCCGCCACCCGGCACCACCCTCCGCGTGGTCAACGTCACCGGCCCGGAGCCGATCCTTGGGGAGTATGAAAACCTGCCCCAGGGAGGAATCTCAGCGCTCGAACACAACGGCATCCTCTACCGGTTCATGGCCGACTACTTTGGCGGCGATGGCAATGATTTGGTGCTGCACTGGGTGAACACGCGGCTGTTCTCGTGGGGCTCCAATGGCGGCGGCCAACTGGCGCTCGAGGAAACCAACGTCGATCGGCGCGTGCCGACGATCGTCCCGGAAAACCTGCTTTCCGGGCACCCCCTCAAGGGGATCGATGCCGCAGGTCACCACAGCATCGCACTCACCATTGACGGCCGGCTGTTCGCCTGGGGAAGTAACGGCTCCTCCGGCAAACTCGGTGACGGCAGCGGTGACGACACCGGTGGCGGCACCGGTGACGACAGCCTGATGCCGGTCGCGGTGGATACCAGCGGGGCGCTGGCGGGCAAACGCGTCATCCGCCTGGTCACCGGCGATTATCAGTCGCTGGCCTTGTGCGAGGATGGCACCTTCGTCCGCTGGGGCACCTCGTCCACCAACCGCGTGCCGGAGGCAATCCCGATGACCGGGGTGCTCGCAGGCAAGCGCATCAGCCGCTTCGCGGTGGGGGACTATCACTCGCTGGCGCTGTGCACCGACGGCACGCTGGTCGCCTGGGGTTCAAACAGCGATGGCCAACTCGGCAACAACAGCACCGTGGCCAGCGACACCCCGGTGCGGGTCGTTGCCACCGCGCTCGCCGGCAAAACCGTGACCGGCCTCGCGGCGAACCAATCTTTCAATCTGATCCTATGTAGCGACGGATCGCTGTTCTCCTGGGGATTGAATTCCTACGGCCAGTTGGGAACCGGCAATTACACCGACAGCACGGTCCCCGTCGCGGTCAACCGCAGCGGCGTGCTGGCCGGCAAAACACCGGTCGAAATCGCCGCCGGGGGATCCTTCGCGCTGGTCCGTTGCTCGGACGGGACGCTTGCCGCGTGGGGCTACAATTTCAACGGCCAGCTCGGCAACCAATCGACCAGCGACAGTCCCACTCCCGTGCTGGTCTCGCGCTCGGGCGCGCTGGCGAGCAAAACGGTCCAGTCGATCGACGCCGGCGGTTCTTTCGCCATCGCGCTTTGCACGGATGGCAGCCTCGCGACCTGGGGACATAACTTCTACGGACAACTGGGCATCAACAGCACCACCCAAAGCAGCGTCCCGGTGCTGGCGCAGTTGGCCCCTCCAGGCGGCGGCAAGGTGATCGCTGCGTTTACCGGGTCGGATCATGTGCATGCGGTGGTGGCATTTCCTCCGGCACCCGCCGTGGCAACCTTGGCCGCCAGCGCGGTTTCCGATTTCCAAGCCACGACCAACGCGGAGGCCTACCCCAACGGCCCGCCCACCCGGGTGTGGTTCGAATACGGCAGCAACCCGCTTTACGGGGGCTTGATCGACGCCACGCCGTCCCCGCTGGCCGGCGGCGGCCGCACGTCGTTATCGGCCGTTCTCGACGGCCTCGTCCCCGGCACCACCTATCATTACCGCGTCGTCGCCAGCAACGGGACCGACACGGTGGCCGGTGAAGACCGTATCTTCATCACCACCGCCCGCGCGCTGTTGTCGGAGCTGGCTCCCTCCAGCGGGCGCTTGATGCCGGCGTTCACCGGCTCCACCGCCACCTACGCCATCACCGTCCCGGCCACGACCGCGGAGATCACCCTGCGCGCCACCGCCGCCCAAGCGGGTGGCACCGTGACGATCCAGGGCGCCGCCGTGGCGGCGGGTGCCCACTCCGCGCCGATTCCCCTGACCACCGGCAATACCGCCATCCCCGTGATCGTCACCAGCCAGGATGGGGCGACCGTCTCCACCTACACCGTCACGGTCACCCGCCTGCCGCAGGTTCTCGAACTCACCTCCGCCGGGGGCGCGGCACTCACCGCGGCGGCCTTCGATCTAACAGGGAGCTCGCCCGAGCTCGCCCTCGGCTTCACGCCGCCGGCCGGTGCCGACCTTGTCATCCTCCGCCAAACCGGCAGCTCCTGGAGCCGCGGCTTCTTCGGCAACCTGCCGCAGGGCGCGTTCATCCAGTTGGAGCGCGGCGGCAGGGTCTATCCCTATGTTGCGAACTACTACGGGGGTAGTGGCAATGATCTGGTCCTGCAATGGGCCGAAACGCGGCTCGCCGGCTGGGGCCTCAATTCCAGCGGCCAGTTGGGCGACCAAACGCAGACGACGCGCGGCGAGCCGGTGAATGTTTTCGCCGGCGGCATCCTGGCCGGCCGCACGGTGATCTCGATCGCCAACGGTCAGGACCACACGCTCGCACTTTGTTCCGACGGCACCCTCGCCTCATGGGGCAGCAACAACTACGGGACACTCGGCATCGGCGTCGCCGGCAGTCAAAGCCTGGTCCCGGTGGCGGTCGACACCTCGCGCGGGCTCGCCGGGAAAACCGTGGTCGCCATCGCCGCCGGATACTTTCACAGCCTCGCGCTGTGCAGCGACGGCTCGCTCTTCAGCTGGGGCAACAACCAGGACGGCCAACTCGGCATCGCGGGAGTGGCCAGCGCGAACTCTCCGCTGCCGCTGACCGAACTGGGAGCCCTGGCCGGCAAGGAAATCGTCGCCATCGCCGCCGGCGACGCCCATAGTCTGGCCCTGTGCAGCGACGGCAGCGTCGCCGCCTGGGGCTGGAACTCCTCCGGCCAGTTGGGCAACGGCACAATCGGCAGCAACAGCGCCTTGCCGGTGATCGTAGGCGAAGGCGGCGTCCTTCAGGGCCGCCGGGTGATCGCGATCACCGCGGCAAGCCAGCACGGCCTCGCCCTGTGCGACGATGGCGGCATGGTCGGCTGGGGTGGCAATTCCTACGGCCAGTTGGGCGACGGCACGAAGGTCACCCGCAGCCTGCCCGTCCCGGTGAAACCGGTGGGAGCCCTCGCCGGGAAAACACCGGTGGCGATCCGGACCGCCAACGCTCACAGCACGGTCCTCTGCACCGACGGCGCCATCGTGACATGGGGAGCCAACAGCTCGGGACGCCTCGGCAATAACTCCACCACCGACAGCCTGGTTCCGGTGAAGGTCATCGACAGTGGCATCCTCGCCGGGAAATCACCCTCGATCCTGGCCGGCGGGTCGCTCTTTACCCACGTCCTCGCTTCGGACGGGACGCTTGCCGCGTGGGGATCCAATGGCAGCTATGGAACCCTCGGAGTCGGCGACAGCTCCTTCGCCTTTAGCAGCGTGCCGGTGGCGGTCAGCGGCGCGTTGTTGCCTGCGGGCGGGCGTTTCTCACGCGTCTGGAGTGGAACATCCGCGTCCCACACGTTCGCGTTGGTGGCCTTTCCGCCCCGGGCGCTTGCCACCACCGCCGCCGCCGATCCCGTGCGGGACCAATCCGCCACCTTGAGGGGACGCGTCCTGCCGAACGGGTCGGACACCACCGTCTGGTTTGAATACGGGCTCACGGAAAACTATGGTGAGACACTGCCCGCCGTGCCGGCCAGCTTCGGTGCCGGCCTCGGAGAAATCGCGGTCGTAGCAGAACTTTCCGGACTGGTGACCGCTACCCCCTATCACTTCCGGGTGGTGGCATCGAATGCAGGCGGCATCCGCTACGGGGAAAACCTCCGCTTCATCACCAGCGACTTCGCCGCCCTCGCGGATCTGGCGCCCGCCGTCGGCGGGCTTTCGCCGACCTTCGACAAGACAGTCTCTTCCTACGCCATCACCCTGCCTCACTCGACCGCGACCCTCGTCCTCACCCCGCGGTCGCTTTATGAAACCGCATCGATCAAGGTCAACGGTGCTGCGGTCGCCTCCGGTTCGCCCACGCCCGACATCCCGCTGGCAATCGGCAACACCAGCATTCCGATCGAGGTTCGATCCGCCGATGGCGCAAACGTCCAACACTACCACGTGGTGGTCACCCGCCTGCCGGAGATCTTCAATTTCCCTTCCGCCACTTCGATCCCGGTGACGGTGGAGCGCTTCTCGGCCACGGGAACGGCACCGGACATCCGCCTGGCATTCGCCCCCCAACCGGGAACCGGCCTGACCTTGGTTAGGAGCACCGGCGGCGATCCCGTCGCCGGGGAGTTCCTGAATCTGGCGCACGGGCAGGAACTCGAACTCGTCCACGACGGGGTCACCTATGCCTTCGTCGTCAACTACCACGGCGGGAACGGCAACGACCTGGTGTTGGAATGGGCCAACCGCCGCCTGCTCGCATGGGGAGCCAACTACGGCGGCCAGTTGGCCAACGGTACGGACATCAGCGCCAGCCTGCCGGGCGAGGTGCCCGTCGGCGGCGCGCTGGCCGGACGGGTGGTGCTCTCGGTCACCACCGGTCCCGGTCATGTCATTGCGCTTTGTTCGGACGGGACCCTCGCCGCGTGGGGCAGCAACAACCAGGGCCAGCTTGGTGATGGCAGCCAGATCAACCGCAAGGTCCCGGTGGTGGTCGATCCGAGCGGCGCGCTCGCCGGCAAGCAGGTGGTCCGCCTGGCCGGCGGCGGCACCCACAGCCTCGCTCTTTGCTCGGACGGCACCCTCGTCGCCTGGGGTAACAACAACGCGGGCCAGCTCGGTCTGCCGACCACCACCCCGCGCACTACTACCCCGGTGACCGTCGCTCCGGCCGGCGAGCTGTCGGGACGGACCGTGGTCGGGATTGGTGCCGGCGAGTTCACGAGTTATGCCATTCTCTCGGATGGCAGGGTGGTGGCCTGGGGCGGGAATGGCGACGGCCAACTCGGCAACGATAGCCCCTTGAACAGCCCGATCCCGGTTGAGGTGAACCGTTCCGGCGTGCTTGCCGGCAAATCGGTCGTCTCGGTGGCCGGCGGTTACGGCCATGCCATCGCCCTCTGCTCCGACGGCACGCTGGCCGCTTGGGGCAGCAATGGCCAGAATCAGTTGGGCACCACGGTCAACACCACCCGCCGGGTCCCCTATGCGGTGGATCGCAGCGGAGTGCTGGCCGGCAAAACCGTCACCGCGATCGCCGCCGGCACCTATCACAGCATCGCCCTCTGCTCGGATGGCTCGCTGGTCACCTGGGGTCGCAACGGTGCCTCGGAGCTGGGCCACGGCTTGCCCTCGTCGAGCACCGTCCCGGTCGCGGTGACCACCAGCGGGGTGCTGGCGGGCAAACGCCCGACCGCCGTCGCGACAGGGGGAATACACAATCTCGTGCTCTGCGAAGATGGCTTCGCCGCCGCCTGGGGCACCAGTCAAGGCAGCTTGGGGGATGGCACCAGCACCTCGAGCACCGTGCCGGTCGCGGTGAATCGCTCCGACCTCCGGACTGGCGAGCGCATCCTCGCGCTGGCCGCCGGATCGAGCTTCAGCCAGGCCCTCGTCGCATCGCCTCCGAAATCCTCCGCGACGACGCTCGCCGCCAGCGCTCTCAACGACACCGGAGCCACCCTCAACGCCGAGGTTCGCGCGAATGGCGGCGTGGTCGGTGTGTCGTTCGATGTCGGCTTGCTCGGCAGCTTCACCCAGCGCATCGCGGCGGTGGCCGCCACCACCTCGGGCGTCTCCGCCACCCGCCACACCGCCGTGCTCACGGGTCTGCTGGGAAATACCACCTATCAATTCCGGGTGGTCTCCACCGGTGCGGGCGGGACCGTCCTCGGTGAAACCCTCACCTTCACCACGACGTCCAACGCGCTGCTCACCGACCTGCGCACCAGCGGCGGCCCGCTGACGCCTCGCTTCTCCCAGAACGCACGGGACTTCGCGGTCACTTTCGCCCACGCCACGACCGCAACCACCGTCACGGCATTCGCCGCAAACCCGGGAGCCACGGTGCGGATCAACGGCACCCCGGTCGCCTCCGGCAGCGCCTCCGCCGCCATCCCGCTTCCGCCCGGCGACACCGTGGTCCGCATCCAGGTCGATGCCAACGACGGCATCAATCTCCGCGAGTATCAGATCACACTAAGTCGTCTGCCGGAGGTCTTCGCCCTCACTTCGCCGGATCAGGTTCCCGTCACCGTGGAGCGGCTGCGCCCGGCGGGATTGACCGTCCCGATCACCCTCGGCTACGCGCCGAGCCCCGGTGCCCGGCCGATGGTGGTCCGCGTCACGGGTGAAGAACCGATCGACGGAACTTTCGACGGTCTCCCGCAAGGCGGATTGATCGTGCTCCATCACGACGGCATCGCCTATCCGTTTGTCGCCCATTACTTCGGCGGCGATGGCAACGACCTGGTGCTGATCCCGCTCCACGGCCGCCTGCTGGGCTGGGGAAACAACTCACAACGGCAGCTCAGCCCGGGCACCGAGAACACGATCCCCATCCCGCGGGATCTCAATCCGGACGGCCGTTTCTCCGGCAAGGCCTTGATCAGTCTTGCCAGCGGCGGCAGCCAGACGCTCGCGCTGTTCGCAGACGGATCCTTGTACCAATGGCGGAACTACCATGACAATCCGGAGCGCATCGATGGCCTCGGCGTCTTGGCCGGCCGCAGGGTCGTCGCCATCACCTCGGGCGAGCGGCACTCACTCGCCTTGTGTGACGACGGCACCCTCGCGGCCTGGGGCGAGAACGGCTATGGTCAACTCGGCAACAACTCCAGGTCAAGCAGCGTGCTGCCGGTCGCCGTGGACCGGTCCGGTGTTCTCGCCGGCAAGCGGGTGACATCGCTCGCCGCGGGATACCAGCACAGCGTCGTGGCGTGCTCGGATGGATCCATCGCCGCCTGGGGATTCAACAGCTTCGGACAGCTCGGAAACGGGACCACCACCGACAGTCTGGTTCCGACTACGGCAAGCCAGCCCGGGCTGCTGGCCGGTCGCAAGATCGATTCGCTCCATGCCGGCCTCAACTTCAACCTCGCGCTGCTGGACAACGGTTCGATGCTTGCCTGGGGAATCAACCAGAACGGTCAACTCGGAGATGGAACGACGGTGAACCGCAGCAGCCCGGTGGCAGTCGACCGCTCCGGCGCGCTCGCGGGGAAAACCATCACCGCCATCGCCGCCGGCGGCCACCACAGCGCCGCGCTTTGCAGCGATGGAACTCTCGCCACCTGGGGATATAACTACCAGGGCCGTCTCGGCGATGGAACCACTACCAACCGATTGAATCCTGTAGCGATTCAGACAAAGGGCGTGTTGGCCGGCAAGACGGTGGTCGGCATCGCGCTCGGCAACAATCACAGTTTGGCCGATTGCTCGGATGGAACCGTGGCGAGCTGGGGATCCAACGAATTCTCGGCCTTGGGGAATACCACGTCCGGACAGATCTCACTGCCGTCGTTGGTCAATACCTCCGCCATCACCGTGGGGGAACGCACCATCCGTTTGGTGACCGGATCGAATTCTTCCAGCAGCTTGATCCATCTCGCCGGGGCACCCGGACCGGTCGGCACGACCCTCGCCGCAAGCGCCATCAATGACACCTTCGCCACCCTCAATAGCGAAGTCGTCACCAACCGGAATGTCACCCGGGTCACCTTCGAATACGGCCTGACGCCGGATTACGGCGACACGATCGCCGTGGCTCCATCACTCGCGGCGGATACCGCGGGATCGGTCCCGGTCAACACCACCGTCAGTCAACTGCTTTCAGGCACCACCTATCATTTCCGCGTCGTCGTCTCCGGGCCGTTCGGGACCACGCTCGGCGAGGACCGGACCTTCACCACCACCACGCGGGGAGCCCTCGCGGGACTGAACCTGAGCAGCGGTTCCTTCATCCCGGCATTCAACGGCGCCGTCACCGACTATCGGGGCACCGCCCCCTTCGCCGCGGACCGGATCCGCATCACCCCGACCGCCGCCACCGGCAGCCCCGTCATCACCGTGAATGGCGTGGTGGTGCCCTCGGGCGCGGCAAGCGGCGCGATTCCCTTGGAACCCGGACTGAACACCATCGAGGTCACGGTCGACGCGCTCGACGGGATCAACCGGAAAACCTATACCCTCAGCCTCCGCCGCCTGCCCGAGGCGTTTGCTTTCCGCAGCCTGACCGAGATCCCGCTGACCGTGGAGTCCCTCACCGCCGCCGGCGACGCCCCGCCGCTTTCCCTCCATCTGCCAGCCGGTCCCGGAACCGTGCTCACCCTGGTCCGGGTGACCGGCAGCAACTTGATCGAAGGCACCTTCGCGAATTTGGCACAGGGCCAGATCGTCCCGCTGACTTTCGGCGACACCACCTATCACTTCGCCGCCGACTACGGCGGTGGCACGGGGAATGACCTGGTCCTCCACTGGGCCAACACCCGCACGCTGGCCTGGGGCAGCAATTACACCGGCCAGCTCGGCAACGGATCGAACACCGCCAGCATCGTGCCAACACCGGTCACGAAGTCCGGCGTGCTCGCCGGCCAGACGATCATCGGCCTCAGCGCATCGATGACCAGCTTCTCGGAATACGGCTTCAGCCTCGCCGTCACCGCGAACGGCCGGGTGGCCGCCTGGGGCAGCAATGACCGCGGCCAACTCGGCATCGGCACCACCATCGACAACAAGTTGCCCGCGTGGGTCGATCCCTCGGGCGCGCTCGCCGGAAAGACGGTGATCGATGTCGCCACCGGTGCCGGCCACGGACTGGCTCTTTGCTCGGACGGCACGATGGTCTCCTGGGGCTACAACGGCCTGACCGGCCAGCTTGGCGACGGCAGCAACATCAACCGCCCGAGCCCCGTCGCCGTGCGATTGACCGGCACGCTGGCGGGCAAGAAGGTGGTGGCGATCGCGGCCGGTGCTTACTTCAACATCGCGCTTTGCAGCGACGGCACCTTGGCGACCTGGGGCAGTTCGTCAGTCCTGGGTGACGGTTCGACCTCCCACCGCCCGCTGCCGGGTCCGGTGAATCAGGCAGGTGTCCTGGCCGGGAAAAAGGTCGTCGCGATTGCCGCCGGTGGCAGTAGCGGCATGGCCTTGTGCGACGACGGCACGCTGGCTAGCTGGGGCTACAATGCGGAAGGGGCGCTGGGCGATGGCACCAAGACCAACGCCCCGGTGCCGGTTCTGGTCGACCGAACGGGCGTGCTTGCAGGCAAGACCATCATCCAGATCACCGCTGGCGACCGGCATGCCATGGCTCTCTGCTCGGATGGCTCGCTGGTTGCCTGGGGCAACAACAACTGGGGCCAGCTCGGCAACGGAACCACCACCCAGAGCAGCTTTCCCACGCTCATCGACACCACCGGCGTGCTCGCCGGGAAATCCATCACGGCTATTTCCGCCGCCCGGCTGGGCGGTCTCGCCCTCTGTTCGGATGGCACGCTGGTCGCTTGGGGGCAGAATGATTTCGGCCAGCTCGGGGATGGCACGAAAACCCAACAGCGGCGGCCAATCCTGGTGAACTCCGGCGAGCTCTTGCCGGGCGAAAAGTTTGTGATTGGCGCCAGCGGGCCGGCCGCGGGATCCCATGCGCTGGGAGCGGTCGCTTCGCCGCTTCCCACCGCCGCCACGCTCGCCGCCACCGACATCACCGGCACCTCGGCCATTCTCAACGGCGTGGTCAACCCGCTCGGCAATGCATTGACTGTCACCATCGAATACGGTCGCGACGAAACTTACGGCAACACGGTGACCGCCACGCCCGCATCGCCGGCGGGCCCAGATGCCGCCACCGTCAGCGCCAAAGTCACCGGCCTGGCGCCGGGAACGCTCCATCACTACCGGATCGTCGCCACCTGCGAGGGAGGGATCGTCCGCAGCAGCGGCATGACCTTCACCACCCTCAGCGACAACGCCCGCCTCGCGACTCTAGGACACGACGGCGGTGCCAGCGTCCCGGGATTTGAAAAACCCCGCTTCACCTATCTCTCCACCGTCCCGTTCGCCGCCACCGCCGTCCGCGTGAACGCGACCACCGACCACCCGGGCGCGCGCTTCAAGGTGAACGGGAAGGACCCGTCCACTCCGGTCGATCTGGTCGTCGGCAATCAAACCCTCGACATCCTCGTCACCGCGGAAGACGGCATCACCACGCTGAACTACTCGATCACCGTCACCCGGCTGCCGCAGACTCTCGGGTTTGGAGCCGATGGCGATGTTCCGGTGACCGCGAACGGGTTCACGACCAACGGCCTCGACGCGAACCTGCGGCTCGACCACCACCCGCGGACCGGCGCGTTCCTGACGGTGGTGAACAATACCGGCCTCGAACCGGTCTTCGGCACCTTTGCCAATCTCGCCCAAGGCCAACGGATCACCCTCCCATACCAAGGCGTGAACTACGCCTTCGTCGCGAACTACTTCGGCGGCACCGGCAACGATCTGGTGCTGCACTGGGCGGACACCCGGATCGCCGCATGGGGACTCAACAATTACGGCCAGATCGGCGACGGCACCACGCTGCTCAAGACCACGCCGGTCGCGGTCGATGACAGCGGGCTGCTCGCGGGCAAGACCGTTTTCGACGTTTCCGGCGGCTACCTCCACACCCTCGCGCTCTGCTCGGACGGCACCGTCGCCGCCTGGGGCTACAACGTCCACGGCCAGCTGGGGAACAACGGCAGCGCCGCCAGCAGGGTCCCCGCGGCCGTCACCCCGGGCGGGGCCCTTGCCGGAAAAACCGTGGTCGCGATCTCCGCCGGCGCCTACCACAACCTCGCCCTGTGCTCGGACGGCACACTCGTCGCCTGGGGATACAACAACTACGGCCAACTCGGCACCGGCGACACCCAGGCCCGGCGGACGCCGGTGATCGTTCCGCCGCTCGGCGCCCTCGCCGGCAAGCGGGTGACCGCCATCGCCGCGGGGTCCTATCACAGCCTTGCCCTCTGCTCGGACGGCAGCCTCGTCGGCTGGGGCTACAACGACGAGGGTGAACTCGGCGACGGCACCACTACCCGGCGGATGATTCCCGTCGCCGCGGACCACGGCGGGGCGCTCGCCGGCAAGAAGGTCGCCATGATCCGCAGCGGCCAGTATCATTCCCTCGCGTTGTGCACCGATGGCAGCGTGGTTTCCTGGGGCTACAACCCGCGCGGCCAGCTCGGCGACGGCGGCACCGCCAACCGGCTCTCGCCGGTCGATGTCACCGGCTCCGGCGCGCTGGCCGGCCGCACGGTCGTCGATCTCGCCGCCGGCGGATCGCACGGCCTCGCGCTCTGCTCGGACGGCACGGCGGCGGCTTGGGGCCATAACCATCGCGGCCAGCTCGGCAGCGCCGGTGGCGGCCAGTCCGCGCTGCCGCAGCTCGTCACCCATGCGATATCCACCCGGCGGGTCACGGCGGGATCCTTCCATAGTATGGCGCTTGCTGGCGATGGGAGCCTCAGCGCCTGGGGCGACAGTGCGAACGGTCAACTCGGCATGACCCCATCGCCGGCCGCCGGCCAGGCGGCGAGCCCGGATACCCGCGTGATCCACCCGGAATCCCGCGCCATCGTCATCGCCACCGGCCCGGCGGCCAGCCACAGCCTCGCGATCATCGCCCTCCCGGTCGTTGGAACTCCGCTGAACCAAGCGGCCGTCACCCCCGGCGGCGAAGAATCCATCCCGGCCCTGCTCCGCTACGCCTTCGGCCTTGCCCCGGGTGAATCCAATCCGTCCCGCCTGCCTCAGGCCCGACTTGAAAATGGCCGTCTGGTGATGCGCTTCGACCGCCCGGCCGGAGTGACGAACATCAACTACGGCGCGGAATGGAGCACCACCCTCCAGGCCGGTTCGTGGAACGACATCCCCAACACCGGAAGCGTCGGCTCACTGGAATTCATCACGCCCGCATCCAATGAACGGTCCATGTTCATCCGCTTGAAGGTCACGGAATCGCGGCCGTAACCCCGGGCGGTTCGAAGGCGAGGATGCCCCCCGCGGGCATCGACGATGAGGCTGTCCATGGTTCGTTTCCGTGGAAGTAGCGATCCGCGGCACAACTGGCGCGGCCGGCTGATCATGTGATGCTGGAGGGCGAGTTGCGCGAAGCCTTGATCCGGATCAATCCGGAGATCGGGACGGCGGCCGGTGGTGAAGCTGGCGTGCGGGACGGAGGACCGGCTGGCGGGATCGAACCGGCAGTTCGCGGCGGATTTTTTGAAGAAGGACGAAGTGCTGTGGCGGCCGGGGGATCACGATTGGCCGGCGTGGCGGGAGTTGTTTGAGGTGATGGTGAAGTAGCGCGGAAGTAGCACAACTTTGCAAGTTGTGATCGTGGGCGGGTGGCCATCGGGGAGAGCTTCGTGGCCGGGTGAACGGAGGGCCGCGAGAAGCACGCAACTTGCAAAGTTGCGCTACGTCGCTGCGCGGCTGGCGCGGAAGTAGCACAACTTTGCAAGTTGTGATCGTGGGCGGGCGGCTTTCGGGGAGAGCTTCGTGGCCGTGTGAACGGAGGGCCGCGAGAAGCACGCAACTTGCAAAGTTGCGCTACGTCGCTGCGCGGCTGGCGCGGAAGTAGCGCAACTTTGCAAGTTGTGATCGGGGGCGGGCGGCTTTCGGGGAGAGCTTCGTGGCCGGGTGAACGGCGGGCCGCGAGAAGCACGCAACTTGCAAAGTTGCGCTACTTCGCGGTGCGTCCTATCGCCAGATGCGTGTGGCAGGGGCGTAGGTCAGTCCGGCCAGGTTCTGGCGGAGGAAGGGAATGAGATCGGCGGGGGCAGCGGGGATGAGGCGGGTGAGTTGATCGCGCTCCCATTTCTGCCCTTCGGCGGTTCTTTCGGCGAGGCGGCGGAGTGCCGAAGGGTCGCCGAGTTCGGCGGCCCACGCGGCGTAAAGCCAGCCTTCGCGTTCGTAGTAGCCATACTTCCGCTGCTTCCAGCCTTCCCGAACGAAGCCCGGCCAGTCGAAGCCGGCGGACTCGCGGAGGGCTGGCGCCAAACCGCCGATGCCGCGGTCGAGGCGGTGGGCGAGGGCGGCAAGATCGGGCGCGAGGTCGGGATCGTTTTGGGCGGCGAGCAGCTTGAGGCTCGTGATGTCGAGCGGCAGGCGTTCCTTGGCCCGCTGGCGGAGGACCGCGACGGCATCGCGGCTCCAGCCTTTCTCGATGATGAGCGACGTGATCTGGGGATCGAGGGCGAGGCGCTCCAAGAGAGCGGGCTTGTGGGCCTCGCTGGCGTGCCGGAGGAGGAAGGCGTGGATCACGATCTGCCACGCGTTCTCCGCCCAGGGATGGTAGGCGAGGATGGGGTCGATGGCTTCGGGCGGGAGTTGCTTTGCCAGTTCGAGCGCGGCGAGCGGGTGGCCGTCGCGGTTGCTGACGCTGTCGATGAGTTCGCGGACCGCGACTTTGAACTCCGGCCCGCGGGAGGGCGGGGGAATGACGAGGGGTGGGGCGGGAGCGGCCGGATCGTGGGCAAGGCGGTCGAGCGAACTGCGGAGGAGCGGCAGCTTTTCATCGATGACGAAGAAGAGGATCTCCACGGGACGGAAGTCATCCGGCGCGGCGCTCCGGTTTTCGGGTAGGCAAAAGGGCGAGATGAATGAACCTTCGAAGCGGTAGGCATGGGTGGGCAGGAAGGGCGCGGCGGAGGCGGTCTGGCTGACCCGGTGTTGGATGCAGGTGCCGACCATGCCGTTGGAGTAGCGGACGATGGCGACGGGGTCGTTCGAGATCTGGCCGATGATCGAGAGGTCGAGGGCCTGGAGGGAAAGGTGCACCGCGAAGCGCTTGCTTTCGAGTCGTGCGGAAGAGCTTTCCAGCATCAGGCCGGGGCCGGCGGGAGAGCGTGTGGCAGGGAGCGGGAAGCGAGCGAGGAGCCGGGCTTGCGGGACTTCCTTCGGTCCGGAATCATTCCATTCGCCGATGAACTCGGTGGTATCGGGCAGGAGTTGTTGGATGCTCTGCGAGAGTGGTCCCGGCGCTTCCCCGCTGCCGCCACTGCCACTGGGATTCCGGTAAAGACGATCGGGCAGGGCGGTGAGGAGCACCGGGATGAGCACGATAACGAGGACCGACCAAGCGGCTTTCCGCGCGACGCCTTCGAGCGGCCGGAGGATCAGGAGTGAGAAGAGCTTGAGCGCAACGGCGAAGACCAGCCAGCCGAGGAGGGTCTTGAAGAGACCGCCGCGGAGGAAGGACTGCCATTGCTCGGAAGAAGGTTGGAACAGCCGGTGAATCACCAGGGCGTGGAGAATCAGGGGCGGGATGACCACGAGGGCGAGCAAGGCGATTTGCGCGCCTAACAGACTGGCGAGTGAGACCGGCCGGCATCGCCAACCGCCGGAGGTTTTGAAGCCGTCCTCCGCCAGCAGGATGCGCAGGGTGATCCAGAACAGCAGGAGGGTTTCCAGCCCGGCCAGGGCGATCATGACCTGCGGGCCGAGGCCGGTGAAGGGCCCGGCGCAGCCGGCGAAGACCAGCAGGCCGAATGCGAGGAGTTCCCATCGCAGACGGATCGACAGGGTGGTGAGGGAATGGCGGAAGGCGGACATGGCGGGTCAGGGCTTGGAAGGGGCGAGCCACCTGCCGGTGAGCGGGTCGTGGGTGAAGTCCTTGGCGGACTTGCCATCGATGAAGGCACGCCAGGCATCGAGCGAATCCGGGATCGGGGGCTGCGGTTCGAAGAAGTTCGTGAAGGTGTCGACTTCACTGAAGAACGGGATTTTTTCGGGGAGCAAGCGCCAGAGTTCGAGGAGCTTGGCGAGGGCGACAGGGTTGCCGTGGGCGACCGGAACCTTGAAGGCATCGAACACCCCGTAAATCCGGCCGGGACGAAGACTCGCAAGTTCCGCTGCCGGGGAGAGCCGGGCGGACATTTTCGCGATCGTCTCGTCGAGCGGCTTGTCGATCGCTGGAAGCTCGCGGAGCGTCCGATAGAAGTCGAACGAACGGGATGATTCGAGAAACGAGAGGAGTTGGGGAAAAGTGGAGGGATCTTCTAAGCGGGCGACCGCCCCGGCGATTGCGAACAGATGTCCGCTCCCGTTGCAGTCCCCGGGGGGCTGGCGCTGGAGCGAGGTCGCGAGGAGGTCGCGGACTTCGTCGTTCCAACCCCGCTCGAGCAGGACGGGGCCAAGACGCCAGAAATGTGTAGGGTCTTCGCGGACCGACCTCAGCAGCTCCCCGCGGCTGGACTCCGGGATGCCGATGGCAAGGGCCTGCGCGGCGGACCTTTGCTTCGAGTGGGAAATCAACAGGTGGCTGAAGCGCGGGGCATACTCGGCGAGGTCACGTGTCGCGAGATCGTCGAAGAAGGTGCTGCTGATGATCCGGAGATAACGGGCAAATTCGGCTTCGGAGCAGGTAGCGGGGTCGGGGCGGTTCGGGCGGTGGTTCTTGAGGTAGGCGTCGAAACGCAGGCCGTAGTTGCGGGAAAGGATCCAGTCCGAGTCGGAGGATCCGGCTTCGTCAGAGGTGGGATCAATCGAGAGTTCGCGCTCGATGTGACCGAGATCGTGGTGCTTCAAGATGATCAGGCGGGCGCTTTCCCATCGGAACTTCCGCAACCTCGCTTCATCCCGCGGCTTCAGGATCTGCCGGGCCCACGCCGCGCCGCCGGGGATGGGGGCGGCTTGATCGACTTGGGCGACGAGCGGAATGCAGAGCTGATTTTGAGGAAGGTGAAGGACGAAGCGGTAACTGCCGATGGCATGAGGATTCCAAGTCAGCATGCGGGCGTCGCGACCGATGCCGAGGGCCGGACTTTGGACGACGGCATCGAGCAGGAAGCGGGCATCCTTCAAGGCGAGGAAGCGGGTGTAGATCCGGATGTCGCCGTCAGATGTCGCGTAGTTGCGGTCCCCCACCGGCAAGTCGGCGAGGACTTCGTAGCGGAAGAGGTGACCGGAGACGTGGAGCTTGAGAGGGGATCCGTCGCCGGCATGGCGACCGGGGAACATTTGGCTGACGTTGTTTTGGGAAGTGCTCCATTCGTCGCGCATCAGCGGCGCGGGCAGGACCGCTTCCAAGGCGGCCCGATCGGTGGCCGAAGCGAAGTTCGGGAAGTCGCGCGTCCAGAAGCGGGACTCGAGCGTGGAGGCGGGGGAGAGCGAAGACCAGACGATGAACTCACCCGGTGGCAGGGTTCCCGCGGTTTGGAGGCTGGCATCCACACGGACGGATCCGGCGGGGCGGTTTCCGAAGAAGCCGCCATCGATGCGGAGGCTGCGGGGCACGATCTCTGGAGCAATGGCGGCGAGGGCGGGATGGGTCGAGGCGGCGGGTGCGGGGAAGACCGCGACGTGCGGCGCGCGGCGGCTGGTGATCGCGGCGACGAGGATGGAAAGCACGGCGGCGGCGGCGGCGAGCACGCTGCCGGGTCGGGTGCGGAGGGCTTTGGGAAGGACGATCAGGGCGAGGACCGCGAGAGTACCCAACAGCCAGTAGCGCGGGCCGCGGTGCATCGCCCAGGGGTCGATGAAGGGATGCAGCAAGTCCTGGCCAAGCGAGAACATTGGGGTCAGCACCAACATTGCGGCGACCAGCGAGGTGACGGCGGCCAGCCAGACCCAGCGCGAGGCGCAGTGGCAGGCGAAGAGCGCCGAGGCGGCGTGAAGCAGCAGCAGCGAGCCGGCGGTGCCGAGGCTGGCGGCGAGGATGACGCCGGGGGAGAAGGCGTGGAGCTGGAGCACGAGGGCACCGAGCAGGACCTGGGGGACGACGATGAAGGCGAGCAGGCTGAGGAGCTTGGCAGCGACCCGTTTCCAAGGGCGCAGGGGGCTGACGGCCTGCCAGTGGATGCCGTGCATGCCGATGGCGGCGGAAAGCAGGAGGGTCGCGATGGCGATGAGGTAGCGGATGAATTCGGCGTCGAGGGGGAAGCGCGTGGAGTCTAACAACCCGGCCGGCAGCTCACCCTGGCGGGAGCTGATTTCCGCCCAAGGTCCCGCGAAGGAGGCGGGGCGGTGGAGCAACCACGGCAGCGTGGTGAGGACGAGCAGCAGCCAGACGGCGAGGACGGGACGCTTGAGGCGCTGCCAGTCGGTCTTGAGGAGATGGAGGATCATCGCTTTCGGAGGGGGCTGTTAGACTCCGGCATCGGCGCGGCCGCTGCGGACCAGGGTGACGAAGAGTTCGCGCAGGGTGAGAGGGTGGACATCGGGCGGCGGGCAGCCGGGGAAGAGCCGGGCGATGTTCTGCGGGAATACGGCGGGATCGTGCGCGGTGTCGGTGAAGCGGAGGACGCGGCCGGCGGATTGCGCGGCGATCCAGGTGGCGGGGAAATGCGGGAGCGTGCCGAAATCGGGCGGCAGCAGGATTTCCACGCGGCGGTGGCGGGCGAGGAGCGCGTCGGTGTTCTCGTCGAGCAGGACGGTGCCGTGATTGAGCATCACGACGTGGTCGGCGAGGCGATCGACTTCCTCGATGTCGTGCGAGGACAGGATGACGGAGAATCCTTCGCCGCCGGCCAGCTCTAACAGGCCGGTGATGAACTCGTCGCGGACCAGCGGGTCGAGGCCGGAGAAGGGCTCGTCGAGCACCAGCAGCTCGGGGCGGTAGGCGAGGGCGGAAACCAGGGCGGCCTTCATCCGTTGGCCGCGGGAGAGGTGCTTCAGCTTGCGCTCGCCGGGCAGGCCGAACTGCTTGCGCAGCGAGCGTTCGAGATCGCTGTCCCATTTCGGATAGAGCGGGCGGCACCACGCGAGGAACTGGTCGACGGTCATCCAATCGGGCAGCTCCATGCCTTCGGCGACGTAGCCGATGCGGGCGAGCTGGGCGGGGCCGAGTTTCCGCGAGTCGGTGCCGAGGATCTTGACGTGGCCGGATGAGGGGCGGAGCAGGTTGAGGGCGATTTTGAGGGCGGTCGATTTCCCCGCGCCGTTCGGGCCGAGCAGGGCGGTGATCGATCCGGCGGGCACGCGGAACGAGGCGTGGCGCAGCGCCCACGAGCGGGAGAAACGGCGGGTGACCTGGTGGAATTCGAGGAGCGGGCTCATGATTTCGGGAGAGTGCGGCGGAGGGCTTCGAGGATTTCTTCGGGCGTGAGGCCGAGCAAGGAGGCCTGGCGGATCAGGTCGCGGCAGGCGGGGGCGAGTTGGTCGAGCAACTGGTCGCGCGAGGAGCCGGCGGGTTTGACGACGACCATCCCGGCGCCGGGGCGGCTGGCGAGGAAGCCGGTGTCGCGGAGTTCGAGCACCGCCTTGTGCGCGGTGGTCGGGGAGATTTTGAGCTCCTGGGCGAGGACGCGGACGGAAGGGAACATTTCGCCCGCCGCCATTTCACCGGTCAGCACCGCGCGCTGGACGGCCTTCACGAGCTGGTCGGAGACCGGCACGCCGTCGAGAAGCTGGAAGCGGAAGGGGAGCATGCGGGGGTCGGTCGGGTGTCAACCGTAACAGGACGACTGATACAGTGAGGTGGGGGCATGGCAAGGGGAAATTTCGGGAGCGGAGGGGGCTTGGCGACGGCCGAAGGTGATGCTGGCCTGCGGGACGGAGGACATTAGGTCCTGCCGCTCAGGTTCTTCAGGGGTCGAGCGGGGACGAGGTGGCATATTTGCGAGCCGCTTCGAAGTCGTCCTCAAATTCGGCCTGCAGACTCGATGAAAGCGAGTTGAACCACTCCGCGGCGGCATCCGGAGCGCTCCGGCCCCACGCCTCAACCAGCACGCTACGTGGCCACTCGGCCTGCTCCTCCGGGACGGATTCGAGGAGTTGGGCCATCTCGCCGCCACGTCCCGTTTCGACGGCAGCGACGGCGGCACCACCCAATGCAAGACCAGGATGGGCGGAGTCGAGTGCCGCCCGGAAGCCGCGGGCTGGATCGATCACGACGAGCCGACGATAGAAATCGGATGCGAGATCATCCGGCGCTTTTGGGGGGGCTCCCGACCCGACCGAACGGCCGCCGGACTCGCGACACGATTGCTCAAAGAGATTCAGGCCCTCCTCGGAAGCGGTTCGGACGAGTTCGTTAGCGGCAAGGGCCTTGAAGTAGAGACCTTCTTCGCCGGGCCAGTGTATCTTGCTCTGGTGCCGCTGCAAGATCCCGATAATCTCCCGCGCGTCGGACTGGGCCCAGCGTCGAACGAGGAATTCCATTGCTGCGAAGGATAGTGGTCTTCCTTGACGATTTCGCGGAAAAGGAGGGGTAACTCTTCGCGGTTCGCTCCGAGGATCCGTCCCGCAAGTTCCTGGCTCACGAGGTCGTCATCGAGGTTGCGATTCTCCGAGATGATCAATAGCTCGCGGACCTGTTCGCTCCTCGATACATTTTTCGCGCTGGGAGTGCCGCTGGTGGACCGGGTGTCGTGGTCGATATCTGATCGCGTCCGGACCTTGCCGGGCACTGTGTTGGTAACGCCGACCGCTGGTGCTCCGGCGTCTGGTGCCGTGAGCCGACCGAACCCAAAACCAATTGCGGCGGCGACCAGTCCAGTGAACAGGAGAGAGCGAGACGATAACATGGGCGGACACTAGAGCGTCCCTCAGCGGCGACGAGTAAAAGATGACCTGGGTCTTTTGCCCGCAATGGGCTGCAGGGGAGAGCTTCGTGGCCGGGTGAACGGATGGCCGCGAGAAGCACGCAACTTGCAAAGTTGCGCTACGTCGGCTTCGCCGGGTATCGTTGGAGAACCTGGTCAGGCCCGTGACCCCGGAGCGAAGCGTTCACGCGAACGAATCGGGTTCCGGACCGGGGTCGGTGTTCGCATCGTAGGTGATCGCGCTCGTTCCGAGATGACGCCAGAAGAGGAAGGCGCTGATGCAAGTGAGCAGAAGGAAGACCGCGAGAAGAATCCCTGAAATCCTCAAGGCATAGTCGAGGGAGTCTATGAACTGCACGGGATCGAAGCTGCCAACGAGTCGCGATATGCCGATGAGATCGTGAATCGCAAAAAGGAACGACCACATCGCCGCGCCGGGTAGCAGTATGAGCAGAAAAAATGCGAAGTGCAGCAAGCGTGCCCGGAGCAAAGGCCGGGCGAACCAGATCATGACCCCGAGGATCCAGAGAAACACCAGCGACCAGAATGGCAGGGTTCCGGTATCCATCGGGAACCAAGCTCTGTACCAGGGGGCAAAGGTGTGCGCGATCACGGCCCGCATCCTTTCAATTGCGGCGCTGGCTGGCAACGGCGCAGAGAAGGCTTGCGGCAAGTCCACTGCGCTGAAGCTACGAGGACCGGGGATTCCGCAACCACCGTTAGACCAGCTTGGCTTTGACCTGCTCGATCTCCTCGGTGAGCGCTTCCCAGCGGGTGATCGAGGCTTCGAGGCGCTGGGTGACTTGCTCGACGGTGTTGCTCACCAGCCGGAACTTGGCGGGGGAGGCGACGACTTCGGGCTTCGAGAGATCCGCGGTGGCGTTGGCCTGGGCGGCTTCGAGGTCGGCGATGCGCTTTTCCAGGGTGACCAACTCGTCTTCTAACGGCTTGAGGACCTGGGTGCGGAGTTGGCGCTGCTCGGCCTCGATTCGCTTCTGGTCCTTGCGGCTCGGGGCGGCGACGGGCTTGCCGGGGTTCGCCTTGGCTTCGGCGGCGGCGGTCGCGGCGGCGGCGCGTTGGGAGAGGGTGGCTCCGCCCTTTTCGTCGGCGGTCTTTTCGAGGTAGTAGGTGATGTTTCCCTCGAACAAGCGCGGGCTCTCGCCGGGGCGGAACTCGAGGGTCTTGTGGACCACGGGGTCGAGGAAGGCGCGGTTGTGGGAGACGATCATCACGGTGCCGGCGTAGTCGGCCAGCGCGCGCTGGAGGACCTCCTGCGACTGCATGTCGAGGTGGTTGGTCGGTTCGTCGAGGATCAGGAAGTTGGCCGGGGCGACCAGCATGCGGACCAGCGCGACGCGGGAGCGCTCGCCGCCGGAGAGGACGCCGACCTTTTTGAAGACATCGTCGCCGCGGAACAGGAAGCAGCCTAACAGGTTCCGGCAATACGGCGCGGACTCGCGGCTGGCGACCTCGCTGACGGTTTCGAGCACGGTCTTGGTGGGATCGAGCTCGTCGGCGTGGTTCTGCGAGAAGAAGGAGGTGGCGACCTTGAGGCCGAAGTTGTGCTCGCCGTCATCGGGCGCTTCCTGGCCGGTGATGATGCGGCAGAAGGTCGATTTGCCGGCACCGTTCGGGCCGACGATGGCCATGCGTTCGCCGCGGTTGATCTCGAAGTCGAAGCCCTTGAAGACGTTGAGCGCGCCGTAGGACTTGGAGACCTTGTCGAGCTTGGCGACGAGGTTGCCGCTGTTCGGTGGCGGCGGGAAGCGGAAGTTCATCACCGCGTCGGCGGCTTCCGGGGCGGGGATGCGCTCGATCTTGTCGAGCATCTTGATCCGCGACTGGACGAGGGTCGCCTTGTTGGCGGAGGCGCGGAAGCGGTCGATGAAGCGCTGGATGTCGGCGATCTCGCGCTGCTGGGCGGTGTATTGCTTGAGCTGGATCTCGCGGCGCAGCACCGACTCGGTCTCGTAGTAAGTGTAGTTGCCCGAGTATTCCTCGCAGCGGCCGTGGTGGAAGGCGAGGGTGCGGGTGCAGAGGGTGTCGAGCAGGGCGCGGTCGTGGGAAATGAGGAGGATCGCGCCGGGGTAGTTGACCAGATAGGCCTCGACCCAGCGCTGGGTGCCGATGTCGAGGTGGTTGGTCGGTTCGTCGAGCAGCAACACCTCGGGCTCCTGGAGGAAGAGCTTGGCCATGGCGATGCGCATCTGCCAGCCGCCGGAGAAGTGGCCGCAGTCGCGCTCGAAGTCGCTCTTCGAAAAGCCGAGGCCCTGGAGGACGGACTCGACCTTCGGCTTCATGCGGGCCGGGTCGGTGTCGTCGAGCAGCAGTTCGAGTTCGCCGATTTCCTCGAGCAGGTCGCCATACGGCGAGGAGCGGGGGTCGAGCTTTTCGAGTTCGGCGGAAAGGCGCTCGATCTTTTCCTGGAGCGCCATCGTTTCCCCGAAGGCGCGCATGGTTTCGTCCCACAGGCTGATGCCTTTCACGTGGATGCCTTCCTGGGGCAGGTAGCCGACGCGGCAGCCGCGGGGGACGACGACCTTGCCGCCGGAGACCTCGACGATCCCGGCGATGGCCTTCATCAGCGTGGATTTCCCGGCACCGTTGTGGCCGGCGAAGGCGATGCGCTCCCGGGGGAGGATCGAGAAGGTGAGATCCGAAAAAAGGACACGGGCGCCATATTCGACGCGGAGATTGTGGACGGAAAGCATGCGGCGGGCGGAGACTTGCGGGCAGAAGGGACTCGGTCAAGGGAGGGCTTGCCTCAGAATCCCCGGTTTTCCCGGGTTCCGGCCCGGTGGCGGGCCTCGGTGATGCCCCGCTGATTTCGGCGAGTAACCGATCACTTCCTTAGATCAGAGGGTTCTCACAGGCCAGTTCCGGAAATGAGGAGAAATCGCGGTCTGCTGACCAGAGTTTCCTCACCCGGTGATGGAGGCAGATCGCCGCGATTCTGGCGTCATGAATCTTCGGCCCCTTGATCATTCCCGCCGTTGCCTGTGCGGCGAGTTTTTCGAAATAGCCAGGGCCTTCGCCAATCAATCTTAAGCCGGGACTCGCTTGCCAGGCCTCAATCGTCGCAAGCGCCGTGGCGATCGGTGTCGGCGGATCGTAGATCTTGGGATGCGTCGTGATCGCGAGGAATTCGTGGACGCTCGGCCAAGGGATGGCCCAGGGCGCACCGGAATCTGCAAGCCCGGTAACGACTAACAGCGCCTTCTCGTGCCAAGGAGAGTCTTCACGGTGGGCATGGACCAGGATGTTGGTGTCAATGGCGATCATGAGTAGATCGCATCACGGATCTGTTCCCACGAGGCGCCTTCAAACTCCCGGCTCAATCCGTTGCCTGTGAAGGTAACCGGCTTGACCCGGGCCGTCGGCACCGGCTGGTCCAAGGTCGCCGCCAACGACTCCTCAATCAAGGCCCGGAGAGTGACCCGCCTCTCACGCGCCCGCGCCTTGGCACGAAGCAGAAGGCTATCAGCAATCTCAATGGTCGTCTTCATATGGGTGACCATATCAGTTGCTGAAAGTCTGTCAACGAGCGCTCCACCGGGGTTCAGTCGTTCGAATGGGCGGTCCCGGCTTTTGAAACTTGCAGTGGTTTGTGCGAGGGTGCAAGATTCCGGAAAGAAAGTTCGTTAATTATGAGCGTGAGAGCGTTGATCATTTTTCTGGCCATGGTGCGGCTCGCGCCGGGGGCGGCGGATTTCTGGGATTTGCCCCCGATCCGGTATTCGGACACGAAGGCGGAGGACTCGCTGACGCGGCTGGCGGCGGATCTGGCGTCGGGGGCGAAGCGGGTGGAAGGCGCGACGGGTTTGGAGCGGCTGCGGTTTGTCCTGAAGGAGCTGAGGGTGCCGGAGGAATCGCAGATGATGGTGTTTTCCAAGACCAGCCATCAGAACGCGCTGATCCACCCGAAGAACCCGCGGGCGCTGTATTTTTCAGAGGAGGCCTACGTCGGCTACGTGCCGGGCGGGGCGATCGAGGCGGTGGTGGTGGACCCGCGGCTGGGGCCGGTGTTCTATTTGATCGAGGCGGGCGGACCGGGCGGGTTGAAGATCGAGCGCGACCTTTCGAACTGCATGTCCTGCCACGGCACGGCACGGACCGAGAACGTACCCGGACTCCAGGTGCGCTCGGTGTATCCGAATGCCGACGGGCATCCCTTGCTGGCGATGGGGACGAGCCATGTGACGCACGAGACCCCGCTGGCGGAGCGCTGGGGTGGCTACTACGTGACGGGCCGTAGTTCATCGCCGCATCTGGGGAACCGCACCTACGAGGAGGACGGGCCGGATGATGCGCGGCCGAGCGATCTGGCGGATTTGAAAGCGATGTTCGACGTCGCGAAGTATCCGCGGGCGACCAGCGACATCGTGGCGCTCATGGTGCTGGAGCACCAGTGCCAGATGCATAACCTGCTGACGGCGGCGTCGCTCCAATACCAACGCACCCATTTCCTGAGCCGGGCGCTGGATCCGGCGGCCGACCCCGATCAGGGCTCGGCGGGGCGGGTGGCGGACGGGATGGCGGAGAAGATTGTCGCGTGCCTTCTTTTCAAGGATGAAGCGGACCCCGGTGACGGGATCGAAGGCGGGGAGGATTTCCAGAAGGCGTTTACCGCGCGATTTCCGCGGACGAAGTCGGGCGAGTCGCTGGCGGACTTCCACCTCTACAACCGGATGTTCAAGAACCGGTGTTCCTACATGATCTACTCGCGGAGTTTCCGCGACTTGCCGCCGCGGGTGAAGCAGGCGGTGCTGGCGCGCTTGAAGGCGGCGCTGGCCGGGGAAGACCCGGTCTTCGACTGGCTGAAGGCGTCGGAGCGGAAGAGGATCGAAGCGATCCTCGCGGAGACGCTGCCGGAGTGGGTGGGTTGAGGGAAAAAATCGGCACCGGCCGGACGATGGGAAGGACGCGTTGGGGGGGAGTAACGCGTCCTCCGTCACCGCCGGCCGGCCCGGTTTTCGGGGGGAGCGGGTGAGGGTGAACAGGACCTCGGAATTATTGGGCGTCGACTCCGCCGAGCTGGGCGCGGATCTCAAGCTTGCGGTCGACGACGAAAGTGACGTGGTGGAGGCGGTCGATGCCGAAGGGAGTCTCGGTCAGAAGCTCCATGGTGTAGGTGCCGTCGTCCGTAAGGGCGGTATCGTAGTCGGAGACGGTGAGCATCCGGCTGTCGCTGCGGTCCTGGTCGAGGATGAGGACGGAGCCGGTGACCCGGGTGCCGGCGGTGTTGAGCTGGGGCCCGCCTTTGTAGACCTGGATCCAGGTGTTGCTGCGTGGATAGAGGTCGTTGAGGTTGACGGTGAGGGCCGGAGCGTGGAAGCGGACGCGTTCGCCGGGGGCGATGCCTTGGATGGTGCCGGAGGCGACGGGCCAGACCTGGACGTGGGCGGTGGCGAGCTGGGTCTGCTCGGCGCTGTCATCCCCGAGAGCATGGATGACGAAGTGCTCTTCGCCGGTGGCGAGGGTCGCATCGGCGGCCTTGAGATTGGTGACCGCGAAGGTTTGCTCCGAAGTGCCATTGGCGATCAGGTAGCTGCTGGAAAGAGGAGTTCCAGAGAGTGCCTGCGCGGCCGGGATCGACTTCTGGGCACCCTTGTAATTGGCGATGTGATGCTCGAGCAGCACGCGGGTGGATGCTTCCGGGAGACCGGCTCCGCTCAGCAAGCCGGAGACGTTGAAGGTCACGGTGAAGGGTTGGTCGGCGCGGGTGCGGGGCACGGCGCTGTAGGGATCGAGCGTCCGGATGCTGATGGCGGCGGAGGGCAGGTAAGCGCCGACGAGCTTCTGGTCGAGGAGGTGGTCCTTGGCGGTGGCCTGCTCGATGGTCCAGAGTTGGAAGAGCGCGCCGTCCTGCTCGAGCGGGAGTTGCGACGGGCCGTTGCCGACCGGCACCACGGGCATCGACCAGACGACGCCGGTGGTCTTTTGCTGCTGGCGGATGAAGTTCACGAATCCTTCTCCCGCGGCATGGGCGTGGGAGCAGAGGAGGGTGCCGAGAAGAAGATACGTTTTCATTGGATGGAGGCGACGGGGGTGGTGGGTTCGGTGCGAACGGAGATGGGGCCGCCGAGGTGGACGGCGACGATGACTTTGCCGTTCTTTTTCCAGAAGTCGTGGCGGCTGGGAGGGATCGGGGTCTTGCCGGCGGCCTGGTCGAAGGTGACTTCTTCGGTGAAGAGCCAGCCGCGGTTGACGGTGAGGAAATCGATCCAGGAAAGCAGGGTGCCGACGGGCTTTGCCCCGACCCGGTTGCTCAGGGCGGCGGGGATGTGGAGAACGGCACCCTTGGGGACGAGGGTCCAGTTGTTGCCATCGCTGAGGATGTCGGACTGCTTGATGAGCGATTGTTCGCCTGGGCGGGCGACCTTTGCTTCGGCACCGGCGACCGGTTGGACGAGGGCAACGGCGGGGGCTGACTTCTGGCGAGCCGCGATTTCCTCGGGCGTGATGCGGTCGGTCATGGCGGGCGCCGCGATGGCGGCACCGGCGAGGGAGGTCAGGAGGAACAGGGTGGTTTTCATCGGGGGGAGATGAGTGTTTGAGGAGGGGAGTTATTCGAAGGTGACCAGCACCACCAGGTCTTGAAGGTCGAAGCCGGAGGCGGTGGTGTTCGTCTGGCCGAGTTCCATCAGGAGGATGAGGTCGCGGTCGCCGATCTTAACCGTCTTGGTCGAAGTGTTCATGTAGGGCTTGAGGAAGCTTTCGATGGAGCTTCCATTCAGAGCGGGGACCGTGGATGGCACGCGATCGCCGTTTTTCAGCATGATCAGATTCGGCGTGGCGGAGTTGGTTCGGTAGAGAGGGAGCCAGGCACCGCTGCGCCAGCCGCGACCACCGAAGTTGATGGTGTCACCCGCCTTCACGGTGGTATCGAGGACCACGGTGGATGGGTTCACGCCGGTCTGAAGGCCGTAGAAAACCCGCGAGAAGGTGGAGCTGTTCTTGCTCCACATCACTTCGACCGGGAGGAACTTGGTGGCGGTTTCCTGGAAGGAGGCGCCGAGCACCCGGACACGCATCTTCAAGTCCTTCTTCGGCTTGATGATGTTCGGCGGGAGGATGTCGACCACACTGGTGACCGGGGCCGGGTATTCGATCTGCCAGGTCAACTGGGAGCGGGTGCCGGTGCGGACGAGGTCGCGGTCGACGGACAGCTTGCCGGTGGGGATCTTGACTTCGGTGGCGGAGACGTTGCCGATGGCGCAGAGACATCCAAGGATGCCTGCCAGCAAACGTCCGCTGCGGGGGGGCAGTGGGGAGTTCATGGGGGTGGGGGGATGGAACAGCGTCAGCGGGGGAGCTGACG
>Ga0247843_1002831_pt1 | contig 30136 bp, 18 predicted proteins | sample LaCruzMarch2017__FD_192420 | JGI IMG/M metagenome (GOLD analysis project Ga0247843, IMG submission 192420) | Freshwater microbial communities from meromictic Lake La Cruz, Castile-La Mancha, Spain - LaCruzMarch2017_8m | ecosystem: Environmental > Aquatic > Freshwater > Lake | place: Spain... | reverse complement strand
AAACGCGTCTTCACAACAGCCGAAACCTTTCAGGCATCGGTGGATCTTGCCAACTACGGACCATCCGAGGTGAGTGGTCCCGCCGCATGGAAACTGATAGATCAGAAAGGCTCCGTGGTGGGCTCCGGGGAATTCAGCGGATTCACCGCTCCGGCAGGGGCTGTCACCAACATGGGCAAGATCGAAGCGCCGCTCTCCGCAGTCGACGCACCCCAGAAGCTCGTCCTTTCGGTGCATGCCAACATTCCGGGGCAGCTCCCCAATCAATGGGATCTGTGGGTTTATCCCGACAAAGCTGCGATACCAGTTCCCGATGGGGTTGAGCTTGCGACGGCATGGGACGAGAAAACCAAAGGTCTCCTGCGAGAAGGAAAAACGGTCTTCCTGGTTGTCGATCCTCGAAGCCTGCCCTTTGCCGTGAATACCAAACCAACAAAAGAGGAAGGTTACAAATCCCGGGCCGGCACCTTTGACATGCCGATCCCTGGAAACTTCACGCCGGTCTTTTGGACAATGATGATGAAGAAGGGCCAATTTGCCCAGACGATGGGCCTACTCCTCGATCCCAAGCATCCGGCACTGGCCAAATTTCCAACCGAGGCCCATAGCAACTGGCAGTGGTGGGATCCGGTGATGAAGAGTTCCGTGATGCAATTGGATGCTCTTCCCCCTGACCTCACGCCGATCGTTCGTGTCATCGATAATTTCCGATACAACCAGCGGCTGGGAATGGTCTTCGAGGCGAAGGTGGGTCCCGGGCGGCTCCTGGTTTCATCCAGCGATCTGGTTTCGGATCTGGAGAAACGCCCCGCCGCACGTCAGCTCCGGCACAGCCTGCTCAACTACATGGCGTCGGCAAATTTCCAACCCTCCACGGAAGCCAAGGAGGAGGCTTTGGACAATGTCTTCCTTCGCAAGTGAGGCTGGGCAACCAACCAACGGATACCAACACCAAACTATACCTATGATCAACCGCAGAACCTTTCTCACAAGCACCATAGGAGGCTCGCTCGGGCTCTACCTGGGAGGCCGGCTCACGGCCTTCGGTCAGGAGACGCCACCGCCGATCGATGTCGCTGGACTCTTTCAGAGCAAAGACCCCGCCCTCATCGCCTTCGCCGCTGATGTTTTTGAGAACTGTGTTCTCAAAAAAATCCATGAGCCGGAAGGCCTCCTACGGCGTCGATGGCTTCAGGCCGGAACCGGGGACAAGTTCTATGGTCAGTGGATCTGGGATACGATGTTCATTGCGGATCTCCTGGCCATTCTTCCTGAGAAGAAGGAGGTCCTCCGCGATGTGTTCCAGAACTACTGGGACTTCCAAGAGGACTGGAACAAGACCATGCCGGAATATGCCCACGACATGGTCTGCTGCGTGGTCAACCCGGGAGGGATTCGTAAATTCACCCAGTTCCCGATTCTGGGCTGGGGCCTTGAGCGGGTTTACAAGCGTAATGGCGACAAGGAACTTCTTCGCCAGTGCCTCGCGCCTCTCGAGCGCTATCATGAGTGGTATTGGCGGGAACGCGATGTCACGAATGTCGGGCTGGTGGCGGTCGGATCCTACAGCGGCGTCCTTTACCAAGCCCGGTTTGAGAGCTTCGACAAGGATTGCAGCCTGGATGACTTCGAGTTGACCGAGCACCCGACCCGCAAGGGACCGAAAGAGGGTAAGTGGTATGGCAATGTCCTCATCCCCGGAAACACCGCCCTGCTCGTCAATTCCGAACAAGCCCTCGCGCGCCTCGCGCTGGAGATAGGAGATCACGAGATGGCGGCTAGACGTCAAAAGCGCATCGACAAGGCCACTGCCGCCATGCGCGAGCACATGTGGGACGAGGAGCTTGGGGTCTTTGTCTCCGTGAAGCGCGACACCCTTGAAAAAATCCGCGTAGGCACGATCGGCGGGTTCATGGCACTCAAGGCGGATATTCCAACTGACGCGATGAAGGCCCGGATGGCGGAAGTGATTCGTTCCGAGCACTGGCAGACCCCTCTGCCGGTTCCCACCGTCGATGCGAAGGATCCCCGCTACGACCCGGGTGCCTACTGGCGGGGGAATGTCTGGCCAGTGACGAACTACCAGGTAGCAACAGGATTCGCCCAGCAGGGCTTCGCGGACATCGCTGCCGACATAGCGGACAAGTCGGTTGCTAATGCCATGAAATATGGGGTTTACGAGTTTTACAATTCACAGACCAAAAAAGGCGGGGGCGTTCCCTATCTCGGGATGTCCGGGACCGTCCTGACCATGATGCTCGACGGGTTGACGCGGGAGCATCTTTTGAGTGTGCGGGACAAAAAGTAGATCGCTCCCTGCCATGCAACGAAGTCTTCAGATCACCAGCATCCTCGCGGCAGCCCTATTGGCCGACGTGGGCTTTGCGCAGCCCGCCGTAAACCCATCCGCAGTGGGAACCGAGTGGATCTCGGCGGATGCAAAAAAAATTGAAGCCAACTTTGAAACGCCGCCTGATGAGTGCCGCCCGGGGACTTATTGGTGGTGGCAGGGCTCGTCCCGAAGGGATGTCGCCGGCGATGGCGGGGTCACACGGGAGGAAATCGTCCGACAACTGAAGCTCATGAAGGAGGCCGGACTCGGCGTTGCCCACATCGTTGGGATCAGCCAACCGGTGAGACCCACCGCCCCCGATCACCCCGGGTGGCTTGCGGTCGGATCTCCCGAGTGGACGGAGATGGTCGTTGCCACGATCGAGGAGGCGGGCAAGGTGGGAATGAAGGTCGAAGTCTCTCCTTATCCCAACTGGCCGATCTCTGGCGACTGGGCTCCCAACGATCTCAGTGAGCAAATGCTGTTTCGAACGCGGACGGCGCTCAAGGGCCCGACCCGTTTTGAGGGAGTTGTGCCGTCACCCAAGGCGAGTCCGGGCGACGGGCATCACAGCTACAAGGGATTCGAAGAACGATGGCGCCGCTACAATCGGAATGCGGAGCCTGCACCCGAGCTGGCAGGCGTCATTCTCTCAAGGCCGGGGGAGCCGGGGAAGGTAATCTCCGGGAGTGGGGCGGATGGAAAGCATATCAGCGTCGCCGTTCCTGACGGGGAGTGGAATCTGGATGCCTACTGGCGGCTTGGTGGTTTCTGGCATGTGGTGGATCACTATTCGGAAGAGGCCATTCGCGGCCAACTGGAATGGGCGATCAAACCCGTGCTGGACCGGGTTCCCAAGGAACTGGTTGGGAAGACATTCCAAGGAATCTACTGCGACAACATCGAGGGGTTCCACGACTCAGCGTGGACGAAAACTTTCTTGGAAACATTCCAGCGAAACCGCGGCTACGACCTGAAACCTTATCTCTCGATCCTCTTCGACGGGGAATCCGATGTCTGTCTGATGAAGCAGGTCGCATCCTTCCGCAGGGAAAAGGGCGAGGAGCTTCGAAACCGGCTGGTCTATGATTACAATGTCACGGCTGGCGAGTTGAACCAGCAGGGGTTTTTCGGCGGGTTGACCCGCTGGGCCAACGACCACGGGTTGGCGTCCCGGATCGAGGCTCACAACCCGGCCCGTGGTGATTATATCGATGGCTATGGCGCAGCGGATATTCCAGAGTTCGAGGCTTTTGCTGACAACCTCGACCCGCGCACGGGGAAATGGCTCGGCCGTTTTGCCGGGCACACCTACGGGAAAAATGTAGTCGCCTGCGAAAGCTTCACGTGGCTGACACCGCATTTCCGAGCGACACCTCAGGATATTCGCGAGGCTGTGGATCGCATTTTCTCCTTCGGAGCCAACCGGATCAACAATCACGGATGGTCCTATTCGCCGGTGAGCGCCGGCTGGCCGGGGTGGTTCTTCTATGCGAGTTCGAACCTGAACCAGAACAACTCATGGTTTCCCGCCTACCGGGCTCTGGCCGATTACAAGGCGCGGATGAGCATGCTCCTGCGGGCCGGTCGCCCGGCGGTGGATGTCTGCTTCTACGGCGATTACGTGATGTTTTTCAGCGGCGATCAACCCGTCGGACTCGCCGATGCCGGCTTGAAGGACAGGATCGAGGATGCTCCCGGAGCCACCAAGCCAAGCGGGCTTTATGACCGGATCAGCGACAAAGTGCTCTGTCAGCGCATGGAAGTGAAGGATGGCAAATGGATCGCCGGGCTCGGTGAATACTCTTTGCTGGTGCTTCGCCCCGAGACCCAAACCATGCCATTGGAGTCGCTCAAAAAATTGGAAGAACTTGTGAAGGCTGGCGGCAAGGTTGCGGCACTCAGGCTCCCGGAAAAAGTTCCCGGCTTTCTCAACCATGAGACAAAGGAAGACGAGATGAAGGATTTGGTTTCGCAGCTTTTCCCGGACCACCCCGGGCTGGAGCCACGCGAGATCGGGAAGGGGCGGACCTGGTTACTGACACCCGAAATGTTGCCTGAACTCATCGAAAATCTTGGACTCCAGCCTGCCGTGGATGGTGCCGGTTTGGATTTCGTTCACCGCAAGGGCACCGACTTTGACATTTTCTACCTCTACAATCCGGGAACTGAGAACATCCACGATTCCATCCGCTTCCGAGCCACCGGGCGACCGGAGCTCTGGGATGCCAAGACGGGCGAAATCCATTCCCTGTCTGCCAAATCGGAGAACAGTGCGACTTCCATCACGCTGGAGATTCCCGCAAAGGCTGCCCGTGTTGTGGTTTTCCGGCGCGACGATTCAAATCCAGCCCCTCCCCTGTCGGAGGACCCCAATCAAGCGCTCGTGAGAATTGACGGGCCATGGAATGTTCGCTTTGCCCACATTGACGGTCGTCCCGAGGTCCAACTGGCGCTGGAGAATTTGGTGGATTGGAGAAGCCTCCCTGGGTTTGAGCACTTCTCCGGAACCGGAACCTACCGGAAGTCTTTAGATCTCTCTCTGCCTGCACCCCGCGGAGATGTCTTCCTTGACCTTGGAGAAGTCTGTGATGCCGCATCTGTCACCTTGAATGGAGTTCGGCTTGGAACGGCTTTTGAGCCACCCTACCGAATTCGGGTTCCTGAAGGTGTTCTCCGCGAAGGACAAAACGAGATCGAGGTTGCGGTCTTCAACAGGATGGAAAATGCGATCATCCCAATCTGGGAGAGCAACGAGGAAATGCGAAAACTCGAAAAACAACTCCAATCCACTTTCCTCAGGAAATATTGGACATGGAACGGGCTCGTCTCGCATCCCAGCGGACTGCTCGGGCCAGTTCAAATTCTCGTGCAAAAGCAACCAAACACCACCGCAAATCACCCAACTCCATGAAAATTCACCTGCCCATTCTTGGCCTCAGCTTGTGCCTGTTGCCGCCGTCGTCATCTTTCGCAAATCCACCAGAAGCGGTCCCCATTAGTCAGCAAGCGCAAACTCCTCCGAAAGCAACGAAGGAAATGGCTGGCGCCGACGAACGCACTCCCTCGTTGAGCCAATACTTTTCTTGGATAAACAATACGAACGAAGGGTCCACAGAAAAACAGACTCTTATAAACATGGAGTTCTTTCAGTGGCTTCATGACAAGTATGGGATGAAGCTAGACATCTACGCATGGGATGCAGGAAATCTCGACGGAGCATTTAATGTGTATTGTGATCCGAACTCGACCATGTTCAAAGAGAAATTCCCCAGGGGGTGGAAGCCAATTGCGGAGGCCGCAGCAGGTTTTGGCGGACGTCTGGGAGCTTGGGGTGGGCCTGATGGGTTTGGAAACACGCCGGAGGAAGAAAAGAAGCGAGTTGACTTCATGGTTGGGCTTTGCAGCGACCTGAACTTTGCCCTCTTCAAATTTGATCAGGTCTGCGGCGGTCTCCGCCCGACCAAGGAAGACACCTTTGTGCGGATGATGATTGAATGCCGGAAGCACAGCCCGGATCTGATCGCCTTGAACCACCGACTGAACCTCGGAAAGGGCTTGTCCTATGTCACCACGGCACTCTGGGAGCGGAAGGAAACCTATATTGACACATTGATGTGGAATACCATGACGGCTCCGCACAACCGCGCGGAAGCCGTCTCACGAGGCCTTCCCGAGGGGTTAGGAAGGCTGCTGGAAGACCATGGCGTTTGCATCTCATCCTGCATCGACTATTGGGACGACGACCTCATTCTTCAAGCATTCAACCGTGGAATGATCCTCGCTCCACAGGTCTATGCAAACCCTTGGTTTCTGCGTGACGACGAGTATCCGCGCCTGGCGCGCATCTACAACTTCCACCGCCGTTTCAGGGATATCCTAGTGGACGGCCTGTTACTGCCGGAAACCAAGTTTGGTCCTCTTGCGGTCTCACGCGGTAACGACCAAACCCGCGTGATCACACTACGAAATCTAAGTTGGGAACCTAAGAAAGTCACAATTCCTCTCGATGAAACGATTGGTCTTAAAGAGAAGGGAGATCGGGAGGTTCGATTGTTCCATCCTCATGAGCAGCATCTAGGAGTTCATCCAGAGGGGGAATCTGTCGAGGTGGATGTTCTGCCCTTCCGAGCTGCAATGTTGGTTGTCAGCAGCAAGAAACTTGAGGAACCCGCCATTGTCGGCACGCCATTCCACGTAGTTCGCGACGTTCCTAACCAACCGGTTGTGTTCACTCTTCTTGGTGAGCCCGGGTCGAGCGCTTCAATTTTTGCACTGCCAGAAGGTGCGTTTGTGAGGGCCACTCTCGACGGGAAAAACATTCCATTACCAACCAGGGAGAATCCGGCAAAAGTTGATTTTGCTGGCAAGCCCCTCTCCGGTCCTTGGCACAAATATTTGGGAGATCTTGAGAAGTCCCCCATCCCGGCGGATTCGGAGTATCTCTACGAGACCGCTTCATTCACCCCGAGCAATGACGCATTGGAAGTCCGGTCGATTGAGCGGTCCGGGCCAACCTCCATTCCTCAGGTAGCAACTGCAAGGGAAGCCTTCTTTGATCAGGAATACTTCCGAGCGCGTGGATGCTGGGATCGTTTCCTGTTTGACGGGCGCGATGACACTTATTTTGGAGTTTACGTAAGGGACTCCGATGCCCGATTGGCGGGCGGGGTCCTCAGACTCGACATGCAAAAGCCTACCGATCTCGAAAAGATGGAAATCCGGTATGTCACGGATGGGACAGAAAAAGGGGAAGATCGCGAGGTCTGGGAAGCCGAGGTTTCACCCAACCTGAAGTCGTGGACGCCAGTCACCTTCCGGCGCAGCGTTCCCGAAGCACCTCCCGCAATGGTGGGGCTGGTCCAGAAAAAGGGCAAAGGTCTCGTCATCTGGAAGCCATATCAGGTCAATGCGCTGACATCCGAAGGTTCTTTCCCCAAAGGTGTCCGTTACATGCGGATGCCGGCGGCTCCCGGGCGTCCTTCGGAGATACGAGCATGGTCTGCGGGCCAGGAACTTGCCCGCAGCGATTGGCAGGTGACGACCCTCTTCGCCCCATATGCACGCGCCCAGTTTCAGGAAGTCTGGTCGAAGAAAGTTTCCATCGACCCCGGCGCACCGGAAGGCAGCTACCTGTGTATGGCTGTGGAAGGGGAACATGGATCGGAAATGGTCCGCGCCGTGCTTCGCACCCCGGAGGGGGTGGTCGGAGCAAAGGAGAGGGCGCCGTCTTTCCCCGGAGTTGCATGGGAAGCTCCGATTGCCCGAACCAAAGCCAACCATACGTTCTACTTTCCGGTTACGGATGATCTCCGAGGCAAAGAGGTGGAGTTGTCCTGCTTGGTGCTGCGGGGAGCAACGTCCCCCCAGCGGGTCCATGTCTGGCAGACATGCTATCCCATTCCTCTGGCCAAAAGAACGCTCGAACTGGAAAGAAAGCCCTGATCATGTCACGATTTATATCATTGATCGGTGGACTGCGCTGGTTATTGTGCGCGGCCGCTTTGCTCACTCCGGATTGGTGCTGGAGTGCCGAATTGAAGCCAAACGCGCTTTTTTCGAAAGGCGCGGTGCTCCAACAAGGGATGCCGGTTCCGGTTTGGGGGACCGCTTCACCCGGCGACACTGTGCGCGTCTCGATCAATGGAGTGTCGGCCGAATCCGTGGCAGGAGCTGATGGAAAGTGGATGTGCCGAACCTCGCCTCTCCAGAGCGGCGGTCCGTTCGTGCTAAAAATCGAAGGGGCCGGCCAAGTGGTCAACGTCGAGGATGTGTATGTCGGCGAGGTTTGGCTCTGTTCGGGCCAGTCCAACATGCAGATGAGACTCGGCGCAACGGCGGATGCCGAAAAGGAAAAGGCGGCTGCCAATTATCCGCTGATCCGGATGTTTGAAGAAAAATCGGGAGTGTCCATTGCGCCGACCGAGCAGCCCAATGGGAACTGGGTTCCTGTTACGCCGATCACCTCGCACCATATGTCGGCAGTGAGTTACCTCTTCGGAAGTGAACTGTACGCAAAACTCGGCGTTCCGATTGGGTTGATCAATGCATCTGTTGGAGGAACAATCATTGAAACATGGACAAGTCTGGAAGCGTGTGAGGGCAATCCGGCCTTTGCAGAAACATTGAATCGCATGCAGCGTGGGCAGGCGGATTGGGAATCGGGAAAGACGATGGCCGATTACGAGGCCCAGATGATGGCCTATAGGAACGCCCCGCCGCCGGAACCGGGGTCCACTCCCAAGCCGGAACCACGAAAACCAACCGAGCCAAGGTCAGGAACCCACTATCCCGGTAACTTTTTCAATTCGAAAATTGCGCCTCTCATCCCCTATGCGATACGGGGAGCAGTCTGGTATCAAGGAGAGTCCAACTCGGGGAGCCGGGTTTATGCTGACCAGTTGAGGTGCCTTGTTTCTGACTGGCGTAAACGCTGGGAGCAGGGAAGCTTTCCTTTCGTGTGGGTGCAGCTCCCGAATTACATCCCTCCGCGCCCGGCACTCAATGGCATCTCTAACTGGGCTATTATCAGAGAAAGCATGCGCGAGGCACTCGACATCCCAAATTCCGGCATGGTTGTGACGATCGATGTCGGGGAGGCGAACGATATTCATCCCAAGGACAAGCGCCCCGTGGCCAAGCGTCTCGCGGCATGGGCTCTTTCAAAAGTGTATGGCCAACCGGGCGCGTTCTCGGGTCCGCTGATGCGCAAAGCCTCGCCTAATGCCGGCAGAATCGTCGTGGAGTTCGATCACACAGACGGTGGGTTGGTTGCCAAGGGAGGAGAGCTAAAGGGTTTCTCCATCGCTGGAAATGACCGCCAGTGGAAGCCCGCTCAGGCGGAAATCGTTGGCGAGACTGTCGTGGTCTCCAGCCCTGGAGTTCCCGACCCGGCCGCCGTCCGATATGCGTGGGCGGATAACCCGGAATGTAACCTCTACAACGGCGCCGACTTCCCGGCCTCCCCGTTCCGTAGCGATAAATGGGAGATCAAATGACACACCAGCCCACTCACAGTTTTCGCTCTCTGATTCTCGCAATTGCGCTCCTCGGGCTTCTGGCCGGGACCGTTGCGGCCCAGTCTGCGACGCAGACCGGAAACGGAACCAGCCAGAGCGATCCCCCACCAACAAAACGCGATATTGCCTACGGAACCGAGCCGGGGCAGACCCTCAACTTCTGGGCAGGGAAGTCGGGGGATAAGGCACCTCTTCTCGTCTATATCCCCGGGGGAGCATGGCAGAGAATTGACGGAAGGATCGATACGCTCGGTCGCTGCAAACAATTCTGGGACCGTGGGTTTGCTGTCGCCATGGTTCAATACCGTCTGGCACCAAAGAACCCGCTGCCGGTCCCGGTCCTGGATGCCGCGTTGGCTGTCCAGTTTCTTCGACACCATGCCAAGGACTTAGGTCTCGATCCAAATCGCGTGGCCCTCCTGGGAATGTCTGCCGGCGGATGCTCGGCTTTGTGGCTTGCCACGCATGACGACATCGCCGACCCGACGTCGGATAATCCGATCTTGCGTGAGTCCTCGAAACCGCAGGCCGTCGTGGCGGGCATGGCGCAAACCACAATCGTTCCAGCCGAGGTCGAGCACTGGGTTGGCGTCAACGCACTCCGACACGGAATGGTCGCTGGTGCTGGCGGGTATTCATCGGTGGACCAAGTCAAGGTGGCATTCGAGAAGGACCCAGCCGTCGCCATCCTCTATCGGAAGTTTTCGCCGATCCACCAAGTGAGTGCCGACGCCCCCCCCATCCTCCTTGAATACGGCGGCCTTGCTCCCGCAGGTGCGGGCGATATACACGACGGAGCCTTCGGGATTCGTTTTCTCGAGGCGGCCAAGCGCGTCGGTGCGAGGTGTCACCTTTCAATTTATAAAAACGAGAGCTACCCGCCTTACCCGGGCGGAGCAGTCACCTTTGTCACCAACGCCATGAAGGGTAACCCTTCCCACCTTTCTCACTGATTTCCAGGGGTCGACACACAAATGAAGAACATAACACAAAAAAACAGACCATGAAAATACATCGCTTGCTGTCGGTCTCCATTGGATCGCTTCTTGTAATCGCGAATTCCGGTGCCGTAGAACACCCACAACAACTCACCGACCACGTCAATCCGTTCAGCGGGACGGCAACAACAGGACACACGTTTCCAGGTGCCACTGTGCCTTTCGGGATGGTTCAGCTCAGTCCGGATACAGGGACCTATGGTTGGAAATATTGCTCAGGATATCACTCTGACGACAAATCGCTTCTGGGATTTAGCCATACTCACCTGAGTGGAACGGGGTGCGGTGATCTTATGAACATCCTTTTTATCCCGCAGGCAAAGGATATCGATTGGGAAAAACTGAAATGGGAAACTGGAAAGCGTCCGCATGGCTCTGCTTATCGGACGGCATTTGATCGGACCACCGAGCAAGCGAGTCCGGGCTACTACACGGTCAAGTTGGAAAATGGCATTGGCGTCGAGTTAACAGCCACAGCAAGGTGCGGAGTTCACCGCTATTCGTTTCCTCAGGGACAGCCGCAGGTTGTTCTCATCGATCTTTTTCACACCTTCGGACTTCCAAACAGGACTGTCATGGGTGCGGGGATTTATCAGGAATCGCCAACCACGCTTGTCGGTTGGCAGACAACCTCCGGTTGGGCTAGAAACAAGACATTTTATTTCGTAGCAAGCTTTTCGCGACCAGTAAAAACCGATGTTCGTCAAGATCACGCGGTTGACGCGGTCGGGCCAATTGTCAGGGCTGCCGTTTACCCGGAACCTAGTGATGCCCCGTTGGAAATCAAGGTTGGGCTTTCGTCCACAGGGATCGAGGGGGCAAGAAATAACCTGACTGCTGAAGTTGGAAACAGGGGCTTCGATACTGTGCGGTCAGACGCTCAAAAGGTTTGGGAAAAGACACTGAGTCCCATTTCTGTTCAGACGAACGATCAAGAGCTGTTGCGGGTATTTTATACCGCGCTGTATCGGACCATGGTTGCCCCGAATGTTTACAACGACGTGGACGGAACCTATATGGGAGCAGATTTCAAGATCCATCCTTCGCCGGGTTTTGATTACTACTCCACCTTGTCACTGTGGGATACATTTCGCGCGACACATCCTCTCTACACCATCATCCGGCCTGACATTGTAACGCCCATCATTCTTGGCATGCTGGATCACTCCGATAAATTTTTCGCAAAGAACCTGCCGAAATGGACCCTTTGCTCGAACGAAACCAATTGCATGATCGGGTATCACTCTGTTCCCGTCATTCTTGATGCTTATCGAAAAGGCTTTCGCTCTTTCGACGCCAACAAGGCTCTTAAAGCCATGGAAAGAAGTGCGGAAGTAGCAAACCGGAAAACAGACTATGCGACGCGCGGCTATCGTACCAGCGGCAAGGACGACAAAAGACCCCACGAAAAAAGACCCCAGGGCACGTCCATTACTCTGGAACAGTCCTACGATGATTTCTGCATCGCGGAATTTGCTAAAATGCTCGGCAATAAGGAAATCGAAACGGAATTCCGCCGCCGGGCAGATTTTTACAAAAACGTATGGCAACCCGAGAATAAATTCTTTTGGGGGAAAGACAAAGAAGGAAATTGGATCGAGCCTTTTAATCCCTACGAAGCCTCTCACGACATTTTCACCGAGGGAACTGCATGGCAATGGCTATGGTCAGTGATGCATGATGTGCCATCCTTGATTGATCTGCTAGGGGGAAATGAGGCGTTCTGCAAAAAACTCGATGCCCTTTTTGCCGATAACACACCGATCAAGTCGGACTCTCCGGATGTGAGCGGTTTAATTGGGCAATACGCCCACGGCAATGAACCGTGCCACCATGCTGCCTATCTTTACTGCTATGCCAAGGAACCATGGAAGACACAGTATTGGGTCAATCACATCTGCCGCACCATGTATAAGGACGCTCGAGATGGTCTGTGTGGGAATGACGACTGCGGCCAAATGTCAGCCTGGTTTGTGTTTTCCTCGCTGGGCTTATATCCAGTGAACCCCGCCAGTTCCATCTACGTGATCGGCAGTCCCATGTTTGAGCGGGCCGAAATTCAGACACCGCAGACAGGGAAGACATTCACCATTATCGCGAAGAACGTGTCAAAGAAAAATATCTACATTCAATCGGCAAAACTAAACGGAAAGGTTTTTGATCGTAGCTGGCTCAGCCACGATGAATTGACTTCCGGTGCAACGCTCGAGTTTGTCATGGGAAGTGAGCCGAACAAATCGTGGGGCAATTCGTCGCCTATCCCGGGTATGCTCTAGTGCCATTATGATGGGCCGATCAAACGCATCAGAGATAGCCACTTATTACCGATAAAAAACTCATGGCCTCAATCACATCATCAATCCGCCCGCCCCGTAATGGGGATGAAAAAAACAATCGGGCTGCTTTTTTCATCATGTCCTCTCTGTTTTTTCTGTGGGGATTTATGACGGTTTTCAATGACATTCTGATTCCCCGATTCAAGGAGGCATTCACATTGACTTACTTTGAGGCCATGCTTGTTCAGTTTGCATTTTTCGGGGCTTACTTCGTTGGATCGCTTCTCTATTTTGCCATTTCAGTCACGAAAGGAGACCCCATCGCAAGGATGGGTTACAAAAACGGGATCGTTACAGGGCTTTTGATTTCGGCGGGGGGGAGTGCTCTCTTCTGGCCGGCAGCAGTGGCTATATCCTATCCGCTCTTTCTCCTGGCTCTGTTCATTGTTGGGCTTGGCTTCGCCATGCTCCAGATTGCGGCGAATCCCTATGTGACAATCCTCGGGCCTGAGCGGACAGCATCCAGTCGACTGAATCTGGCACAGGGATTTAACTCGATTGGCACAACCATCGGCCCTCTCATTGGAGGCTGGTTGATTTTTCAATACTTCGCAAAAACAGGCGCTCACGGCGTGGAATCAGTAAAAGTGCCATACATGGCATTCAGCATCGTGTTTGTGCTTCTCGCAGCTGTTTTCTTCTTTGTCAGGTTGCCGCAGATTGGCGAGGAGAAGATCGAGCCGGGAGCTGGTGCACTGCGGCATCCTCACGTCATCTTAGGAATCATCGCGATCTTCATGTATGTCGGCGCCGAAGTTTCCGTTGGCAGTGCCATTATCAACTTTCTCGGAAGCTCAGAGATCGCGGGACTCAGTGAAGTTGAGGCAAGCAAGTTTGTCTCGCTTTTTTGGGGTGGTCTCTTGATTGGGCGCTTCATGGGTGCGGTCGAATTGAGCGAGATGAAGAATGCGGCCAAGCAAACCCTGCTCGTGGTCATTCCTGTTATTGCCTTCCTTTTTCTCTGGCTGGTGCAGAGCGCGCCACTTGATGCTATCCGTGAAGGATCAACTGCGCAGCTTTTATCGCTATGGACAGAGCGGATCGTCCTGAACTGGCCCACTTTCATGACATACCTGCCTTTTATAGGGGTCTGCTATCTTCTGTTTCTGTTCGGAAAATCTCAGGCGGGACGCACGCTAACCATCTTCATGATGGTCGCGGTGGCACTTCTTCTCATTGCAATTCTTGTTGGAGGAAAAGTTGCGATGTGGTGTGTTGTTTCCGTAGGGCTTTTTAGTTCCATTGGCTGGTCCAACACATTCTCTCTCGCCATCGAAGGAGTTGGCCCATTGAAGAGTCAAGCTTCATCCCTCTTGGTAATGGCCATTTTGGGAGCCGCCCTTCTTCCCCCAATTCAAGGATTGGTTGCTGATGCGACTCATAATCTTCCGTTTTCCTTTGTCATACCGCTTGTTGCGTATGCCTATGTTGCTTTTTATGGGTGGAAGGGTCACTCCATCGGGAAATCACAACGTGACGCTATCGCATTTTGAAGAACAGTTAAGTAAATCGCATCTAATAAAAATCAACAAAACCGTATTTGACCATACTCAACCGTGAAATATATCTATTCCTTTCCCTGCGCGATCTCGAAACCACAATTTGGAGCTTGTTGTATTTGGACGCTTCGTCCGATGCTCTCGATAAAATGCTTCCCTTCCCTTTACACGGGCTGTAAAGCCTCATGGGTTTGCGTGATGCTCGCGGTTTGGGCCTTCTGCGCCATGACCGTTCGCGCTGACCAAGACATGTATGCCGAGGCTCAGACTTTCGACACCTCTCCCGACAGTTGGATCGGACGATACGTAGCAGGTATTGATCGGTTGCAGGCTGATAATCCACACCTTATGCGCACATACTTGCAATGGGCCACAGATCCGGTTGATGGAAGGTACTGGGATGCCGAGCATATCGGAAAGTGGCTTGAAATTGCCACGCTTTCGTGGCGGCGCACAAAATCGCCTGAGGTCCGGGCGCTCATCGACGAAGCTGTGACAAAGCTTGCAAGCGCCCAGCTGCCGAATGGGTATCTTGGCAGTTATGCTCCAAGGTTGCGGTTTTACGTGATCGATTGGCAGAAATCCACCGGTCCTGTGGCCCCGTTCGATCTCTGGTGCAATCTCACCACGCAGATCGGGCTTCTCGATGTTTATGACGCCACCGGCTCGGAAACCGCGCTGAAGATTGCCCGCGCCAACATGGATCTTGTCATCGAGACATTCGGGAAAGGGCGCGCCGACCTTCTCAAAGTCATGCATAACCGCGGCCAGGGTCCGCTCGTAGCCATCCTTCCTGCCGCACGACTTTTTGCGATCGACCGCAATCCAAAGTATGCGGACTTTTGCCGCCATATAATGGCGCAATTCGGGCGCCCCCAAAGTTTGCCCGTCCGCATTGTGGAATCCGCCGACGCGCCCGCGTCTGAACTGCTTCTGAACGAGCCGGAGCGAGTCACGGATGACGGACTCAAGCATTGCGAATTCGAACTCATCATGCGGGGTCTCCTAAGGTTTTACCGTGCCAGCGGCGAGAAAGCCGCATTAAATACTTCCGAGGCAGTCTTCTCGAGAATATATGCCCCGCTCCTGCCTACATTATGTGTAGGCGGATATGGCAATCCGGACACTGCCAGCCCCGTTGTCCATCATCGCCAGCCTGTGGAAACATGCGACATCCCCCCCGCCCTGCGCTGGTGGCACGACGCCTTTCTTCTGACGGGCAGGCCTCAATACCTGCATGCGATCGAACGAACGTTATACAATCAACTGCTAGCCCACCACCGACCCGTAGGCTACCATCTGGGATTCGATTCCATGGCACCCGTGGATTTTTCCGGTGCCCTGCTCGAAAAACGCTACCGCGCCAGCATACCTGACTGGCGACAGAATTGCTGCTTGAGCATGGGCGCCCTCGGGCTGGAATGGATCCCCTCGGCAGCAGTATTAACCAGCGGTTCGTCTGTCGTGGTAAATCTCTACATGCCCGGCGTCTTTGATGCCGGCGGCTTTCGCTTGCGGCAGAAGACCGATTATCCCGCGGAAGGCGAGGTGAAGATCACGGTGGAGTCTGCCTCTGCAAGCCCATCTGCAATCACACTGCGAATTCCCGAATGGGCTGCAGGTGCGGCTGTCCAAGTGAATGCCGAGGCTCCTGTCGATGCGAAACCAGGAAGTCTTCATGAGCTTCGCCGCGCATGGAAGGCGCAAGATGTCATCGCGCTTCGAATGCCCATGCCGCTCCAGATTATTCCCGTCCCGGGTGCGAAAGGAAGACTTGTTAGGCTCGAACGCGGGCCGCTGGTGCTTGCCGCCAGCCAGCGGCACAATGGCAAGCTCGACCTGCGGAAGGTCGCAATCTCATCGGGGGGCTCAACCCTGACTCGGGTGAAGCAAACGAACTTCGACGACGAAGCCCTTGCTCTTTGGGAAACGGACGCAATTGACACTTCGCAGCAGCCCGGCAAGCAGGTGAAGATTCGCCTTTGTGCGTTGAGCGACGCTGGCTGGACTCTGGGACGGGCAAAGCAAGATCCGTATATTGTTCATTTTGTGGCTACGGGTGCTGAAACGCCATCGGGACAACCGTGATGATACTGGGATTTCGTGAAATGGAATCCATCATAACCGACTCGTGATTTTAAGATTTCTTATAATAGCGACCGCTCTTTGTAATCCGAAAACGCCTCTCGAGTTCGAAATGGGCTCGGAGCCTAACAAGGCATGGGGAGCCAAGCGACCATCCCAATAACCTCAAAGAAATTGTTTTGAAGCTGATGCGAATCTTTTTATCTAATACTCCTCAATGCATTGAGGTTTGTTGTGGTGGCCAAATAAAACCAAAACGTCAACATGCGTTTCTACAACAAAACATCAATTCGCATCGAGTTGCCCTGCGGCGGCTGTTTTTCCAGATTCTCTACCCGTTGATCTTTGCTCTGGCATTTGCTCGCAATGCTGCCGCAACCGACCTTCAGCCATCGAATCTTTTCTCCGATGGGGCGGTTCTGCAGCGGGGTCAAATAATCCCCGTCTGTGGTATGGCAGAGCCCGGCGAGAAAATCACCGTCTCACTGAACGGCCAGTCGGGCCAAGCCGTTGCAGATGCCTCGGGATCTTGGCGGGCAGTGCTTCCTGAAATGTCTGCGGGTGGGCCGTTTGACCTTGTTATTCGCGGGAATAAAGACGCTGTCACCTTGCGTGATGTCTGGGTGGGCGATGTGTGGCTGTGCTCGGGCCAATCCAACATGGATTTGCAACTTGCCTCGCTCAAGGGTGGCCGCGAAGCGATGGAGTCCTTGGACAAAGGACTTCCTCTCCGATTTTTGCGCCTTAGTCGATCGGCCTCATCAGTCCCCATGCGGGACTTGCACAACAAATGGAAGACTCCGGAGGACCGCGACGCCTTGAGCGCATTCAGTGGTCTTGGTTTTTTTTTCGCCGCTGAGATCGCAAGGACACAACATGTGCCGGTTGGGATAATCCAAGCTGCATGGGGGGCCACGCCCATAGAGGCCTGGAGCAGTCGCGAAGCTTTGGTGGGCAATCCCTACTCGCAACGCGCCTTGGAGACCGTGGATAAAGGTCTGGCGGGGTATCCCAAGAAGCTTCGCGTTTATTGGGAAAACTACGAAAAGGCGACAGCAGACTTCGTAGCAGCAGTGCAAAGGCTGAGCCCCAACCTGGATTCACCGGCCGCCGGGACATCGCTGCCAGAGTTTGCGCCGCCCCCCGCCGACCCAGCCGCTCTGCCATCCCCCTCCCACTGCTTCAACGGAATGATTTCCCCCCTCATTCCCTATCCCTTGAGAGGCGTGATCTGGTATCAAGGAGAACAAAATGTGGGATCTGGGGAGGCTTATGCTTCCCAGATCGAGTCGATGTTCGGGGATTGGCGTGCTCGCTGGAGTCTTCCCGAGTTGCCGATCTTGGTCGTCCAACTTCCTCCGCACAAGCCGATCCAAACCAATCCAGGAACTAGCGGCTGGGCGGAATTGAGGGAGTCTCAAAAGCGCTTTTCTGAAAAGGTGCCCCATGTCGCCATCGTCGTTACAACCGATGTGGGCAGCGAAAAAGACATCCATCCCGTCACCAAAAAGCCGATTGCGGAGCGATTGGCACTGGCGGCCCGTCGACTTGTCTACGGCGAATCAGTGGAACACAGTGGACCGATCCTCAAGGAATGGACAGTCCAAGGCGACAGGATGCAACTCCAGTTCGACCATGCGGAGGGCCTGCACGCCGGCACATTTCTGGACAACGACAATAAATCGCTAGTAAAAGATGGCATTTTGTCTGGCTTCACGCTGGCAGGCAACGATCGGGCCTTCCACCCGGCCGAAGCTCAAATCGAGGGCCGGAGTGTCGTTCTTCGCAGCCCTTCGGTGCCCGCACCCGTAGCTGCCCGCTACGGATGGGCTGATTATCCGGTGGTGAACCTGCAAAACTCCGCAGGACTTTGGACCTCCCCTTTCCGAACCGATGACTGGCCTCTTACTGGCGTAAAGACACCTCCTGCCATGTCCACAAAACCCAGCGCGAGTCCAGTGCTCCCCGCGAGTCACGAACCCCGCTCGACGCCCGCTGCCACCGGGCCATTTCTCGTCAAGCCTGTTTCGGTGGACCCAAGCACCCTTCTCGACCATGGATGGTCGATCCCACGGGCAACGATCGATTCCAGCGGCTTCGGGGCGATGGATGTCGATCATCTCGAAACCGGCCGCCCTTTCGTCTTCAAAGAACTTCCCTTCGCCTACCCGGATGTTTCCCGCGTGACCGGTTCGGCTTGGAGCAGCAAGGTTCCTTCGCCCTCCGCCACACTGCTTTTCGACTTGGGGAAAACCTACCTCGTCTCGGGGGTTTGCGTCTGGAACGGGGCGGGCGATAAATCCACCCGCCGCTTCCAGGTGGAGGTAGCGAATCCCCAAGACAACGCGACCGTTCCCCGGGAATTCCAGCTCGTCTCAACGGGAGAGCAGTCGCTCAAACGCTTCAAAGGTGGCCCCATCGTGCCCGACTTTATTGCATTTCCCAAGCCGGTGGAGTGCCGATGGATCCGGCTTTCCGGATTTTCCGGCTACTCGAAGTCATTCGGACTGGAAGAAATCCGTGCCGTGGGCTGCCAGGCTACAATCGGTGAACACCAAGCAAAAAGTGTATCCAAACCATGAGCCGCCACACAGGAACAAAAGGATTCCTCCGCTCGCCGATTCTCCCACTCTTGGCAGCTAGGAGTGCGAACGATGATTAAAAAGTATGAGCTTAAAACCTTTCGTAATGAGGTTTGCGTTTGCGATTTGTCTCATTTTCGGGAAGGCACATGGAAATGATGATCTGGCGGAGAGCTTCATCCGTCCGCCAGCCGCCGCCCGGCCATGGGTCTTTTGGAATTGGATCAATGGCAACATAACCAGAGAAGGAGTGACCGCCGACCTAGAGTCGATGGCAAGGGTTGGCATCGGCGGGGTTCTTATTTTTGAGGTCGATCTTAGCACACCCAAAGGGAATGCGGATTTCGCCGGCCCGGTTTGGATTCAACACTTGCTTGGATCAGCGCACAAATGCGTGTATCCGCAACCAGCGCAGGAGGTCCTCATCCCAAGGCGGCATGGACTTTCCTGAAGCCGGGAGCCCCAGACCATGCGCGCCTTTCTCGTAGAGGTGGAGTTCGAATGGCACCTTCGCCTTTCGCAAGGCTGTTGCAAACAAAAGTGAGTTCTCCACAGGCACAACCGGGTCCTCGACTGTGTGCCACAGGAAAGTCGGCGGGGTGTCGGCATTCACCTGCAGCTCGGTCGAGAGGTATTGCAGGACTTCTGGTGACGGAGAGTCCCCCAACAGGTTCTTGATGGAACCCCGGTGGGTGAATTGTCCGGTGGTGATCACCGGATAACAGAGTGCGCCAATATCGGGGCGGGAACTTTCGCGTTCGATTGGATCTGCAGAATCCGCCTGCCCGGCGTCGTGATGGACCAAAAGGGTCGATGCCAAGTGACCGCCTGCCGATGATCCGATGATGCCGATGCGGGCGGGATCACGTCCATCTCGCCGTGCCCAGGCTCGCACAAGCCTCACGGCACGTGCCGCATCCTGCAACATGACAGGATGATGATAACCGGCGGAGCCAAGCCGGTATTTCAAAACGTAAGCTGCGATTCCCTCTGCAGCCAGCCAACGGGCGTAGCCCTCGCCCTCGTGGCGTGACAGCCCGCCATATCCGCCGCCGGCAAGAACCACAAAACTGCTCCCGTTCGAGTGTGCCTCGGTTGGCAGGTAGGCGGTCAGAGTCGGAATATCTTTTTCATCGGATCCGAAGGCCCCAGGCGCGCCCTCGGGCCAGATGGGAATGGGCTCGGCAGAAAGGTTGGGAACCATGGCAAGGCAGGTGATGAAGGCGATGAACAGGATTCTCATGACAGAAGGATCGGGCCGAAATCACGGGAAAATCGTAATCGAGGCTACATGGTGATTGTTGAGTTGTTGGTTCCATGGGGCATGCGTAGAGAAAACAAGGCGGTGTTTGCCGGGGAGAAGCCGTTCCACACCGGTGTCGTTGATCGTTTCGAGTGGTTGATCAGCGATTGTGAATTCGATGGCCCGTCGGGAATCCGGATCGAGTTGCGTCTTGTGAAATGCAATCAGGCGGGGAACGGCTGATTCCGGCGGGAAGTGATAGCATTGGACCAGCTCGGAGCCGGGACGATTGCCGGTGTTGGTGATTTCCCACCGATAGGTTCGCCCCCCGGAGGGCGATGGCTGCTCGATGAGGGGAGACCATGCGAAGCGGGTGTATTCAAGACCGAAGCCGAAGGGAAACAGAACATCGTCGGGCTTCATGAACCGGTAGGTGCGGTCCTGCATGGCGTAGTCATCGAAGGACGGGAGACACTCCATGCTGCGCGGGAAGGAAACCGGGAGCCGCCCTCCGGGCGAGGCATTCCCGAGGAGGATATCCGCGACGGCTTCGCCGCCCGCCTCGCCGGGATACCAGGCATGCAGGATGGCATCGGCATGAGCGATAACATCGGGAATGGCAAATGCAGAGCCGCCAAAGAGGACGATGATCAGCTTGGTTTTCGAGCCCGCTTCGCGGATTGCAGCGGCTAGTTCGGCAATGAAGATGCACTGGCTTTCCGGCAGCTCGATGGTTTTGCGATCGCCCCGGTAGGCACTCTCGATGGCATCTCCTTCCTCGCCTTCGAGATCGGGGGTGAGTCCGAGACAGCAGATGACGGCATCGCATTTTACGGCCTCGAAAGCGGTCCAATTGGAGTGATTGGGCCGGGGCCGGTCGAGCAGGCATCCTTTGCGGTAGTCGAGACGCGTTCCCTCCGGAACCAGTCCGGCCAAACCTTCCAGAACCGTGGTCACGCGTCCGCTAAGACCGCAGTAGTTGCCCAGCATGGCCTCGACGCTGGTCGCGAGCGGGCCGGTGAGGAGAATGCTCCGGCATTCAGGGCCAATGGGAAGGAAGCCGTTTCGATTCTGGAGAAGGACAATCGAGTCGATGGCAGCTTGACGAGCGAGTTCCCGGTGGGCTTCGCAGCAGACGACCTCCAGCGGGGTTGAGGCATAGGGGTTGTCTGCGGGCGGATCGAATTCGCCGAGGCGCAGGCGGGTGCGGAGAAGGCGGCCGAGCGCGCGGTCGATCTCTTCCTCCGACACCAAACCGAGCAGGGCCGCACCTTCGAGCGCATGGCAATATTCATCGCCGCAGTTGAGGTCGCAGCCGTTTTTCAACGCGAGCGCGGCCGATTCCTCGGGCGACTTGGTCACCTTGTGCGCGAGATGAAAATCCCGGATCGCCCAGCAGTCGGAGACCACATGCCCTTTGAATCCCCAGCGCTCGCGCAACACCTCGCCGAGCAGGAATCTGCTGCCACAACATGGCTCTCCATAGACCGCATTGTAGGCACCCATGAACCCCTCGACGCCCTCATCGCAAAGCCGTTTGAAGGCCGGCAAATACGTCTCCCAGAGGTCGCGAGGGGAGGGATCCACGTTGAACTCATGCCGCAACGCCTCCGGCCCGCTATGCACGGCAAAGTGTTTCGCGCAGGCGGCCGTTTTGAGATAACGGGGATGGTCGCCCTGCAGGCCCCGCACAAAGGCGGAAGCGAGTTCTCCGGTGAGAAATGGATCTTCTCCCCATGTCTCCTGACCGCGCCCCCAGCGGGGATCGCGGAAGATGTTGATGTTGGGCGTCCAAAAGGTGAGCCCCTGATATTGCTGTCGGCTGCCCTGGCTCGCGGCTTCGTGATGCTTCGCGCGCGCCTCATCGGAAATGGCGCTGGCGACCCGCTCGATCAAGGGGGCATCCCATGTGGCCGCCAGACCGATGGCTTGCGGAAAGACGGTCGCTCGTCCATTTCTCGCGACGCCGTGCAGCGCCTCGTTCCACCAGTTGTAGGCCGGAATGCCGAGACGTTTGATCGCCGGAGAGTCGTAGCGGAGTTGCGAGCATTTTTCAGACAGCGACATCCCGGCAAGCATCGCGTCGATGCGGGATTCATCCACAGGGCGCAGGCGTCCGGCGCTCATGGAGCAGGCTCAGATTTGCGTTGGCGCAACTTCGCCCGGACCTCGTTGCCCTTGCGGTCGCTTAGGGGATAAAAGAAAAATGCTGCGCTGCCCAGAAGCGCAATGAGAAAGGGAAGAATCGAGAATTCGATGCGGAGCCACCAGACGGCTTCGGGTGACTGCGTCGCAGCACCCGGCAGGATGCCCGACCAACTCAGCAGCATTCCACTCAGTGCCGTGGACAGTGCGATCATGAGCTTGGTCAGGAACTGGTTGATTGCTCCGTAAATCCCCTCGCGGCGTTCGCCGGTATTGAGGTCATCCAGGTCGCAGACATCACCGAGCATGACGTTGAAAGCCAGCATCGCCCCTGCCCAACTGAACGCCCACATCATCAGAGGGATGACCTGCAGCCAGGGATTCGCCGGAGTGTAAGTCCAGTATTTGATGGCGAAGCTCGCTGCCGTGATGGCCAGAAAGACCGTCATGAGCCGCGCGGCGCCAAACCGTGCGATCAGGAATCCGGCCACCGGAACAAGCGCGATTCCCGCCAGCGCCTGCACGGTGCCCACCTGCGCGAGCAGCGTGGCCGCTTTCGCTTGGTCCCCGCCAAAGATATGATAGATATTCACGTAAGTTGCCATAGGCATGACGAGGAAGATGCCGAACATGGTGAAAATCAGCGTCCCGCTCAGAAAGACGAACGGGCGGTTGCGCAGCGCGAGCCCGAACGAGTGGAAAAACTGTTTGCGCTGAGTCGCGACCGCGGTCGGGTTCTCCTTGCAGAAAACCGTGCAGAGCGCCGTCAGCGCCATGAATGCCGCCAGCGCGACGCCGACAATCTGGTAACCCGGCGGTTGCAGATGATCGCCCTGTTGCTGGGCCACCACGAGGGCGTTGAGGCGTTCGCCCAGCGATCCTCCTCCGACGAGCGCCTCCCAGCGCCAGAAGCACATGGCGTAGACCCAGGGCAGGCCAAGTGAGAAGATCGAGCCGACCACCGAGCGGAATGTCATCAGCTTGGCTCGCTCGACGCTGTCCGACGCGATCTCGTAGCCGATGGCGATGTAGGGGATCGAAAAGATAGTGCTCGCAGAGTAGTAGAGGAAACTGGTGACCATGAACCACCAGAAGATGGCGTCCGGCCCCCAAGACGGCACAGGAACCCAGAGGAGCGAGTAGGTGGCGAAGGTCGTGAGCGCGCCCGCCACGAAGAACGGCCGCCGCCGCCCCCATCGGGACTTGCAGGAATCGCTGAGATGCCCCACCAGCGGATCGATGACCGCATCCCAGACGCGCGGCACAGCCAACGCCACGCCCACTTTCCACGCCTCCACACCCAGTCCCACGCTGAAAATAGGCAGCGCGATGGTGGGCAGGATGTTTGCCATGTAGTTGTTGGCGACGCCACCCATCGAGTAGGCAAGCTTTTCGGCAATCTTCGGTGGGGGTCTCATGAGAACTTCAGACTAATTACCAAAGCGGCCTCGCTCAACGGCAATCCTGCGTAATTTAGAATCCTGATTGCGCATCGCCCGCCTTGTGTCTGAAATGAACCCGGCCCAGTCTTTGTGTCATGATTCCTTCTCTCTCCAGATTCTCCCTGGCATCATGGGCATGGATTTCCCGGGCGCCATCCGGCTCCCATGTGGCAGAGTTCCGACACCGCTTTTCGCTGGAATCGCTGCCTCACGCCGCCCATCTCCGGTTTTCAGCCGACAGCACAGCCCGCATTTTCCTCAACGGGCGCTGGACTGCCGACGGCCCCTGCCGCGGTTGGCCGGAGTTTTACTACCATGACGTCGTGGACATCGGACATGCCCTCCGGGAAGGACCAAACGAGCTGACGGCGCTTGTTCGTTTCCACGGCGAAGGGACATTCCAACATCTCCCGCAGCGCCCGGGTTTCCTCTTTGAAATCCACGGTGAGGACGGCGTGCTTGCGGCGAGTGGATCAGGAACGGAAGGGCGCCATGCCAATCCTTGGCGTGCCGCGACTCCAAAAGTCTCGATCCAGAATCCGCCGTTTGAGTGGGTCGATGCGCGGCAAGTCGAGGAAGAATGGGCCGCCTGTGAAGTAATTTGTGGCGCTTACGAAGGACCATGGAAGGGACTTCACGAGCGAGATGTCGCATTGCTTGATCACAGCAGGGTCCTGCATGCGAGCGAGGTATCCCGCGACGTGCGATCGAACTCCCCCGGTAGATTTCTCTCCGTGCCGGTCATCGAGTGGAACCATCCGGGTCTGCGCTCACTCAACACGCACACCAGCCGCGGCTGCGGATTGGCAGTGATCGTGGAATGCGCGGAGGAGAAAACCGCCCGCTGGTCGCGTGAGGAGTGGCGGGTTTTCCTCAATGGAGAGGAATCCGGGGAGCATGAGCGTTGGAAGGCCGGGATGAATTGCGTGCTCTATCTCGTTCGCAAACATTTCACTCACAAGCGGGATGCGGTTCTGGAGATTCCCGACGGACTTCTCCGCCCGGTATTGGAAGGAGATCCTTTTTCATGGCGGCTCGTGGAGATTCCGGAATTCGCCTTTGTCGGCAACGACGTGTTCTGGGGCGATCATGCCGAGCCATTCCGGGACACCCTCGCTGATAACTACAAGAGATTTTGTACGGAAGCGGGCCTTCACACCACAAATGCCCCCCGGTTCCGGGAATGGCTCGCGGGCCGCTCACGGCCAATCAATCTGGCGGCCGAATGTTGCCCGGATCCTGCGGCCGACTTCGAGGCACGGGTCATTTCCGAAGAGTTGCCAGCCTTGTCGGAAGGCCCTTCGGATATCGATGCCCCCAGCGGTCTCTGCCGCGAGATCCGCCTGGACTTTCCATCTCTCAGCTCCGGATATCTGGAATTGGATATCGAGGCCAGCGAAGGGACCGTGGTTGATCTCTTTGCGGTGGAACACGTCACACCGGACGGGCGCATCCAACACACCATGCAAAACCGGAACGGGTTCCGGTACGTGTGCCGGGAGGGACGCCAGGTTTTTCGAACGCTCGGACGGTATTTCGGCAAGCACGTCTTTGCAGCGGTCTCCGATGGCCGGGCAAGATTGCATGCCGTCCGGATGGTCGAATCCCTTTACCCGGCAAAACGGTTTGGCTCGTTTGAGTGCAGCGATCCGGCGCTGAACCAGATATGGGAAGCCTCCTGCCGCACAATGGAGATTTGCATGCACGATGTCTTCGTTGATTCGCTTTACGAACAGACCCTTTGGACAGGCGATGCAGCCGTTCAGCAACTCTATGCACTTTGGACTTTCGATGCCCGAGACATCTCGAGGCGGTCGATGCGGCTCGGCGCGGAATCCCTCTCCCGCTTCCCCATGGTTGGCGCCCAAGTTCCCTCGGCGTGGGAATGCCTCTTACCAGCTTGGAGCTTTCTGTGGGGGATCTCCGTGCGGGACGACTACTTCTACTCCGGTGAAATAGCTATTCTCGAGGAAATGTGGCCCGCAGTGCGCAAGAACATCGTCGGGGCCGAGACGTTTCTCAACGAACGTGGACTCTTCGACGCGCCATTCTGGAACCTTCTGGAGTGGGCTCCCATGGAGTTTCGTCACACCTGTGTGATTTACAATTCACAATTGATGCTGGCCGCAGTCGAGGCAGCCTGTGAGGTCGCAGGGTGGCTGAAACTGATTGATGAGATTCGCTGGCTGAAAAGCCTCGCGAGGCGCATCCATCACGGCCTCGAACAAGTCAGGATCGCAGGTGGTGGATACTTTCCCGACGCTCTGGACAAAGAGGGACAGCATCGGGGACGCTCCTTGCATCCCCATTTTCTTGCACTCTGTTATGGCCAAGCCAATGCAGAGACCGCTCAAGAATTCATCCGGTTCTTGGAAACGCCGCCTGCCGAAACCACGGGAATTGCCTCGCCATTCATGACACATTTCCTCTATGGCGCTTGGGAAAACGCCGGGCAACCCGGCCGCCTGATTGCCGACCTCCGGCGACACTTTCAGCCCATGTTGGAAGCGGGGGACGAAACACTTTGGGAAACGCTCCCCGGTGCAACCTGCGCACCTCACGGCTGGCCGACCCGCAGCCGTTGCCATGGGTGGTCCGCTTCCCCCTTGTATTATTTGCCACGCAATGTTCTGGGAATCCGACCAACCGCCACCGGGTCACGGTCCTTTGAAATCCGCCCTTTCTTGGGGGATCTGCAATGGGCCGTGGGTTCAATCGCCACGCCCCGCGGTCCGCTGCGGGTACGCGTAGAGAAACGCGACGGTCACGATGAGGTGGTCGCCTGCGAAAAGCCGGAGGACGTAGAGACAACCGGTTTTGTCGGACTCCCTGACTCCGAAAGTGACATTCCATAATTTGCATCATGAAAATCGAAAAATACACCATCGGCATGGGCGACCGTTTCGCCCAACAGGGCAAAGCACAGTTGCGCGCAGTCATTCAAGCCCGCGAACTTGGCATTCCGGTTCATCCGGTCTGGAACAAATCCAACCGCGAGCACCTGATCGTGGGCAGCAAACAGGATGATCTGCGTGCGGAGGCGGATGAGGCGGTCACCGCGCTCGACTGGAAAGAGGCCTACTACGTGGATGCCGACCACATCGGTCTAAAAACGGTTGATGGGTTTCTCCAGGCGAGCAACTTTTTCACGCTCGATGTCGCGGATTTTGTGGCGAAACCCTCGACCGAAACGGCGCGGTTTAAGGAGTTCGTGCAAAAGTGGGGCAGCGAGGTCCACATTCCCGGCATGGAGAGGCCACTGAGCCTGAGTCCCGAGGTGATTGAGAAAGCGGCCGACAAATTTCTGCAGGCCATGATTGAAGCCGGGGGGATTTACCAGCACATCCTCGCGCAGAAGGACAACGGCGGGTTTATTGTGGAAGTCTCCGTGGACGAGACCGACAGTCCTCAAACGCCCGATGAGCTTTTTCTCATCCTTGCCATGCTGGCAATGGAGAAAGTGCCAGCGCAAACTATTGCACCCAAGTTCACCGGACGCTTCAACAAGGGCGTCGATTACGTGGGTGATCTCGCGCAGTTCGAGCGCGAATTCGACGAGGACATCGCCGTGCTGGCTTTTGCCGTGCGGGAATTCGGACTGCCCGAGACCCTGAAACTAAGCATCCACTCGGGCAGCGATAAGTTCTCAATTTACCCCATCTTTAACAGGATGATCAAAAAGCACGGATGCGGTCTTCATGTCAAGACGGCGGGAACGACGTGGCTGGAGGAAGTAATCGGCCTCGCGGAGGCCGGAAGTGATGGGTTAGCCATCGCGAAGGGGATCTACGCTGGAGCCCATGCCCGCTTCGACGAATTGACGGCTCCCTACACGACCGTCATCGACATCTCGCCCGACCGACTCCCGCCGGTCGAGGCGGTCGCAGCATGGACCTCGGAGCAATACATCGCAGCGCTCCGGCACGATATGGCTTGCCCAGACTACAATCCACATTTTCGGCAATTGATCCACGTCGGATTCAAGGTCGCCGCGGAACTCGGACCCCGCTACACCGCCGCACTGCGGCAAAATGCCGAAATTGTCGGCGCAAATGTCGCCTACAACATACTCGAAAGACACATCATACCGATCTTTGGATGATCACCGGAAAATACAACGGTGATTAACCAGATAACTCCATCGCGCTCTGGATCAACAATCATGGGAATCCTCATCAATCCCAATACCGAATCCGCGTCAAACCTCGCGGCGAGAGGCATTGCCGAGTTTTTTATCAAGAACACTCCCGATGCCTTGGCAGGCGCAGTCGAGTGCCTGATTGCGGCCACCAATCCTGACTCGATTTTCCAAATTTGCCCGGAGCCGAGAATCCACCACGACGAGAATTCCGCTTCAAAGCCAGCGAGGCGCCATTACTATCGCTGGGTTTTCGAGAATAGCCCGAGCAGACAGGAAAATTTCTGAACATGCTTTGATGAGTTCAAAGGTTTCACTGTTCTGGCGGTTTCAGTTAGCAGGTTGGCTGGCTTTCACTGTTTTTTCTTTCCCCTCAAAGTGGGTGATGCTGGAAACGATTCCGGCTACGGTTCTGGTTTCACTCTATCGCGATGGAATGGGATTTCTAATCACGATTGGAATGAGGGAAATCTACAGGCGATTCTACAATGCGAAGATGACCAAGGTGGCATTGGTCGCGCTCGTGGGCGGGGTATCCCTGTTGAGCGGGTTGATTTTGACACTCTTCAGTCTGGCATTTCACGAATTTCTGGATTTTGACGCCGACCAGACGTTCACGCCGCCGGTCATTTTCGGGATTTTCTATTTTCGCACTGGGCTCTGCCTCGGATGGAGCCTGCTTTATTTTGGAATAAAACTCCTCATGGAACGATTGGATCGGGAGCGAGCTCTTGCTGTTGCTCTGGCTGCCGGCAAAGAGGCGGAACTCCAGATGCTTCGCGCTCAGATGAATCCCCATTTCCTGTTCAACGCGCTGACCACGATCCAAGCGGGGTTGACGCGATCTCCCGAGTCCCTCCGCCCAGTCGTCCAAGCTCTTTCTGATTTCTTGAGTTTTTCGCTGACCCACCGCGACAAGAGCTTCATCCCAGTTGGGGAGGAATACGACGCCATTGTTGCCTATCTGGCCGTTGAGAAAGCGCGCTTTCGGGATGATATCGAGATCGAATTCCGAATCGATCCCGCTGCCCGTGAGTTTCCAGTTCCGGGCATCTTGCTTCAACCGCTGGTCGAAAATGCCATCGGCTACGGCAGAAAAACTTCACCGAAGCCATTGCAGATTCGGCTGCATGTGTCACGAACCCCCTCAGGTTCCCTGATTGTTGAGGTCGCCAATTCAGGAACATGGGTGGAAGAGGAGGACTCACGAAAGTCCGGAGGCATCGGCCTGGGAAATGTTCGCAAGCGGATGGCACTGCTCTATCCCGGCCGACATCACATCGACATGAAAGCGGAATACGGCTGGGTAACGGTCAAAATTCAAATCAGCCCATGAGTGCTCTCGTGTTGCGAACCATGATTGTCGATGACGAAGCCCCAGCACGGGAGTTTCTTGGCGACCTGCTTTCCGCCCATCCCCAAGTAAAAATCGTCGGAGAAGCCAATTCCGTTGCAACCGCGGCTTCCCTATATGCCGACCTCCGCCCGGACCTGATTTTCTTGGATGTCCAGATGCCTGATGGGGACGGGTTTTCGCTTCTGCCGAAACTCGACCCGCTCCCAGCAATCATTTTTGTGACGGCATTTGACGCCTTTGCCATCAGGGCATTCGACGTGAATGCCATCGACTATCTTCTCAAACCCGTTCGAGCCGACCGGCTTGCTCAGGCCTTGGAACGAATCGTTCACAAACCACCGCTAACCAATCCACAGAAACTCCGTGAGGACGACAGGATTGTGATGAAATCCGACGCCCGGATGCATGTGGTGTTCGTCTCACAGATCAGCGGGATCGAAGCCCAGGAGAACTACACCCGCATTTATCTTGCCAATGGCAGCACGGAGTTTCTTCGCCGGAAAATGAATGACTGGGAAAAGGTATTGCCCGAAACGCTCTTCGTGCGACTTGATCGTTCGCTCATCGTAAACCTCAATTTTGCTGGGAAACTCGTCATCGAAGATCGTGATAAATCATCGCTCGAAATGGTGGGTTTCCCGAAGCCGATTCCCCTCGGACGTGTGGCAACGGCACTCCTGAGGAAAGCGCTTCGGCTCAGAAATCAAGTGTGACGAAGGGCTCGAAAAGCCCACTTCGTCACCGGTTTTGACGGGTTCGTCACAGGCTCACTGAACGGGCGAAATGCTTCAGCATGGTTTCAGGCCATGAAGCATTTTAATGTCATTGGTCCACAGGTTCGCAGGCTCCGCAATCAGCGGGCATGGTCGCAAAACGACTTTGCCATCAAACTCCAGTTGCTCGGAATGGAGAATGCCACCCGTGCGAAAATCTCCAAAATCGAATCTCGGCTCGTCTGGA
>Ga0247843_1002830_pt1 | contig 30141 bp, 27 predicted proteins | sample LaCruzMarch2017__FD_192420 | JGI IMG/M metagenome (GOLD analysis project Ga0247843, IMG submission 192420) | Freshwater microbial communities from meromictic Lake La Cruz, Castile-La Mancha, Spain - LaCruzMarch2017_8m | ecosystem: Environmental > Aquatic > Freshwater > Lake | place: Spain... | reverse complement strand
TAAACGTGGGCCCTGTTGGGCTTGAACCAACGACCCTCTGATTATGAGTCAGATGCTCTAACCAACTGAGCTAAGGGCCCTTCCTTGCGGAGGGCAAAGGTATCAAATTTTCGTGGAGAATTTTCCTACTTCTTCCGTATCAAATCGATGTACACCGGAAAGTGGTCGCTGTGGCCGCCCAAATACTTGGGCCCACTAAAGGTGCGGTAGGGCTTTTCGCCCAAATAGCGTTCGTCTTTTTCAATCAACCAGGGCGCATTAAATATGCCGGCATCTCCACCATCCACCACCAAGCCTTTTTCTCTTTTATACAAGGCCTTATTTACCAGCCACTGGTCCAACATACCCCAATGGTCTTGGTACTTTTCGGTGCCCTCGCCTTTTTCCCAGCTCTCGTACATAAAATTCACAAAATCGCTCGATTTCAATTCGGCATCTCGGCGTTTTCCGCGCAAAACATCCACCATGCTTTTGTCGCCTGGCTCATCGTTGAAGTCGCCCGAAATCAATACGTTCGCATTGGGGTTATCGCGCAGCAGGCTGTCGCACATGTTGCGAATCAGCTGGGCCACAAAAATCCGCTTGGGCTCTGAGGTCTGTTGTCCTCCCATTCTCGATGGCCAGTGATTGTAAAAAACATGAACCGTGTCTTTGTCAAAAACCACCCCTTTTACGTACAATACGTCGCGGGTCTTAAAGCCGGGATCTTCCGGAACCGAAACCCGCCGGTATTGGTGGGAAAGGATTTTGATTTTATCGGGCCTATAAATCAAACACACATCAATGCCACGGCGGTCGGGACTGTTCTGATGAAGTATTTGATAGTTGATGTCTTTCAACGAGGTTTCGGTGATGAGCCGGTGAATGACTCCCCGGTTTTCCACCTCGCAAAATCCAACCATGGCTGGGGCATCCCAGCCGCCCAAGGCAATCAGGGTTTTGGCATGGTTGTTAATTTTGTGCCGAAACCGGCTCTCCGACCAGCCTTTTACCCCTCCCGATACAAATTCTTCGTCGTTGATCAGCGAGTCGTTTTCGGTATCAAACAGGTTTTCTATGTTGTAAAACGCCAAGCGCAGCGCGTTGGGGGTTTTGCGTTCAAATCGGCTTAAATCGGTTCCTACTTGGGGCCGCTCTGCGCGCTCTTCGTCGGTGTCGGGTACATTTTCTTGGGCCATGCAGGTCCAAACGCTTCCCAATAGGGCAGCAAACAGCAGCAAAATAGGTTTCATAGTTCAAATGTAACAAGCTATGGCCATTCTTTTGCACCAAAACACCAGGCATTGTTACGCAAATTGCCAAATTTAACCTGGGAGCAATCAAATTTCGTGGTTCTGAATTCGTTTTAGGCCCGGGTTTGGCCTGCGCCCCCGATTGAGGCGGCAGGGGCTGCCGACGCTGCCTATAAGGGTCTGCGCCGAGGAGGCGACCTTGGGAGCCACCGCAGGCGCTTGGCCCTTAGGCAGCGGCAAAGCACCTACAGCCGAAAGCGGGAATAGGCGCCCAAAAAATAAAAGGGAGGAATTTGAGAGGAAAGTTTGCCTTATTCAGGCTGAGCTGCGGGAACGGCAGGCGACTCGGGGGCAGGCATAGCCGGCATTTGATTTTCAAGCGTAGTCAATGGCTTGCGCGCCTGAGGAGCGTCTGTTTGAACCTCGTAGCTAAAGAAAAAACCGCTGCTAACACACAAAACCGCCAACAATCCCATCAACTGCCAGGTCCGTTTTTCAATCAATTCGGTTTCTTTGCGTGCCCCAAACAGCTGGTTCGACACCCCGATGTTCGAGGAAATGCCCCCACCTTTGGAGTTTTGAATTAGAATCACCAAAATCAACAGTACGGCTACCAACAATATCACTAAGGTCATTACGATGTCCATGGCTCTGGAGTTAAATTTGAGTTGCTTCTTGCTTTACTTTAGCAATCAGGTCTGCAAAGTAACCGCTTTTTTCAGGATTTTCCAAACTCAATTGGCGGTAAACCGACAAGGCCAACTGCAGTTTTTTTTGTTGTATGTAAATGGATGCCAGGGTTTCAGAAACGCGCATTCCTGTTTTCGTGGAACTTTCAAGGCCTGAGATGCCCTTTGCCGCATCGGCCAAACCCGACACCCGAAGTTGTTCTTTGTTGGGCCGAATGCGCACCTTATCGCGCACAAAAGCATCAATGGACTGCCGGCGAGCTTCTTCTTCTCGGGCTCGAACGATTTGCCCCTGCTCGCACAACATCAACCAATGAAAAAAGGTAAACCCTTTCCCTTCGGACGACTGAAAAACCTCTTCAATGTTGTACTGCATGGCAAACGTTGGTACTAAAGATAGAAAAGGCGTTGAAAAATCAACGCCTTGGCTATTCTAAAAAACGTGTTCAAAATCGGGGCGGCAAATTGCCCCAATGCTTGAAATTAGTTGTCTTCTTTGCGGGCTTTGGCTTTGGCCTTTCCTTTGCCTTCGCAAGAGGCGCCAGCATGGTCTTTGCTGCAGCAAGCTTTGCCTTTTTCGGCGGGAGCTGCCGTGGCCGCTGTTTCGCCTTTTGAAGCAGCCGATTGGCAACCGGCGGCAGAGCCTTTAGAGCAGCAAGCCTTCGCCGGCTTTGAATCAACCGAAGTGGGAACGGTATTGGCTTGTTGAGCCTGAGCAGCCAACCCAAAGGCGGCAGCAAACATTAAACTTAAGATGGTTTTCATATCGTTTCGGGTATTAAACAAATTTATAAACCAAAGGTACAAAAAACCCGTATCTTTGAAAAACAACCAACCGAAAATCCATGCCGACCCCGTCCCTTCGTTTTTGTCTGCAACGAATTTCTTTTTTGTGGTTCGGATTTCTTTTGTTCGCCTTTATAAAGCCGGTTCAGGCCCAATCTTCGAACGATACCCTGCGCATTGAAACGTCGGCCATCTGTGGCATGTGCAAAACCCGCTTGGAGTCAGAGCTGGGCTTTCTTCGCGGACTGAAATCGGCAGCACTAAATTTGGACTCAAAGCTGCTGACCGTTGTTTACAATTCCAAAAAAATAAGCCCCGCTGCCATTCGGTCTAAAATTTCAAGTTTGGGCTACCGGGCCGATTCAGTGGCCGCCAACCCAAAAGCCTTCGAGGCTTTGCCCGCCTGCTGCCAAGCCGAGGGAATGCACCACCCATAACGGGTTCTAAATTCAGCTTCAAAAGAAAACAGAGGAGATTTGATGGCGATAGCCTCTACCTAAAATCAAGGGTATTGTTACCTTTGAAAATGGGAACAATCCCCTTTACCTTTCTTTTTTAGTGCTTATGAGTCTTCGATGTTTCCTTGTTGCTTTTAGCCTGTTGCCTCTATTTACTCAGGCCCAGTTGAGTTTAGAACAAGCCACCCTAGGGCAATGGCGGCAGTTTAGGCCCAAAGATTTAATGAATGTACAATGGAAAGATGCCAGCACCCCAACCTGTTGGGATGCCACAGGCATTCAAAAGCTTGAACCCAAAGGAAACCGAAGCGAACTTGTTGGCCTAGAGCAATTAAACCGAATCTTGGGCGACAGCCTGAAAGGGTTCCCCTTTTCGTATTCTTGGGTAAGCCCCGACCTGCTTCAGCTTCAGCAAGGATTGCGGCTGATTCAAATTGACTTGGCCGGGCAGAGGTTGGTGCTAGACTACACCTTGCCTGAGGATGCAGAGAACGTCCACCCACATTCCAGTGGAAAAACAGCTTTTACCCGCGGGCAAAATGTGTGGTTGGCCGAGAAAAACGGCGCGTTGCGGGCCATTACCATGGACGAAAAACCGGGCCTGATAAATGGGTCCGGATACGTACACCGACAGGAATTTGGCATTGCCGACGGCCTGTTTTGGTCGCCCGACGGCTCGGCCCTTGCTTGGTACAGAAAAAACGAAAGCATGGTTACCGAATACCCCTTGGTGGAAAGCAGTCCCCGAATTGCTGCCCAGCGCCCGGTTCGCTACCCCATGGCCGGAATGAAAAGCGAAGAGGTTCAAATTCAAGTGATGCAGCTAAACGAAGGCCGCATACAAACCTTAAATACCCAAGGCCCAAAAGAACAATACCTTACCGCCGTAACTTGGTCGCCCGATTCAAAATCCATGTACGTAGGTTTGTTGAACCGGGGGCAAGACAGCTTAAACCTATGCCGGTATCGGATTTCCGATGGAGCATTGGAGGCGGAATTGTTTCAGGAAACCGACCCACACTGGGTAGAGCCAGAACATGGGCTTAGCTTTATTCCCAACAACCCTCAGCAATTTATTTGGCGCAGCGAACGCGACGGATACGACCACGCTTACCTGTATTCTACCGATGGAAAACTCATTCGCCAACTCAGCACAGGCCCCTTTCCCATTACCGATTTCCACGGTGTTTTTGGGAAGGAAGTTTGGATAACCCGGGCCGAAAACAACGGCTTGGACCGGCAATCCTATGCCATTCACCTAAACTCAGGAAAATACAGGCGGCTAACCGAAGGCGATGGGGTGCACAGCCTTATTCCCAACCCTACAGGCAGCGCATGGATTGATAAATTATCGAATCCCCTGCTGCCCAACCGGATAGATTGGGTAAGCCCCCGAAACCGGCAACGGGTGTTGGATGCCCCCAACCCTTATGTGGAGCAGGGAATCAACCTGCCCAAAGCCGAACAACTTACCCTAACCGCCGCCGACGGTAAAACAGCGGTAAATGCCCGCATCATATATCCTGCCCAATTCGATCCTTCAAAAAAATACCCTGTCCTTATATACGTGTACGGCGGCCCGCATGCCCAAATGATTAGCCGCTCTTGGCTTTGGGGGGCTCGGCTTTGGGATTTTTACATGGCCCAAGAAGGATATTTGGTGTTTACCCTTGACAACCGAGGCTCGGCCCACCGAGGAAAAATCTTTGAAGAGGTGATTCACCGGCAATTGGGAGAAATGGAGGCCGCCGACCAATTGCAAGGCTTGAATTACCTAAAATCTTTGCCCTATGTTGACAAAGCGCGCATTGGCCTGCATGGCTGGAGCTTTGGTGGCTTTATGACCACCAACCTGCTTACCCGAAATCCCGATGATTTTGCGGTGGGAGTGGCCGGAGGCCCCGTCATGGATTGGAGTTTGTACGAAGTGATGTATGGAGAACGGTACATGGACCAACCTCAGGAAAATCCAGAAGGGTATGCCAAAAGCAACCTGCCTGCTCGGGCTAAAAACCTAAAGGCCCCGCTGTTAATTATTCATGGAGACCAAGACGATGTGGTGGTTCCTCAGCATTCTATGCAATTTATAAAAGCCTGTGTTGACAAGTCGGTTCCTGTAGATTTCTTTTTGTACCCAAACCATGCCCACAATGTATCGGGCAAAGACCGAGTGCACCTGATGGACAAAATTACCCGGTATTTAAACCAATACTTAAAACCTTAAAATCAGGGTTGGGCAAGAGGCTGCAGGGCAAGGGCTTCGGGCACCCCCAATTGAAGTCGAATTTTTTGGTAGCCCTGCACATCGGTGGCAGTTAAAAAAGTAGGGGTGTTGTTGCGTTCCCGCAGCACCAACCAAGTCCCTTTTCCTTGAGCCAACACAAATTCGTCCGAGTAGGTTAGGCTATCTAGGGGAGTCAGCAGGGTTTTGTCTGTCAATCCCAGGTTCAGCATTAAGTGATTTCCCCGGTCGTTTTGTTTTAAAGCCGAATGGGAAGTTAGGGTTTTAACATTGGCTTTTCCGTCTGATACCGCCCGATTCATTAAACCAAAGGCCGAGCCCAATCCGGCAAAAACCACAAAAAAAATTGGGATTAACGCCACCAAAAGCATGAGCAGCAGCACGGGTGTCATTATTGAATATTTAGGGTTGCCCATGTTGCCGTCCTGTTTTTTCCCGGAAGACTTCTTCCAGGCTTCGAGATTCTTTTTGTATGCCGTTTAAGGTAATGCCCTGTTCAATTGCCCAACGGGAAATAGCCATGGCCATTCCCTTTTCGGTTTCGCTCAGCAGGTGCCAGCGTTTGCCGTCTAAGGCCTGAACCCGTTGAATGCCAGGAATGCCTTGCAGCTGCTCTTGCTTTAAATCTTCTTCAAACTCGGCCAACCATACAATGCCCCCTTTTGACCTTGAGCCAAGTGCATCGATGGGCGCATCTTCCACCAAGCGTCCTTGGTCTAAAATAAGAACGCGTTGGCAAACGGCTTGTACTTCCTGCAAAATGTGAGAGGAGAGCAAAACGGTTTTTTTTCCGGCAAGGCCTCGGATTAAATGACGGATTTCGACCAATTGATTGGGGTCAAAGCCGCTGGTGGGTTCATCAAGAATAACGACTTCGGGGTCGTGAATCAAGGCGGCAGCCAGCCCAACGCGTTGCTTGTACCCTTTTGAAAGGGCCCCAGTGCGCTTATGTTGTTCCCTTCCCAAGCCAGTAACCTCTATCATTTCTGAAACCCGATTTGAAAGCTTAGCGCCCGAAAGCCCATGCAGGCGGCCAATAAACCGAAGAAACTCCTTCACATACATGTCTGGGTACAGGGGGTTTGATTCGGGCAAATAACCCACCCTGCGCTTAACCTCTAATGGTTGGGTTTGAATATTAAATCCGGCCACCGATGTCAAACCGGAATCGGCCGGTATAAAGCCCGTCAAAATTTTCATCATGGTGCTCTTTCCGGCGCCGTTCGGCCCTAAAAATCCTACGATTTCGCCTTTTTGAATAGAGAAACTCACTTGGTCAAGGGCCTTTTGACTGCCGTAGGTTTTGGTGATGGACTGAACTTGGATAGACATGCAGAAACAATTCAAACAAAGGAACAAAAAGAAGACGAAGGACCGTTCAAAGCTGGGCGGAAAAATCAGGAAATAGAAAAACCTAGGGCATTCCGCACCCGTTGCAGGGTTTCCTGCAAAATGGGGCGGGTACGTTCAGCCCCTTTTGCTAAAATGCGTTCCAGCTCAGCTGGGTCCGACATCAATTCAGCGTAAATGCCTCGGGCCCGATCAAACCGCTGCAAAAGCGCAGCAAGCAAGTCCGATTTGGCATGCCCATATCCATAGCCACCGGCTTGCAGCTTGTTCCGCATTTCTAGGGCTTGTTCGGGACTGCCAACGCATTTAAACAGTTGGTAAACAATGCAGGCATCGGCGTCTTTGGGTTCTTCCAAGGGAGTTGAATCGGTCAGAATGCCCATAACCACCTTTTTAAGTTCTTTTTCAGGAAGAAAGATGTCAATAAAATTCCCATAGCTTTTGCTCATTTTTTGGCCATCGGTACCGGGAATCAACATGGTTTCTTCGGCCACTTTCGCCTCGGGAACCACCAGAATATCGCCATACCTATGGTTGAGGCTGTGGGCAATGTCTCGAGTCATTTCAAGGTGCTGAAGTTGGTCTTTACCTACGGGCACCAAATGGGCATCGTAGCCTAAAATATCGGCAGCCATGAGAACGGGATACGTAAAAAGCCCAGCGTTAACGTCGCTCAGGCGGTTGGACTTGTCTTTAAAGGAATGGGCATTGGCCAGCATCGGAAAAGGGGTGAAGCAATTCAGGTACCAGGTCAGCTCGGTAACCTCGGGCAAATCGGACTGGCAATACAATCGGTTTTTTTCGACGTCAAACCCACAGGCAATCCAAGTGGCGGCAACCTGCCTGACCTTGTGCCGTCGATCTTGCCCGTCTTTTACTGTGGTCAAGGCATGCAAATCGGCAATAAAAGCAAAAGCCTCCATTCCAGGAGCCTGGCTCAACTCAATCATAGGTTCAATAGCACCTAAAATATTCCCCAAATGGGGTTGATTCGTACTTTGTATGCCGGTAAGTAAGCGCTGCATATCGATTTGTTTGGCTCAAAATTACCAATTCCCGCCTACCTTTGAGGCAAAGTAGCTCTACATGATCGAAATTGATGGCAAAGTTGTATCGCTGGATGTATTAGACCAATACTTTGCCTGCGATTTAAGCAAGTGCAAGGGGGCTTGCTGTGTACAAGGCGATGCCGGGGCTCCGGTGGCCGAAACAGAAAAAGAAATATTGGCCCAAATTTGGCCGAAAGTAAAACCCTTTTTGCCGGAAGATGGAGTAAAAGCAATTGAAGAACAGGGCTTTTGGCAGCCTGACCCAGAAGATGGAGAAGCCGTTACCCCGCTGGTACAAGGCAAGCATTGTGCTTATACCGTCTTTGAAAAGGGCGTCGCTTGGTGTGGAATTGAAAAAGCGTGGAAAGCCGGAGAAATCGCATTCCAAAAGCCCTTAAGCTGCCATTTGTATCCGATTCGAATTCAGCAATACCCGCAATTTGAAGCGGTGAACTACGAGCGCTGGACAATTTGCAGTCCTGCCTGCGCATGCGGGGCCAAAAACAAAGTGGCCGTTTATGCCTTTTGCCGATCGGCCTTGGTTCGGGCTTATGGAGAAGCGTGGTACGAAAAATTGAAATTGGCCGCCGAATGGCACCAAAACAATTCAAAATAATATTAAATGTCTAATTAGGCAGGCGGGGCATTCCCTTTGCCAACAGCCCAACCACCAAGCTCAAGGCCAAAGGGCATTTTATTTGCCCTTTCGGTTTGGGCAATGTTAAGAAAAGAAAGGGCTCCCTTTTTCTCTTACCAAAAAAAATCCGAACTTCAAAACTTCTGCATCCCTTTTTTGGCCAAGGATTTCACAATTCGTTGTTGATTTCAATTGCATTCCTTTGATGCAAAGGACTGCCGCCAATGTTAAGAATTCAAGGACCAAAAACAGCCAAAAAAATTGTTAATAACATTGGTAAAATGTGAATAATTGGAGGGTCGTTTTTGTTGGTAAGCCAGGTTTTTTAATGAAAATTTGTAGTGGTCATAAACTGAAGCAGGAAAGAGCTACTGGGAGAGGGCAAAGAATTCAGGATAAGGCCCTTAACTTTTTTAAACTACATTTTTCATGTCAGAATTGAGTGTTATTCCTACAAAGACAGTTTCAGCGATTGAAGAGGCGTTAAAAACAAAATTGGTTATTGATGAACCCATTTTGGAGGACAATCCAGACCGCTTTGTTTTGTTTCCGATTGAACACAACGACATTTGGCAATTGTATAAAAAGCAGCAGTCTTTATTTTGGCGTGCGGAAGAGGTGGATTTGGCTCAAGACAAAAGCGACTGGAGCAAGATGTCGGAGGACGAAAAGCACTTTTTGAAATATGTTTTGGCCTTTTTCGCCGCCTCAGACGGCATCGTAAACGAAAACCTAGCCGAAAATTTCGTGCGGGAAGTGCAATACACCGAAGCCAAAATGTTTTATGGCTTCCAAATTATGATGGAGAACATCCACTCTGAAATGTATTCGCTGTTGATCGATACCTATGTTACCGACCCCACCGAAAAGAAATCCCTGTTTCGGGCCATTGAAACCATGCCCTGCATCCAAAAGAAAGCCGAATGGGCCTTGCGCTGGATCGAATCGCCCAAATTCTCCGAACGCCTCATCGCCTTTGCCGCCGTCGAAGGCATTTTCTTCTCGGGCAGCTTCTGCGCTATTTTTTGGCTCAAACAAAAAGGACTGATGCCCGGCTTAGCCACCAGCAACGAATTCATTAGCCGCGATGAAGGTCTGCACTGCGAGTTCGCCTGCCACCTGTACACAAAACACATCGTGAATAAACTGCCCCAAGAACGCATCCAAGAAATTATCGCCGATGCCGTTGAAATCGAAAAGGAGTTCATCACCGAAAGCCTTCCCGTTCGACTCATTGGCATGAACGCCGATCTGATGAAACAATACATCGAATTCGTGGCCGACCACTGGCTCTCGGCTCTAGGTTGCACCAAATTGTACAATTCCACCAACCCCTTTAGCTTCATGGATTTTATCTCCCTACAAGGGAAAACCAATTTCTTCGAAAAACGCGTCAGCGAATACAAAAAAGCCGACGTTTCCTCTGGATTTAGCCTAGACGAAGACTTTTAAAGCCTAAAAACCAGAATTTACCCCTTTTTCAACCGCATTATTCAGCATTGCCCGTATGGAAGACATGAAAGAAATGTTCGTGATTAAACGCGACGGCCGCCGCGAAAGCGTCAAGTTCGATAAAATTACCGCCCGCATCATCAAGTTGATTTATGGATTAAACCCCATCTACGTTGACCCGATTAAGGTGGCCATGAAGGTCATCAACGGCATGTACACCAGCATTACAACCTCCGACCTAGACAACCTAGCCGCTCAAGAAGCCGCGGCCATGTCGGTGGTTCACCCCGACTACGCTTTGCTGGCAAGCCGCATCGCCGTTTCAAACCTGCACAAGGATACCGAAAAAAGCTTTTCTAAAAGCATCGATGCCCTATATCAATACGTGGACCCCATGACCGGGCAGCCCGCGTCCTTGATTGCCCAAGACGTCTGGGAAATTATCCAGAAAAATGCCGAACTGCTCGACTCTACGCTGATCTACGACCGAGACTACCATTTCGATTATTTTGGCTTCAAAACCCTGGAAAAATCCTACCTGCTCCGCCTTAAAGGCAAAGTAGCCGAACGCCCACAACACATGTACATGCGCGTGGCCATCGGCATTCACAAAGAAGACCTGCAAGCCGCCATCGAAACCTACCATTTGCTGAGCGAAGGCTGGTTTACCCACGCCACCCCTACCCTCTTCAATTCCGGCACGCCCAAAGCCCAAATGTCCAGCTGCTTTTTGCTTCAAATGAAAGACGACAGCATCGATGGCATTTACGATACCCTTAAACAAACCGCAAAAATCTCCCAATCGGCCGGAGGAATAGGCCTGGCTATTCATAAAATTCGCGCCAAAGGCTCCTACATCAAAGGCACCAACGGTACCTCAAACGGCATTGTGCCTATGCTGCGCGTGTTCAACGACACCGCCCGTTATGTGGACCAAGGCGGTGGCAAACGCAAAGGCTCCTTTGCCGTTTACATCGAACCCTGGCACGACGACATCATGGATTTCTTGGAACTGAAAAAAAATACCGGGCAAGAAGAACTGCGCACCCGTGATTTGTTCCTCGCTTTATGGATTCCCGACCTGTTTATGAAACAGGTGAAAGACGATGGAGATTGGTACCTGTTCTGTCCACACGAATCGCCCGGACTCAATGAATCCCACAGCAAGGAATTTGAAAAACTGTACAACAACTATGTTGCCGCCGGAAAATACCGCCGGAAAATCAAGGCCCGTACCCTGTGGACACGCATCATCGAATCGCAAGTCGAAACAGGTACCCCTTACATGCTGTTTAAAGACGCTGCCAACAGCAAAAGCAACCAACAAAACCTGGGAACCATTCAGTCCTCAAACCTCTGCACCGAAATCATTGAATACACGGCCCCCGACGAGGTTGCCGTATGCAACCTGGCTTCCGTCGCCCTTCCTAAATTCGTAAAAGAAGACAAAACCTTCGACCACGAACGCCTGTTCCAAATTACCTACACGGCAACCCGTAACCTGAACCGCATCATCGACCGGAATTACTACCCCATCAAGGAAGCCCGAAACTCAAACATGCGGCACCGCCCCATCGGTCTCGGTGTTCAAGGACTCGCCGATACCTTCGTGATGATGCGCATCGCCTTCGACTCAGACGAAGCCAAAAAACTCAACAAAGAGATTTTTGAAACCATCTACTACGCCGCCCTAACTTGCTCTAAAGACCTAGCCAAAACCGAAGGCCATTACGAATCCTTCCCCGGATCACCCGCCAGCAAAGGTATTTTGCAATACGATATGTGGAAGGTACAACCCAGCAACCGTTGGGAATGGGACCTCCTGAAAGATGAAATTAAGCAGTATGGCCTGCGAAACTCCCTTCTTTTGGCTCCCATGCCCACCGCTTCAACAGCACAAATTCTTGGCAACAACGAGTGCTTCGAACCCTTTACCAGCAATATGTACATGCGGAGGGTGCTCTCGGGCGAATTCCCCATCGTCAACAAACACCTTCTCAGAGACCTCGTGCAACTCGGCCTCTGGAGCAACGACATGAAAAACAAAATCATGATCCACAACGGCTCCATTCAAAACATCGACGAAATCCCCGATAACATCAAGGACATCTATAAAACGGTTTGGGAAATCAAACAAAAAGATTTAATCGATATGGCCGCCGACCGAGGCGCGTTTATCGACCAAAGCCAATCCCTGAACATCTTCATGGAAAGCCCAACCTATGCCAAAATGACCTCCCTGCACTTTTACGCCTGGGAAAAAGGACTCAAAACCGGCATGTACTACCTGCGCTCAAAAGCCGGGGCCGACGCCGTGCAATTCACCGTCGATAAATCCTCTGCCGCCGTCCCCAGCATTCAAGCAGAACAAGCCGAAACCCATACCATTTCCGAAGAAATAAACCCCGAGGTAATCAGCCAACTCTCTTGCTCCCTCGACAACCCCGAAGGCTGCGAAGCCTGCGGCTCCTAATGCATTTTCGGTCAAACCAACAACAGCAAACATCCCGACGCATTCCTTTGCACAAATCCCCTTGGAATGATTTTTGTAGCTTTGCAAAGCATGCACACGTCTTTACTTGTCTTCCTGTTCTTTTTCCCAACACTGGGCATCCTTGCCCAGCTCGACAGCACACCCGTCCTTAAGGGTGCCGACGTGCAGTATTCTGGAAACCTAGAATCCCAAATATGGGCATTCAAAGAAACCCAACGAAATCAATTCTACAAAGGGTACAGCGTACAAATTCTAAGTGCCAGCGGCCCTACTGCCCTGCAAGATCTCTCCGTTCTAAAACAAACCTTTTTACAAAAATACCCCAAAGTACCCCTAAATGAAATCTGGGAAGCCCCCAACTGGAAACTCCGGGTAGGCGAATTTCGAAGCCGGTTCAATGCCGCCGTTTACCGGCAATATCTGTTGGGCGAATTCCCCAGAGCCTATGTGGTAGAAGGCGAATTGCGCAAGCGTTCAAAACGATGAGCCAACCCAAAAACATTGCTCTTTATTTTGGCACCTTTAACCCCGTTCACATTGGCCATATGGCTATGGCGAACTTCCTGGTGAACGAGGCCCCAGTTCATGCCCTTTGGTTTGTCGTTACCCCGCAAAATCCCCTCAAACCCGCTACCGGTTTGCTGCCCGATTACCAACGGTTGGAACTTCTGAAACGAGCCGTAGGCGACGACCTTCGATTTCGGGTCTCGGACGTTGAATTTAAACTCCCCAAACCCAATTACACCGCTTATACCCTCCTCAAACTCTCCGAAACCTATCCCCAATACCGTTTTTGGCTGGTCATGGGTGCCGATAACCTTCAGAACTTCCATAAATGGAAAAATACCGAGTACATCCTAAACAACCACCGCATTCTCATGCTGCCACGCCCCGGATTCAACGGCGGCGATTGGATTAAACACCCTGCAGTTACTACGCTAAACGCCCCACAAATCGAAGTCTCCGCCACCTTCATCCGGCAATCCATCGCTCAAGGAAAAGACGTTCGACATTTTATGCCAGAACCCGCCTTTAAATACCTCGACGAAATGAATTTCTTTCGCTAGCCCAGAACTCGATTTTCTGTCTTATCTTTGAATAAATATAATCCGACTTTCGCATGAAACGCATCCTCGGTTACTTAAGCCTAATTGCCGGCTTTATCTTATTCTTCTCTTGCGACAACGGGGCAGGCGATTGCCAAAAAAATTGGTACGTAAGCCTACGAAACCCCTCAGCCATCGTTGAAATTGACACCCTGAACGACGAACTTTCCATGCAAATGGAAAACCCCTCGGGTGTGGACGCAGAAACCTATCAGCGCACCGTCAGCGGCGACTTCAATTTCCGCATCGATTTCCGAAACTTCGCCCGGCCAAACCTAACCGACGAAATTTCCTACGCAGCCCTAGTTCTCTACGATCCCACCGTTCCCGACACCATCGTCGATACCTCTATCGTCATGGCCGGAATCATGAACGGCAAACTCTTCGCCGTTGCTACTGTAACCGATACCGTGTACAAAAACACCAACGGCAACAAAGGCATATTTAACGTGCGCCGCACCGGAAACTTGATTACCGTAAAATCCATCAGCGGCTTCGATACCGCCGTCATCGAACGCGTTTACAAAGCCCAGCCCAGCCGCATCGGCTTCCGCATCGGTACCCTCGACTCCTCCAGCTCTGCCAGCGGCATGCTCGGCATTAAAATCACCAACTTCGAAGTCATCACCGGCGCCAATCAAGGCCTAAATCCCATCGTCTCCGACGACTTCAAATGCAACTCGCTCGGCAAAAAAGACTAACTTTTTCGCTTTAATTTACATTCAGGCCCTGAAGTTTCAACTTTGGGGCTTTTTTTATGGGCGGCAGCCGGGCTTTCCGGGCTAGTCCGCACCTTAAGGCGGGGCAGTGCAGGCCCCAAAGTAGCTCCTAAAGTCGCTCTTTGGGGCGCTTTCTGCCAACCGCCTTAAGTTTTGCGGGCTAGCCTCGTCAATCCCTGCCGCAAGCCAACACAAGTAAAATACCAACTCGAATTCAGTGCGGATTCTACCCACTCACCCCTCCAAAAAAAAGGACCGCAACGTTCGTTGCGGCCCTTAAGCTTGGCGGAGAGGGGATTACGCTGCGCGTGTTCCCTAAAGGGGGGGGCAACAAGCTCAAGGGCCGCGCTCCGCGCTCCCTTTTTTTGGGGCCTTGCTTTCCGATGCACGCACCGGACGCCGGCCCAAAAAAAAGGACCGCAACGTTCGTTGCGGCCCTTAAGCTTGGCGGAGAGGGGGGGATTCGAACCCCCGGTACCCTTTTGGGATACACACGCTTTCCAGGCGTGCACCTTCAGCCACTCGGTCACCTCTCCAAAAAAAATTCTTTAGGCAATATTCCCCAAAGCGGGACGCGAAAATACAAAAAAAGGCGTAGGCCAGACTATTCCGAGTATTCTCCCGATAGATTCCTTTGCATAATTCGCTGAACCCCTTCCAAATCTGCAGCCTGGCCCAAGGCGTGCATGCACTTAACCATGGCCGCTTCAAAACTTAAATCCCGGCCATTAAAAACGCCCAAATCCTGCATGGCCTTCCCTGTTTTGTATTTTCCAGGCAGCAAACTGCCATGCCAACACTGGCTAATTTGCATTACAAAAATCCCCGCCTGCAACCAGCGTTGAATTTGCTCCATCAAACCCACATCAAAAGGAGCATTGCCAAAACCGAAGGTTTCAAGCACCACGGCACGCACCTGTTGATTCAAACCCCAATGCTCAAAAATAGAGGCCGGTATTCCAGGAAATAAACGCAAGGGCAATACCGCCGCATCCATGTCGGGAAAAAACTGCAGTTCCTCCATTTTAGGCCGCCAAAGAGCTGCCGAATTAAATTGAATGTCCACTCCTGCCTCAGCCAACACCGGGTAATTGGGCGACACGTAAGCATGAAAATGCTCGGTGCTGTACTTCCGAATTCGGTTGCCCCGAAACAATTTGTATTCAAAATAAACGGCCACCTCCTGCAACATGGGCGCTCCATCGTGCTGCGTCGCAGCTACTTCAATGGCCGACAATACATTCTCCTTTCCGTCGGTGCGAATTTTTCCTATGGGAAGTTGACTGCCCGTCAATACCACAGGTTTACGCAGCCCCTGAAGCATAAAACTTAGGGCCGAGGCCGTGTAAGCCATGGTGTCGGTACCGTGCAACACCACAAAGCCATCTACCGATTCATGGTGCGTATAAATATGCCGCCCCATGGCAGCCCAATCTGCAGGCCGCATGTCTGAACTGTCTTTGGGCTCCCCCACCGAAACCACTTCTATATCCACATCCAATCGGCCCAATTCTGGAATGTGCTGGTGTAAATGCTCAAAATTAATGGGGTGCAAGCCGCCTTCCAAAGGCAATTCTACACTGCCAATGGTGCCACCTGTGTACATCAAATGGATTAAAGGGCGCTTGGTTAACATGGATTTAGTTTGTTTTAAGAGAAAAACGGCCGCGTTCTTGAAGCAAAGTTCTGAATTTTCTTCTGCGCATTCCGAATTGTCAAACAGATAATTTCGGATACACCTTTAATGCATTTTCGAAGGTGGTTTCAATTACTTCTTGCGGATGACAAGAACACGCCTGAGCAACAACCTGAACCACCTCCGATAACCATGCTGGCTCATTGCGTTTTCCCCGGTGGGGTACTGGCGGCAAATAAGGACTGTCGGTTTCCAATACCACCCTGCTTAAGCCAACCTTTGAAAGAACTTCCCTTAACTCGGTTTGTTTGTACGTAACCACGCCCCCAATACCAATGTACATATCCAAATCAAACACCTGTACCGCTTCAGCATAATTCCCACCAAAGCAATGAAAAACCCCGCCCAAATCCGGCCGAAATTCCCGCAAGGCAGCCACCGTTTCGGCATGGGCGTTTCGGGTGTGCAAACATACCGGCAAACCCATTTTTTGGGCCTTTTGAAACTGAACTTGCAAGGCCTGCAATTGCAGCTCTAAGGTGGTTTTATCCCAATATAAATCCAGCCCAATCTCCCCTACCGCAAGCCAATCTGCTTCGGATTCATGCTTCCACAATTCGGCAATTTGTTCTTCCCAATTCACTTGAACTGAACAGGGGTGCAAACCCAACATTCCAAAACACCAATCCGATTGGTCCTGAAGCAAACGAAGAATGGGCGCCAAGGTGTCTTCATCTACATTTGGTAAAATGCATGCCACAACGCCTTGAGCCTCAGCCCGGGAACGCATCCCTTCCCAATCCGCATCAAACCGTTTGTCGTTCAAATGGGCATGCGTGTCAATGATTCCCAGCTTCATAGGGGCAAACCTACACAGAAATCAGGAAGCAAGAACCTGCCTCCAGTTGATTTCGTAAAAAGTCCTAAAAAACAATCCTGTTGTGTATATTTGTATCCTGCTTTAAAAATTCACCGGCCTATAGAACACGTATATCCCACCAACCAGTTGTTTTTAATGCCCTTTGGGGTTTTGTTTGACGTTTAGGATATTTTTGCCGGATGATTACCCATTTACAAGGTTCTATTGTAGAAATAACTCCGACCCATGCCGTGGTTGAATGCCAAGGTGTCGGTTATCAGGTTTTTATTTCCCTCCAAACCTACGATTTAATTCAGTCGTGGAAGCAAGGAAAACTCCTAGTGCACCAAATCATTCGAGAAGACGCGCATCAACTCTATGGTTTTGCCGAAGAAAGCGAACGCGAGATGTTTCGACTTTTGATTGGAGTTTCGGGGGTAGGTGCAGCCACCGCCCGCATGATTTTGTCTGCAAGTTCTGTGGCAGACCTACAACATACCATTTTGCGCGAAGATGTCGCCTCTTTAAAGCGCATCAAAGGAATTGGCGCCCGTTCAGCAGAACGAATCATTGTGGATTTGAAAGACAAAGTAGGCAAAGTTGTGCCTTCAGATTTTAGTGGAACTGCTGCTCAGATTGATGCTCCTGTTCGGCAAGAAGCCACACTGGCCCTGCTAGCGCTCGGATTTACCCGAGCCACCATTGAAAAAGCCCTAGATCGTGTTTCCAAAGAATCGCCCGGAAACGAACCGGTCGAAACCTGGATTCGCAAAGCACTTAACTTTTTGTAACGTTCCGGTGCAAAGCCTCTCAAAACATAGGTCAATCCCGTTCTACCATTTGTTGCAATGGCTTATGCTCTTGCTGCTGCTGCTGGGCTCACAGGCGGCAACGGCTCAGGTCGATACCAACAACCACCACCTTATGGGCGGAGAAGGACAGGTTGAAGAAGAAACCGTTTATGACCCCGACCTACAGCAATACATCGTTATTCGAAGGGCCGGCGGTGCCGAACTCTCCCGACAGTATTTGTCCGAAAAAGAATACCGGACTCGGCAATCCGCCCGAGAAATCATGGATTACTGGAAAAAGAAGGAAAAAGAAAAATCCGGCGGAAAAGAATCCAATTCCCTAATCCCTAAAATTAACCTGGCAAACATCCCAGCAGGCCTAGGTAAAATCGACATTCGAGCCAATGGATCGGCCGAACTGATTATGGGTATTCGCGTAAATTCCAATCAAAACCCCAGCATACCCTTAGCACAACGCACCATCACTACTTTCCAATTCGACCAGAACATTCAGGTGAACGTATCCGGGTCCATCGGCGATAAAATTAAATTGGGAACGAATTTTAACACCGAAGCCGTTTTTGCCTTTGAAAATCAGCTGGACCTAAAATACGAGGGGGGCGAAGACGATATTTTGCAGTTGCTTGAATTTGGCAACGTCAACATGGGCCTAACAGGCCAACTTATTCAAGGCTCATCTTCCTTATTTGGGGTAAAAAATAAGCTGAAGTTTGGACGCTGGGAAATTACCAGCGTGTTCAGCCAGCAGCAAGGGCAACGACAAAACATCACCGTACAAGGCGGAGCCCAAATCACCGAATTTGATTTGCCGGCATCCAAATACGAAGCCAATCGACATTACTTTTTAGGAGATTATTTTAAAAACAACTACGACCAAGCAAACCAAACACTGCCCTACATTACCTCGCCGGTCAACATTACCCGGATAGAAGTATGGGTAACCAACCGAATCAATGCCACCGAAAACATCCGAAACATCGTGGCCATTCTTCCCCTAGGCGAAAACCTACCAAACCCCTCCGCTTACCCTTCAAATGGAGTCAATAATTTCGATCCGGCAGGACTTGCCCCTCAAGTGCGCGACATTACCTCCCAATATTTGTTCAATCAACTCAACAATGGAACCCAAATTGAAAAATTAACCAACGCCCGCTTGTTGGGCCCAAACGAATACACCTTTAATCCGCTGTTGGGGTACATTTCGTTAAATCAGTCCCTAAATGCCGACGAAGTGCTGGCCGTGTCTTTTGAATTTACAGCCGGAAGCCAAACCTATAAGGTGGGCGAATTCTCGCAAGACTTGTCCAGCCCCTCGGCATTGGTCGTTAAATTGCTGAAATCCTCAAACCTAGACATCAACGAGGCCAACTGGCCCTGGATGATGAAAAACATCTATTCCATTGGCGGTTTCAACATTGGACAACAAGATTTTACCCTAAATATTCTATATCAAGACACCGAAACCGGAGTAAAAGTCAATTACTTTCCCAATGCACCCGGCGTCAGCGGAACACCCCTGCTTCAATTGTTCAATTTAGACCGATTAAACCCCCAAGGTGACCAACAAAAAGACGGATTTTTTGATTTTCTGGAAGGAAAAACCATCGTAGCCCAAAACGGACGGATTATTTTTCCCGTGGCCGAACCCTTTTCTGCACGCTATTTAAGTCAAATCTTTGCCAAGGCCAACCAATCCAACCCAGGCCTAGACATTCAGGCCATGACCGAACGCTATGCCTTTGACCAACTCTACGAGAACATTCAAGAACTGGCCGAATTAAACCAAGAAAAAAACCGCTTTTACCTGGGGGGCAGCTACAAAGGCGCCAGCGGTTCCGAAATCAGCCTAAACGCCTTTAACGTACCTCAAGGTTCGGTAACCGTTACGGCCGGAGGCCAAACCCTGCTCGAAAATACCCACTATACAGTAGATTATGCCATCGGGCGGGTTCGAATCATCGACGACGGAATTTTAAGCTCCGGATTGCCCATCAACATCTCGATGGAAAACAACGCCACCTTTAACATCCAGCAAAAACGCCTGATGGGAACCCATGTGGACTATAAACTCAGCAAAAACCTGGTGGCTGGAGCCACCATCATGAACCTGAGCGAATTGCCACTCACTCAAAAAATTGACATTGGAAATGAGCCGGTCAACAACACCATTTGGGGGCTTGATTTGAATTTTACCCGAGAACTCCCTTTTATTACCCGCTTGATCGACAAAATACCCGGCATCGACACCAAAGCCCCTTCCCTGCTCACCTTTAATGGAGAATTCGCCCACCTAATCCCAGGCTTCAATGGAGTTATCGATGCCAACGGCGAAAATGGTGTGTCTTACATTGACGACTTTGAAGCCGCCGAAACCGCCATCGAAATCAAAAGCCCCATCCAATGGAAATTGGGCTCGGTCCCTCAAACCAATCCTGCTTTCCCCAATGGCGATTTCTTTGATGATTTGCGCTATGGATTCAATCGGGCCAAACTCACTTGGTTCACTTTAGACCCCCTCTTTTTTAGGCAAAATACCCAAACCCCTGCCAACGTTTCAAACGACCCCCTTATGCGGGCCAACAATTACCTGCGCGAAGTACGCCCCATGGAAGTCTTCCCAGGATTCCAACCCAACTATACCCAACAGCAAATTAACCAACAGATCTTTGACATTCAATTCTATCCCTCCGAACGCGGCCCCTACAATTTCGACATCAATAATTTTGACGAAAACATAAGCGACCGGGTAGGCCTTAAAAACCCTAAAAGCAACTTCGGCCTGCTGATGCGGCGCATGGAAACCACCAACTGGGATGCCGCCAACATTGCCTATATTGAATTTTGGTTGATGGACCCCTATCAGGCCAACGACCTAAACCAACTAAAAGAATGGGATGTAGGAATACCAGGAGCCACCAACAAAAACCTGCTTCCCGGCGGCGGCGGCGACCTTTTGCTCCAAGTAGGAAACCTGAACGAAGATTTTTTACGCGATGGACGCATGAGCTATGAAAACGGACTCCCAACCCCAGAAGAAAACCGGCCCACCATTGAAACCGCCTGGGGAAAAGTCCCTTTGCTGCAACCCATCAATCAAAACTTTGACAACCTACCCGCAAACCGCGACCTACAAGATGTAGGCTACGACGGATTAAACGACCAAGAAGAAAGCAGCTTCTTTCAGGCCTTCATGAACGACGTTGAACTGAAATTTGCCGGCAACCCCGCTGCCCTCCAAGACCTGCGCGAAGACCCCGCGGGCGATAACTTTAGGCATTACGCCGGTGCCTCCTACGACAACAGCACCAACATTCCCGGCGAAAACTACATCCACAACCGCTACAAGCACTTTCTTGGCCCCGACGGCAACAGCCCCGCCCAAAACAACACCGAAGCCTATGGCGTACTGCCCAACAGCGAAGACATCAACGTCAATTATACCCTTGACCAACCCGAAAGCTATTACCAATACCGCATCAGCATGCGGCAAAACGACCTAGACGACATTGGCGAAAATTTCATTACCGATATCCTTGAAACAACCGTCTCCGTTCCCGGACCCTCAGGCGGAACCATCAACAAACCCGTAAAATGGATTCAATTTCGAATCCCCATTTATTCCGAACAACGCGAACGCTTTGGCAACATCTCCGATTTCCGGTCCATCCGATTTATGCGCATGGCCCTGAAGGAATTTGACGACGATGTGTTTCTGCGCATGGCCACCATGCAGCTGGTTCGCTCCGATTGGCGCGTGTATCAGGGCCTTATTGCCGATGTGGCCGACATCTGGCAAGAAGGCGCCGACTTCAATTCAACCACGGTCAACATCGAAGAAAATACCCAAAAAACGCCTTTCCCCTACGTATTGCCCCCCGGAATTACCCGCGAAATTGACCCCGCAAACCCTCAACTTCAGCAATTAAACGAACAATCGCTGGTCTTAAACGCCTGCGACCTGAAAGACGGAGAAGGAAAAGCCGTCTTCAAAAATACCGAACTGGACTTGCGCGCTTACCGCTATGTGCGCATGAATACCCACCTGGAATCTCGAGACAACACCCCGCTCGACAGCAACGACGTCTCCATTTTCGTGCGCTTAGGTATGGACGCCTCAGAAAATTACTACGAATACGAAATACCCCTCAAGCCTTCCGATGTCTCCATTCAGCCCAATGCGGCCTCGGGCGACCCAAACACCGATTTCGCTTACCGCGAAAACGTATGGCCCGCCGAAAACCTGGTGAGCATCGAACTAAAACTGCTTTCAGATTTGAAACTCAAAAGAAACTCCGAAGGCGAAAACTCCAACCTGATTTACAGCGATGTGGTGGATGGCGCCCGAATTTCGGTTCGAGGCAATCCCAACCTGGCCAACATACGAACCATGCTGGTGGGAGTACGCAACCCCTCAAAGAAAAACAACCCCTGGCAAACAGGACAACCTCAACCCGACGACGGCATGGCCAAATGCGTGCAAGTCTGGGTCAACGAACTGCGGGCCACCGACTACTTTGAGTCCGGGGGCTGGGCAGCATTGGCAAGAACCACCCTCGATTTGGCCGATTTTGGACAAGTAGGCTTATCGGCAGGAACCACCCGATTTGGATTTGGCTCCATTGAACAACGGCCTCAAGAAAGAAGCCGTGAAAACACCACCAACATCGATTTGACAACCAAATTTGAACTGGGCAAATTCTTCGGCAAAGAAGCCGGAGTAAGCATCCCCGTTTTCTTTGGTTATTCCGGCAGCTTCGCCAGCCCTCAGTTCAACCCCCTTGACCCCGATATCATTTTCACCGATGCCCTTGGCGCATTATCCAACGACTTTGCCCGCGATTCCTTAACCCGGTTGGTGGAAGAGGTAACGAACCGAAAAAGCTTCAACATCAACAACATGCGCAAACAGCGCGGCAAAGAGGCCGGCAAACCCAAAATCTATGACGTCTCAAACCTCTCGGCCTCCTACTCCTTCACCGAAGAATTGTTCCGCGACACCAAAACCGAATTCAACAACACCTTCCAACACAAGGCCAGCATTACCTACGGATTTAGCCCCACCGTAAATTATTGGGAACCCTTTAAACGAAGCAAAAAACTCAAATCGCCTTGGCTCAAATTCATCAAGGATTTCAACCTAAGCTACATGCCCAAACGCATTGGATTCAGCGCCAACATTCTGCGCGATTGGAATGAGTTTAAACTCAGAAACACAACCCGATACGACCTGCTGATTGAAACCACCTACCGCAAAAACTTTACCTGGACCCGCAACTACGAATTCCAGTACAATCCTACACGAGCGCTAACCCTAACCTTCTCGGCCACCAACAATTCCCGCATCGACGAGCCCGAAATGCCCTTAGACAGCGTGATTCGCCCCCGAACCTCCTTCCTAGGACGCAATACCCGATACACCCACCGGTTTGATGCAAACTACAGCCTGCCCATCAACAAACTCCCTTGGTTTGATTGGATAAACGCAACCGCAGGATACGGAGGCGATTTTTCATGGACCGCCAGCAACTTAGAACAAACTCCCCAATCCGGACAATTTACCCTTGGCCGCTGGGGAAATGTGCTGCAAAACAACCAATCCTTAAAGTTGAACAGCCAGTTCAACATGAATTCCCTGTATCGAAAATCCAATTACCTGAAAAAACTCCATGCGGCAGCCCCGCCTAAAAAGACAAACGACGACGATGAGGTCATTGAAGATTCCTCAAAAGTGAAAATCAAAATCGTTTCTTGGAAAGCCCCCAAACCCCTCTCCTTTAAAAAAGACCGAAAACGAACCCTAAAACACCAACTCAAAACCGAAGACGTCGATGTAGTTGTGCTGGCTCTAAATGGCGATACCGTTAAGGGCAAAGTTGAAATTGTGGACGACCGACGCATTCGGTTCATCTCGGCCTCCGATGTAAAATCCGCCTCTGTAAGCATCACCGGAAAACGAATCCGCAAAAAAATGGATTGGGGTGTCGTGCCCAATACCATCGTTCGCGTCATTACCGGATTTAAAAACATTTCTATCAGCTACACCCAAACCAACGGAACCGTTCTGCCAGGGTATGCCGCCGGCACCGACCTGTTCGGCTTGAATTTGGGCGGAGCCTCCATTGGTCCTGACTTTGCCTTCGGACGGCAATACAACGACCAAGACCTGCAAAGTAAAATTGTGCAAGACGCTTGGCTGGTCAGAGATTCTACCCTAAACCAAATGTTCATGCGAACCCATTCCACCTCCCTTAGTGGCAATGCAACCTACGAACCCTTCCGCGGATTCCGCATTACCTTCAATGCCGAACGCACTTTCTCCGAAAACTACCAAACCAACTACCGCTTCGTACCCAGCGACAACGATTTCAGGACTCAGAACCCCCTTACCATGGGCAATTTCAGCATGTCGTACATGACGCTGGGATCGTTCTTTGACGGCCTAGGACCCAATTTCAGCTCACCCACCTTCGACCGCATGCTGCAGCAGCGAAGCATCATTTCAAAACGCCTGGCCGAACAAAACCCAAACAACACAGTAAATCCAAACGCCCCCTTCCAGCAAGGTTTTGGCGGCAACCAAACCGATGTACTGTATTATTCTTTCATAAGCGCCTACACCGGTACCGACCCCGAATCGCAAGAACTAAACATGTTCCCTCAAATCCCAATACCCAACTGGAGGCTGCAGTTCGACGGACTTAAAAACATTCCCTTCTTTGCCGATCGGTTTAAAAACATCGTTATAAGCCACAGCTACAAATCGACCTTAGACCTCTCCGGCTTCCAATCCAACAACGTGTACAACAACCTCAATTCAGCCTATTGGAACGCCACTCCGTTCGGATACAACCAGTTTGGCGTGGACGGCAATTATGTTAGCCGTTTCTTCTTAAACTCGGTCAGCATTCAAGAGCAGTTCCAACCCTTGATTAAAATTGACATGACCTTTAAAAACGAGGTTCAAACAGCGGTCGAGGTAAAAAGCAGCCGCAACATCAGCCTCAATTTTCCCAACAATCAGCTAACCGAAACCAACTCGTTCGAGGTAAGCGTCGGGGCCGGCTACAAAGTAGCCAAGTTCAAATTGCCTTTCTTAATCAACGGGAAACGCCTTGAAAACGGGTTCAACGTTCGTGCCGACATAGGCTGGCGCGACAACTCCACCATCATCCGAAAAATACAGGAAGAGGTACAGCAAATCACAGCAGGCCAACAGCAGTTAACAATTAAAGTATTTGCCGAATACGAGCTAAGCAAAGCCATTACAGCCCGCGCGTTTATAGACCACATGGGCACCAATCCCTTTGTGTCAAATCAATTCCCCAACAGCACCACCAACGGGGGCATCAGCATCCGCTTTACCTTGCAGCCCTAACACAGCAGCCCTGCCGGCAATCGGCGCATGCACGCTCCGCAAAAAGCAGGCAATCCGGCGCTATGTTGTTGAATCCCCGCACAGGCAAGGCACAGTGGCCATGGCCAAAACTACAATTGCATACGGAGCGCCGTTGGAATGGGAAGGCGGGGGTGTTTTTGGGCGGCTGCGGGCTTTCACCGGTTGTCCGCGGTTGCCCATGGGCTGCCCAGCGGGCTTGCGGGGGCTCCTAAAGTCGCCTCCGCGCCTCGCGGGCAGCACCAGGGCCCCCTTGCGGGCAACCCGGTTCAATCCCTGCCGCGGGCGGCCTCATTGGTTAATGAATTAAAGAGCCTTTCCTCTTTCTGTGAAGAAAACAAGCTAAAACAGGCACTAGAAACCTCAATTGACAAATCAGGCATAAAAGAATTTAATAATATTCAAATACAATATCTACCAGCAGCAGTTTACGCATACAATGTTGGAAAAAACACATTAGAAAGCCAGAAATGACACTAATAAAAAAGACAACTGGACAGACCACGAGCTGCCAACAGCTAATCTTTCGTGCGGCGTGCAGCGCCCAGTCCCGCACGTGCGGGATTGAACGTTAAAATCCCGTTTCTGCGGGAAACCGTTTTATGATTCCCCTATGGGTTTTACTGTATGATTTTAGAGATGTAGAAGGCAGCGGTTAGACGCATGGTGTTTTGTCAACCTTCTACTTGGGCGCTGTATTGCCATTAAAAAGGGTACTTTAGAGCGGGAAATGGAGTTGTTAGACGAACTGCCGTTGGCAGTGATTTTAAACGACAGAACAACAACAAGAAAATGATAACAATTGACAACTATTTAGACAGCCATTACATACACCGAAGCAACTGGTTGAGAGCGGCTGTTCTTGGAGCAAATGACGGAATAATTTCAATTTCAAGTCTTGCCATTGGAGTTGCGGCTGCAAGTTCGACAAGAGAATCTATTGTATTGGCAACCGTCGCGGGACTTGTTGCTGGTGCTTTATCTATGGCAGCAGGCGAATATGTTTCGGTAAGCTCGCAAACAGACACTGAAAAGGCAGACATTGAAAGAGAAATCAAGGAACTTAAAGAAATGCCAAATCAAGAGCTTAATATTTTGGCTCAAATCTATGAGAAGCGTGGACTAAAAAAAGAAACCGCAAGACAAGTGGCAATTGAATTGACAGAAAAAGACGCTTTGGGAACACACATAAGAGATGAATTAGGCATCAACGAAATAAGTCAAGCAAATCCAATACAAGCTGCTTTAGCATCAGGAGCATCTTTTACAGTTGGCGGTGTATTGCCGCTTTTGGTTGTCCTTTTTGCACCTGTTGAGGGAATGGAATATTGGTTGTATGGTTTCACTATAATTTTTCTCGTTATTTTAGGAGCAACATCGGCGAAAACAGGTGGTTCAAGCATTAAAAAAGCTATCTTTCGAATTACAATTTGGGGAACAATTGCAATGGTCCTTTCTGCGTTAGTTGGTTACCTATTTGGAGTAAACATTTAATTTAAAAAAAACAAAAATATGAACGGCGCACATTGGCATTTAGTGGTAAATCATTTACCAATCATTTTCCCTATTGTAGGGGTAATCGTAATGATTACAGGACTTATTTCAAAATCAGAAGCTGTGAAACGAACGGCATTCATGATTTTTGTGTTCGGTTCATTAGCCGCAATAGCAGCTATGAATACAGGAGAAGGTGCAGAAGAGGTAATAGAAAAAATAAATGGAGTTACGGAAAACTACATAGAAAACCATGAAGAAACAGCAGAAACATTCGCTATACTATCTTATATCCTTGGTGGCATTTCTTTGCTTGGACTTTGGGCGAGTTTTAAACAAAAATCTTTTTCTTCAATAATTTCAATGGCAACATTGCTTTTTGCATTTGTGGTTTTATTCTTTGCTAAACAGACAGGTACAACTGGCGGTGAAATAAGACACACAGAAATCCGAAGCGGCAATAATATTCCAGCATCAGAAAACAATAACGCTGAAGAAGACCATGACGATTAAGATGATAAAGACAGAAAAAAAGAGCTTCTTCAACTATTAAAAATTGCAACACCGTTTATTTTAATTACAACGGTTTACACAATTCTTGTTCTTGGGCTTGAAGTGAAAGTAGTTGGAAATTTCAACCGTATACAAACAAAGCCTGCTGCCTAAATTTGAACCCTACGCATTTCGATACCAACAATAACGCTTTTGGCTTTCATTTTTTACCCCTTCAGCGCCCCGTCAAGGCCAATTTCGGCCCTGTTTTGGCGGCGGTTTGGCGCATGGAGTTTTGTCAACCTTTTACTTGGGTGCTGTGTTGCGGTTGAAAAGTGTAATTTAGAACGCGAAACGGGCATAAAATGAGGTTATTTGATGAACTGACGTTATAAGCACCAAAAAAACAATCATGAGATGCTTAACACCAATTGTGGCCATTTTTTCTTTCTGTTCTACAAACGCACAAATTCCAGCAGATAGTTTAAAAGGACATTATAAATTTGATGGGACATTGGCCGATTATTCCGGCCAGGCAAACGATATTGTCGCAGGTTCAGGCACCTTTGTTAATGACCGGTTTGGTAATGCAAATGAAGCACTCTATTTGGATGGTATTTCTGATTCGTTGAACCTACCTGTTTCCGAATTTTCACCAATTCTGGGCGATTTCACAATCAGCTTTTGGTACAAAACAAACAACCCTGAAATCATGAACTGTTTTTCATCCAAACAATCGCCACACGATACCACTAATAATTTTGAGATACAATTGAATAGCCACAACCGCTATTATCTTCAATATTATAAACAATTATTCTATCAAACATTTGTTTATTGGGACGGTAGCGGTGTTACTTCAAATGCAGTAGCAGAAGGTGTTCCTGGTAGTTTTACGAATGGTCAATGGTGCCATTTTGCTATTACACGCCATGCCGATACGTTTAGAGTTTACCGAAATCATGTTCTTTACACACTAAGTCTCGACAATCCATTTTCGGGAACACTGGGTGTTGCGGTTGATTTAATTTTTAGTGCCTCTCCATATCGGTTTAAAGGTGCCATTGATGATATGCGCTTTTACAACCGCAGCTTCAACCAAAGCGAAATTGATTTATTGTGGTTTGAAAACAACCCGTTTTCATTTACAACAGTGAAGGCAAATGATGCCTATGTACAAGGATCCAACGTATTGGTTTTTTGGGAATACGATACTACTCAAGTGAGCGATTCCATATTGGTTGAATATCGAATTAATAGTGGTGCCTGGACTCCCGCAGTTCATTCAAATATGGCATATGAATGTTATACATATATTGATATGTCTTATACGCCTGGCACAACGGTTGAAGTGCGTGTTTCCGATTTTACGAATTCAACACTTACCCAATCAACGGGATCCTTCATCGTTAGCCAGTATGAATGGGTAGAAGTTGCAAGTTCTTTGCCGTTTAATGCAAAAGACGGATCCGGTTTAGTAAGCTTTCAAAATAAAATGTGGTTGTTGGGTGGATGGGATCCGCCATATCATCCCCCTATGAACACGCACAGTGAAGTATGGAGTTCGATTGATGGAGCAAACTGGACGTATGAAACCACTGCATCCTGGCCGGCACGGCATTGTAGTGCTTGGCTTGTAAGCGATAGCGCCATATGGGTAATTGGGGGAGATCCTCAGTCTGGCTGCTTGACAGATGTTTGGAAAAGTACCGATGGAATTAATTGGACGCAAACAACAAGCGCTATACCGGGCTATGTTGTCAGAAACAACCCAAATTATGCATACGCCAATGGACACATATTTATTTATGGCGGTGAGCAATGCAGCGGAGGACCATTGAACGATGTTTGGACCAGCACGGATGGAATAACCTGGAACCAATTGCCAAATGCACCCTGGACAGGCAGAGGCATGCAGATTAACAGTATTGTAGATGACAGCGGCCAAATATGGATGCTAGGTGGGTCTAATGAAGGCACACGAAGGTCATACAATGAGGTTTGGAAAAGTGCCGATGGGGTTAATTGGACATTGGTAAATGATTCGGCTCCATGGCGAGGAAGATATTGGCACACAGTGGCCTGGTTTGATAATAAAATATGGTTAATGGGGGGAATGGCTACCGGATCAGAAATGAACGATGTTTGGTATTCAGAAGATGGCAGTACTTGGCATGAATTTAAAACTACAACAGGCAACCTGCCTTCAGGTACACGACATGCACAATCAACGGCCGTTTATGATAACGCCTTATGGTACATGTGTGGAATTGCCTCTAACAATGCCTGGAAAATTATAAATACCACTACAGTTGGTGTTCCTGAAACCTTAGGTCCAAATGTTCCTACGTTAAAATTATACCCAAATCCGGCACTTGAACAAGTAACATTAATGTTCCCGTCTTCAACCGGTGAAACAAACACGATTCAGATTTACAATCTCGTTGGTTCTTTAGTTTATGAAATGAAAATGCTTGCAAACAACTCAACAGGTACAACTACTATTAACATCTCAGAATTTACAAGTGGCGTTTTTTTTATTAAAATAAATAACCAGCCCACTATGACCTCAAAATTCATTAAACTCTAGCATAGAAACATTTGATGTTGGCTAAATATAACAAGGGGTTTGCGATAGAGGGAGTTCCTTGCTTTACAGACACATTTGTACTAGGTGGAAATTCAGCCCTCCGAATGTTCAGTGCTAAATTTGCCGGCCATCGCAACCCCCATCTAAACATTTCAATTGTCAACAAATTTAAGGCTGTTGATTCCCATTTCTCCCCAAAAGACAACGTTGATAGGCATTGAGGAATATTTTGTTAAATTGATAAACAAAAGGGGAGACCAGAACCCACTTAAGAAAACGGGGCGAAACTGAAAAGCCATATGAGTAAGACGAAAAACAACAATAAAATGAAAACATATTCAATAATATCAGAGTCATCAATGTGGTCAACTGAAAAATTGAAACGAAAAGTAGAAATAATACTTAATGAAAAAACCAAAGACGGATATGAAGTCGTTTCAGTAGCTTTTGGACTAAATATATGGTGGATTCCGACTGCATACATTACCCTAAGCAAATAACCATTGACAAGAAAACCAGCCCATTGTAATACTCCCTAATTGTTGGACCAAAAGTTGGCATTGCTAAGTTAAGATTTTTATCAAGCGGCTGAGAGTTTTTTGAATTTAGAATATGCATCATTAGGAGTGCTCCTGGTACCCTGATGCTTTT
>Ga0247843_1002829_pt1 | contig 30142 bp, 25 predicted proteins | sample LaCruzMarch2017__FD_192420 | JGI IMG/M metagenome (GOLD analysis project Ga0247843, IMG submission 192420) | Freshwater microbial communities from meromictic Lake La Cruz, Castile-La Mancha, Spain - LaCruzMarch2017_8m | ecosystem: Environmental > Aquatic > Freshwater > Lake | place: Spain... | reverse complement strand
TTTATTGACTTATAAAACGTGTGTTGGTAATTACCTTACCAATGAAATCCCTCTTTCACAACCAACCATATCTCAACATTTGAAAGTGCTTAAGAATGTAGGGATCATTCAAGGTACAATTGAGGGTAAATCTGTTTGTTACTGCTTAAATCATTCTCTCATCGAAAGATTACGTGTTTTTGTCGGTGATATGCTCATTCAATACGATCTACACCAAACTAATTGTAACTGTTAATATGAACTACCAAGAATTCAAAGAATCGCTTCAAAAGCTTGAAAGTATTGCTTTTATTATGCCTAATGGAATTTCTTTTCCTTCGCATTTTCATATCACGGAAGTCGGACGTACACAAAAACAATTTATTGATTGTGGTGGTGTAGTTCGAAATTTAAGTGAAATAAGTCTTCAACTATGGTTGACAGACGATGCTGAACATCGTTTAAGCCCCCAAAAACTCATGCGTATTTTGGAAGAAACAGAAAATAAAATCATTTTACCTGATGAAAATGTAGTAGTTGAATTACAAGGTCAAACCATAGAAAAATACTCACTTACGTTGGATGAATTGGGTTTTTTGCTTCATCCAACTCAAACAGCGTGCTTAGCTGAAGATAGTTGTGGGATTCCTGTAGAAAAACGAAAGGTCGTAATTGGTCAAAAGAATAATTGTAAACCTGGTGCTGGCTGCTGTTAAACTGTAATATATGTACCCAAAAATTGAATTGATTATATCCAAGCTTTTAGTGAGTTTTGATTCAATCCCATCACCCCGAAAACAAAAATTAATTGAACTTGCTTCGCATCTCAAAGTCGCTTTGAATTCTTCCAATAAATTGAATTTATTATTTGTTTGTACCCATAATTCAAGACGTAGTCATATGGGACAAGTATGGGGGCAGTTAGCAGCGAATTATTATAAGATGGATAATGTCAACTCTTTTTCTGCCGGAACTGAAGTGACAGAACTAAATTCCAATGTAATAGAAATGATTCAAAAAGTAGGTTGCAAGGTGTCGACTTTTCAAAATGGATCAAACCCAGCTTATTTAATTGAATTTGGACAAAATCAATCGCTTACTTGTTTTTCAAAATTGATAGAACACGAATCAAATCCTAGAGCTGATTTCTTTGCTATTATGATGTGCACTGAAGCAGAGGCTAATTGCCCTTTTGTTCCTGGAGCTATTCATCGAATTGGATTGCCATTTGATGATCCTAAAGCTTACGATAACACGCTTAAGGTTAGCGATGCTTACCTTTCTACTTTTGAGGAAATTGGCGTTCAAATTCTATATCTTTTTAATCAAATTAATCATGACAACTACTAAAAAACTTTCTTTTCTAGATCGATTTCTCACATTATGGATTTTTATTGCAATGGTAATTGGAATTGGAATTGGGTATTTCTTCCCCTCTCAAAACCAAGTGTTAAATCAAGATGTTTTCAACTTACCCCTTGCTTTTGGGTTAGTTATAATGATGTACCCGCCGCTAGCGAAAGTGAAATATGAATCTATGGGAACGGTATTTAAAAACGTTAAGGTATTGATGCTATCACTTGTTTTAAATTGGATCATCGGACCTTTATTAATGTTCTTATTGGCCATTACTTTTTTAAAGGATCTCCCACATTATATGGTTGGTTTAATCATAATTGGTCTTGCTAGATGTATTGCGATGGTAATTGTTTGGATAGAATTGGCGAGTGGAAACCGTGAGTATGCGGCAGGATTAATCGCTATGAATAGTATCTTTCAAATTCTTTTTTTTAGTGTCTATGCCTTTATTTTTCTTTCGTTCCTTCCAAGTCAAATGGGGATTAAAGTAACAAACGTCTCTGTTGATATGCTAGAAATTGCCCAAACGGTTGGTATTTATCTCGGCATACCATTTTTATTAGGATTCGCTTCTCGCTATATATTGATAAAGATCAAAGGTGAAGCTTGGTTCACCTCTTCTTATTTACCTGCGGTTTCCCCCTTAACTTTAATCGCTTTGCTATTTACAATTGTTTACATGTTTTCGCTAAAAGGAGATATGGTTTTAGCGCTTCCAATTGATGTGGTGAGAATTGCAATTCCGATGATTATTTACTTTGTTATGATGTTTGTTATCAGTTATTTAATGGCTAAAAAGTTTGGTGCAAAACAAGATGAGGTAACAGCTATTGCTTTTACCGCCACAGGAAATAATTTTGAATTAGCTATTGCGGTTTGTATTGGCGTTTTTGGAATCAATTCAGGGGAGGCTTTTGCTGGCGTTATTGGTCCTTTAATTGAGGTGCCGGCATTAATATTATTGGTTAAGCTTGCGAATTATTGGAATAGTTCTTGGCGTTAATTTTTAGTTTCGATTAATTAAATATTTCCACACAAAATTACCCGTGTTTATTGATCTTACGATTCAAAAATTGTAACTTAGTCGACAAATAGTATTAGTCATTCTTTATTTTATGATAAGATTACTCTCGTTTTGTATTGCTTTTATAGGCTTATCATTCCTGATGAATCAGGTTACGTTCGCACAAACTGATTTTAACAATGAATTGCCAGATACGATACCTGTCTCAGCTAAATCAACAATTACAATCCCCCCTTTTAGTCGCATTAATCCTGATACCCTAAAAATTGGCGTTAACGATGAAATAGTCTCCGATTCATATTGCGCACTTGGAATGCCAGCTGTTTATGATGCCTTGCATTCTTTTCACTCCCGCCGTATGGATAAGTTCGGTGGATATATAAATTGGAAAATAAATAAGGGCTTAGAAAATATTCGAAAAAAAGGTTTTAAATCTGATATTAAAAATCTCTACATTCAAATAGATCCCAAAACCTTAACTGTTTATTGGATTGCTGTAGTAGGGCCTAGTACTGATGGTAAATGTTATGTGCGTTTTGATAGTCGCGGTTCTGCAGGTGGTGGCGTTAGAGCGGTGGAAAATCAATTACCTACCATGCATAATTATTATCCAACATTGACTGATGTAAAGGTGCTTGAATTCAATGAGAATGTCATCAAATGCTTCGACTGGAACGGAAATCCCGTTGGTGCTTATTGTAGCTATGTGAATATTCGGCAGCATTTTTTTAAGTATTATGATAAACAAGTTGACGTAAGTATTACCCTTGAAGAATACACAAAGAAATATCCGTATAATACCGATGGTGCTAACCTGCCAGGTAAGAAAAGGACGGTAGTCGCCAACCTGCCCAGCAAGAAAAAGACCGTCAAGTCCCGTCAACGAAACTATAAAGTTAAACCAGGGGATACCTTATCGGAAATCGCTCAAAAATTCCATACTTCTGTCGCGAAAATTAAAAAGGCCAACGGTTTGAAATCGGATGTTATTGGGATAGGAAAGGTATTGAAAATTCCATAAAGCTCAAGTTGTTGTCTTCTTTTTAGTCTTTCTCCTATAAATTCCGCTAAAGATAAAAAATGACTTTCAAGCTGAGGTTTCTTCCCATATTACACATCCCATTTCGACCGGTTAATGGATTTTGTGGGGCATATTTTAGTCTGCTTAAATGACTTTGATACGCTACATCCGCTAAATTTTCAGAACTAATGTAGATATTCATAAAATCTTTACGATTAAATACTTTTACATTAGCGCCCAAACCTGCACTTAGTAATAAATAGGCAGGCGTTCCAGTTTTCGTGTTATAGGCAGCAAAATACTTGTTTTGTTGGAATTGATAATCTACTCCAAACTATAGGTAGGCATTGCTAAGGTGTTTACCGACTTTATTAAAGTGTGCTTTTAATTCTCCTTTGTATTTTGGTGCTGGAATAAATGGTAGGTATTTAGTGCTATCTGATTGCTTGCTATGTGTAACCTGTTCATAAGAGAAGGAGTTTTCAATGTGTAACTAGTCGAATGAGCCAAATTTGTGGGGGTAATTGTAAAGCTAAGCTTAAGTAATAAAATCAGTAAAAAAGATTTTACTTCTCTTGACTATCCTTGTTGGAGTTGTAGATATTCCAAATGGTAAGGGCCATATATACAGCGAAAATAACAAACCCTATTATGTACATTGTAATACTCATTTTTTCGAATCTTTTCTGCGTTGTCTAATTGCGATGGCGAACAATAAAATTGTCCCTGGCCAATGCGCTGAATATTGCGCTCCTTCGGTATTTCCAAAAACACCTAATCCAATAGAATAAAGCATACAAATAAAAGCAATAATTATAGGATACCAAGTATTAATAAATTTCATCATTTTTTTTTCTAGTTAATTTTTGAATCTTTAAAATAGCATTTAGCTTACAAAGTTACCCAATAAATTAATGATTTTACTTCTCGGATATTAAATTATAAAAAAATAATTTAGGGAGCTTTAATTCTAGCAAAATTCAAAAAGAAATTCAATTATCTAAAAAAAGCCCCTGAATAAGGGGCTTTTAGGGTGGTGTGGGCCAAAGGTCTGAATTATCGAACTTGCTGAAGGAGGATATTGAGAGGTTTTCGAGTGATGATTTCATTTAGTGTTGTAAATGCGTTTGATAAAAATCAAATTAATTTTCAGTATTGGGAAAACTTAAGTCAAATTCCCAATTCACACTTTTAAGTTGTTCTCGAATTTCTTTTAAACAATCAAATAAATCGACAAAAGTTGGCGGATTTTGCTCGTAAATCATATCCTCTCTCATTTTTGTGTAATCCGACTCCCAATCACTAATTACATTTTCAGGGGGAATAGGGTTAACTGTTTTTGGATTATGAGCATTGTAATTAACGCCGCCAATTTTTGAAAATTTATATCTATGTTGAACAATTGTTTCATACAACTCTTGATCACTAATAGCGTTTATAGCAATTCCTGCTTTTGAGAGATGATATACATCGTATATGTGTCTGCTCAATCTGTCTACGCGCATTTTTTCTGCAGGACGATGAAATTCTTCGTGAAGAAGGAAAAGTTTTTCCAGAAAGGTACGTTCTGGAATGACTGTAGGAACGGCAAATAATGGTTCTGCAAAATCTTTATCTTTATATACTTCATCGACTAATGAACCTAACATTTTTATAGTATATGGTTCTCTTAATGAGCGGCAACTTACATCTATTTGTACACGAGGTAAAATATAATCTGTTTCAAGTCCAATGATATTCGGATAAAAAATCTCTAATATTCTCGGATCTTTATCGCTTTCGTTTGTTTCAATTATGTTAAATTTAAGTTCACTGTATCCTCTTTGATTGAACTCTTGTTGTAATTGTTGAAAGAAAATTTCTGTTGAGTATTTGCCAGCTTTCTTTCTTAGCTGAGTTCGTTCACTTTTTGACCAGTTTTTCGTTGGAGTTATAAAGAAGTCCATATCGATTGCTAAATCGATATCTTCGGAAAAACGATTTATCAATTTCCAGGCTTTACTCAATGAGGTTCCTCCTTTAAACACCAAGTGTTTTGAAATACCCATCTGAAAAATAATTTCTAACGTTAGGCTTACCCACCAGTCTTTTTCGACGGCAAAGGGTTTCATACCTTCAAAGGTTGCTATCTCATTGAAAATTGCTTCTCTCTCAGATTGTTTTAATTTGTGAAAATCAATTTTGGCCATCAGTCAATGCTTTTTTCATAAGTTTTTGAATCCATACCGGCGCTAAGGCAATGTCGTGTTTAAGGTCTATAATGTTTTCTTTTTTCAACAATTCAAGTATTTTATGCTCTTCCTCTATTTTTATCTTGCCAATCCCTATTTCTTTTAGTGCTTGTATGACAAGGCGACTTATTTTTCCTTTTGCCATCAAGTTTTTTGGTGTTGTTCTTTTGAATTTTATTGTTCGCTTTCCGACTTTGATTTCTCTTGGCGAACCATCTGTAAGTAAAACAATTTTCATAGGTACTTGAGAACTTAATCCCAAAGCATTCAAAGCGTAACTTCCTGTCGGTATGGTTCTGATTTTATCTCGTTTTGCTATGGCTTCGGCAACTTCCTCCGCTGAAGGTGATAGAGGTCCAATCAGTTTACTTATCTTAGGCTGTACATAAATACCTTGTGAAACTCTGATAATTATCTTTTTATCTTCCAAACGTCCTAGGGCTTTACGAATTGCTTCGGATGAACCATAACTTAAAAAATCATCGGGAAGAAACAAAGTTCCTTTACGCTTGGTTGTAATCGACTTTTCTATTTTTTTTTCAATACTTTTCATTTCTAAATTCACTTTTAATCTGTCACAAAAATAGCAAATATTTGTGACAATTTACTAATTCGATTTGAAAATAAAAAAGGTGAATTAAAATTGAAAAAGCCCCTTTTTTAGAGGCTTTTAGGGTGGTGTGGTCCCACTTGGAATCGAACCAAGCACCTACTGATTATGAGTCAGTTGCTCTAACCGAATGAGCTATAGGACCAAATTATCCGAAGATAACATTCATATTCTTTATATTCCTATCAGCGAATTCGCCTGTCCCGACCGAACGCAGTGAGCGTAGGTAAGCTATAGGAACAAATTATCCGAAGATAACATTCATATTCTTTATATTTCTATCAGCGAATTCGACACTCACGATGGAATATCGAAAAAACGAAAGAACATTAGACAAATTTCAAATTACAAAAGTAGCTATATTTTTGCTTTTTTCAACAGAATAGTTAAAGAGATTTCTTAATGGTATCTTTGGGCCAAGCGCCTTAATCGTAAGGCGCTTGAGACAAGTCCAAGAAAAAATAGAACCCCAAATGCTATACCAGTTAGCGGTTTTTTTGATTTTCCGTCGCTTATCAAAATATATTTTAAACACGCTAAAAAACGAAAAACCCCGACTTAAATAAGTCGGGGTTGCTTTTGTGACCCCGGAGGGATTCTAACCCCCAACCCTCAGAGCCGAAATCTGATGCGCTATACAATTGCGCCACGGAGCCATTTTAATGGTAGCACAAAGGTAGTATGAAGTATCGAAATCCACAACCCAAAAGAATTCACCTGCAATATCTTGCTTACCTATATATATTACTTTAACTTTATAGCAAATTTTAATTGTATGAAAATAAAGTTACTAATCACCTGTTTCATAACACTCTTTGTTTTTATCGTACCTGCCCAGCAAACCAATTGGCAGTCTTTTATCGATTCTATTCCTACGCTTTCCTCTCCCCGTGCATACGACTTGAATCAAGATGGTATAAAAGATATTGTTTACGGCGGGGGTACAGACGGAGTTGCCAGCAATAACGGCATCATTGCCGTAAATGGCGCAAACGGAAATTTACTCTGGAAACGGCCTTCGCGAAATGAAGTGTTTGGAAGCGCAATATTTATGGACATAACCAACGACGGAATTAGAGATGTATTTATTTCGGGGCGGCAAGCGCAACTACTTGCCATAAATGGTGCAAATGGCGCCTTGTTGTGGGATTACTTCCCTTACAATACTAATCCAGGGGATAGTGGGCTTTACAACTTTTACAATCCACAATTCATTGATGACGTGAGCGGTGATAATGTGCCGGATTTATTAGTGGCAAACGGAGGTGATCATACTGCGCCTGCATGGGATACGACCAGACCCCCCGGACATTTAATGGTCGTTAATTCAATGACAGGACAATTAATTTCAAAAGCTGTTGTGCCCGATAGTGCTGAAACGTACTGCTCCGCTCTTGTTGCAGACATTCAAAATAATGGGATTAAATGGGTGCTTTACGGAACTGGGGGCGAAAATTTAGGCGGTTCGTTTTATGCGTGTCCTTTGACAAGCTTACTGCTAAATTCTCTAGCTCCCTCTATTGTATTAGCAAGCGACAATGTAAAAGGATTTATAGCTCCAGCGGCTATTTACAAAACGCAAGCAAATCAATATGACATTATTATTCAATCGTTTGGTGGTAAAGTAAGTAAAATTAAAGGGGTGGATTTTTCGACCAGTTGGACCTACAACATACCCGGCACTGAAAGTAGCGCAGAACCAGTGATTGGAAATTTTACGGGAAGTATAGCGCCCGATGTGTTTTTAGTTTTATTTAAAGGGACAGCGCCTTCATACACCGATTTTTATCAAGTTATGCTCGATGGTCAAAATGGCACGCAACAATTTAAAGACAGCTTAGGATCTATGCATTATGCTTCAGCAAATGCTATTGATATAAACAACGATGGTCGAGACGAAGCAATTACTTCACTTAATTATTTTGAAAATGGCCATTATAAACACCGTCTTCAGCAAATTGACTTTCAAAACAATACCATTCAACAAATAAATACTACAAAAGCAGGTGTAAATCTTGGTTCTACACCCTTAATAACAGACATTGATAACGATAACCTATTGGATATTGTTTACCTAGTAAAAAAAGACAGCTTAAATCCCGTTGGGTGGAAAGGTGTCTACGCAACAAGGCACGAAACCTCATCAATTATTCCCAATGCTGGAATTGCTTGGGGGAGTTATTTGGGCACCAAAAATGATGGTATTTACACCTATGACAATGTAAACTGTGGAGCAGGCAGTTTAATAAGCGGCGCAGGAGTTACGCAGCCAAGCTGCAATGGATTTGCTGATGGAGCAATTAATATAACCCTCAGTGCGGCGGGAGGTGCTGGTCCCGTAACCTACACATGGGCAAATGATGCTAATACTTCGCAAATTAATAATTTGAGCGCTGGTACTTACAATATTCAAGTGACCAACAATCTAGGATGCTATGAATTGGCCTCTTACACACTTGCTGATCCCTATAATATTACCTTCGGAGGGATATTGGCCCCAACCTGCCCTGAGGGGGCTAACGGGATGGCAACGCTTAATTCTTCGGGATGCCCTTGCATGTTTAGCACCTGTACTTTTCTCTGGGAAAATGGCATTACTACAAAACCCAACAGCACTTTAGTGGAAGGTTGGAATTCCGTTCAAATTACGCATCCTAACGGCTGCGTAGTTTTGGATTCCGTATTCGTTCCATACAGTCCTACACTTTATGATTCGTCACAAGTAAACAACATCAGTTGTGCTGGAGCTGGCGACGGAAGTATAGCGATTTATTCAAGTTTGCCTCCTACAAGTATGGTTTATGCCTGGTCGACAGGTGGAAATAGTACCATTGTAACTAGTTTACAAGCAGGAAATTACCAAGTTATACTAACAGATGACAGGCCTTGTTCCGATACACTTCTATTCAGTATTGTGGAACCCGATTCCGTAACCCTATCAACCAATATTCTAAACGCCTTATGTTTTGGAACCTCTTCTGGCCAACTAGAAATCATTGCTAGTGGCGGAAATAGCGGCTATGTATATTATTTAAATAATATGTCTAGCTCATCAGCTATTTTTTCTCAATTGCCTGCAGGCACATATAATGTGTACGTGAGTGATACTCTCGGGTGTTCATCAGCCACACAACCAGTTGCTCTTAGTCAGCCGCAAGCTTTGATGATAAACTTAAGTTCTACACCACTAAGTGCTGTAAATAGCTTTGACGGTACGGCTACTGCAATTTTAACCGGAGGTGTAGCTCCTTACAACATTACTTGGAGTAATCAACAAAACGACTCCTCAATCGTTTATTTATCGCAAGGTTGGTACACGGCAAATGTTGTTGACGCTAATGGTTGTACAATCACTGACTCCATTTTTGTCGGCACTGCTAACTTGAATGATTTATCACAAAACACATTAATTGCCTATCCTAATCCATCCAGTGAGCTGATAAATTTATCACAGAAAGCAACAATGATTTATCTTTACGATCAAGCAGGTGCTTTGGTAATTAAATCGAAAAATGCTGCTCAAATCGACGTTTCTCAACTCGCAAATGGCCTATACACTTTACACGCAAAAATCGATGAAAACGAAACAATTGTACGTGTAGTTATTCAAAATGAATAAGCAAACAACCCTTCTTTCATTAGTTAAAACAACCCTCCTATTTATACTAGCAGCGCCCTTGTTTTTGGGCTGTAATTCCGCGAATAAACGAAACCAACTTGGCAAGGGTAATATCCCTTATGGCGATACGCTTTGTTTTTTTAATAACTCACCCATTGGAAAACTTTTTCCATTATACTCCACCGATATTTATAGCCACAGAGTGAGCTCACAACTGTTTGAAACCTTGTTAATTCTTGACCCCCAAAGTAGCGAGGTGGTAGGGAATCTGGCTAAAAAAGTGGTAACCAGTGCCGACAATAAAAAGATAAAATTATTTCTTAGAGAAGATGTTTTCTTTCACGAAGACCCTTGTTTTGGCGGCAATTCAAATAAAATGACTGCCCAGGACGTAAAATTTTCACTAGACTTTGCCTGTTCCTCTAATCAACTAAATAACAGTGGAAAAGTGTTAAGTGAGAAAATAATTGGTGGAGAAGAAAACTATTCATCGAAAAAAATACATTTAGGCAGTGGAGTTTCAGGAATAAAAATTATAAATGATTATTGCCTTGAAATAAATCTGAAAGAGCCCTATGTAAACTTTCAAAAATTGTTAACGAGTACGGCCTATGGAATTTTTTCCAAAAATGCCTATAAATTTTATAAAACGGAAATCGTTAATCATCCAATTGGTACTGGACCATTCATTTTAGGTAAAAAAACAAACAACAATATTCTGCTCCGATACAATCCTAACTATTGGAAAATAGATGCCTACGGAAATAAATTACCCTACCTGAATGCAATAATTATTAGGAATGGTAAAACCAAGAAAGAGGAATTCGCACTTTTTAGACAGAAGCAAACCGATATTGTATTTGAAGTCCCCTCAGAATCGTTAAATTATCTATTAGGTAGTGTTCAGGATGCTCAAAAAGGCGGCAATATTATGCATCGCGTCTTGGTCTCTCCCGGGGCATCCATATCAAGTATAGCATTCAATTTAAATAAGGGTCCTTTTAAAAAAATAACCATTCGCAAAGCCATTGACCTCGTTATCAACCGAAATCAGTTGTGCAATAATTCATTAAATGGAGACGGTGCTCCTGCAAATCGAGGATTCACTCCGCCATCTAAATACTATAAAAACGAGCAAGTTTCAGAACGAAAATACGATATTGCTGAAGCCAAGCGACTTCTAGCAATTTCAGGATATAATGAAAAAACCCCTCTGTCTATAAAGTTATTTATTGGAGGAGGCGAAGAAAGCAAGGCCTATAAATGGTGTAAATATATTTGTGATGAATTAAGAAATCAATTAGGTATCAAGGTACAAATTATTTTGGGTTCATTTACCGAACGAGAAAATGCAATAGCTAACAACACTGTAGATGCTTGGAATGTTGGATGGGCAGCTGATTATCCGGATCCCGAAGGATATTTTAGCCTTTTTTACGTAAAAAACAAAACATCAACTAGCTCTTCAAAAAGTCTCTTCCCCATTCTTTCTTCGTTGGAATATAATCAATATTATTACCAAGCGACTCTTGAGAAAGACCGTGTTAAAAGAAATAATTTATTTAATAAATGTGATTCAATAATTAAAAGTGAAGCCGTAATATTGCCTATATTAATTGATGATTTTGTGGCGATTATTAATTTGCGCGTTAGAAATTTTAAACTAAGCCCTTTAGGTTTGGTTGATTTTACAAGTATCTACCTGAAGGAACTTAGCTAATCACTTAATTAATTACTTAATCGCTTCCGTAACCCACTGTCTACCCCAATTGTCTTTTTCTTCTTGAGACCATAATTCAGGATAAAATATTCTTTTTTGAAATCGTGGCGGCAAGTATTTTTGCCAATTCGTACCGCCTGTTGCCGACACATCTTGACTTTCTCTACTCAAATAGCGTACAGCTGATTTGTAGTGTGCTAATGGCCAAAACACATTCACATTTAAGTCATTTTTTCGCAAGGCGCCAATCACAGCAACGCTCGCTTTTTCTTCCTCGCTCAATCGCAAATAAACTTGCCATAAATTTTTTGTTTTACATTCCGTCGCCAAGCTAAGGAAACGATCGCTATATTTTACTTCAAACTGCGTAAGCGTAAGCGTTTTAGTTCCTGTGGATTCCTCTGTAGCACCTGCCTTCCAATATATTTGATCTAACAAAACACTTATATCTTGCTCGTGCATTAATTCCTCTCTTTTTCGTTTGTCAACTAAATTAATTAAATCAGTACTGAAAAACTCGATTTCACGATATTGAGCTGACTGAAATCCGCTTGCGGGAAGAAGGGACATCCTAAACTTCAAGAACTGATCCTTTTCCATTCCACTAACCATAATTTCAAAACTCATAATTAAGGCATCAAAATAACGGTTAATGCGCGTAACACGATCCACAAAATAAGCTGCGTCTAAAGTTAGATTAGATCCCAGTTGGTCGAATTCGTTCAATGCCAACTTAAAATACAACTCCGTTATTTGATGGTAGATAATAAAAACTTTTTCGTCAGGGAAACTGGTTTTTGGTTTCTGCAAACTCAACAAGGTCTCAAGTTCTATGTAGTCCCAATAAGTCGTTACCTCTGCATACAACAAACCATCTAAGTAGGAGGATAAATCCTGACCTAATAACGCGTACTTATCATTTAACAATTCTAATCTTTTTAAATCCTCAGGTGAAATGTACATGGTATTAATCTGATTTGTTGCCGAAATTAGTAAAAATATGTGGCTACACCGAAGCAAGAAAAAATTAACTTTGTGAAAGCATATTAAAAAACATGATAAATTACAATCCAAAAAGTTGGTTAGGGCTTATTTTTTCCCTAAACAAGAGTGATACCATTCGAATTTTATGGAAGCAATTACTTTTTATTGCCGTTCTTGCTGCTATAATTATAGAATTACTACACCGATTACCAATCTATTACCAAATCAAACTCGGTTCTTACACCAAGGAATTAACAGCCATCTATTCTTTAATCGGTTTTGTAATGTCATTATTGTTACTGTTTAGAACAAACGGAGCTTATGACCGTTGGTGGGAGGGACGAAAACTTTGGGGCGCAATAGTCAACGACTGTCGAAGTGCCTACTTAAAAATAGCAACAAGAATAAGTGCTGAGGAAGACAAAAAAGAATTGGGGCGTTTACTAGAGTTATACATTCATAATGCAAAAAACAATTTAAGAGTTAGAAATAAACAGCAAGATTTTTTTATACATGAAAATAAACTAGAAGATGGAAGTCCGGTTTATGTAATGCAAATGATTTATACAAAACTGCGGGAAATTGAAATAAAAGGTGAATTGACGCAAGGTGATCTCATCCAAATAGATGTAAACTTAAACGGATTAATGGCTTCACTAGGGGGATGCCAGCGCATCAAAAACACCCCAATTCCATATTCGTATAGTTTATTTATCAAAAAGTTTATTTTTTTATATGTAATTACGTTGCCCATCGTCTTTTTTCACTTCGATTATTGGGCTATTTTAATTACCACGTTTGTTTTCTATGCCTTAGTTAGTATGGAGGTATTAGCTGAAGAAATCGAAGATCCTTTTGGAACAGATGATAATGATTTGCCGCTTGAACAAATTTGCACGACCATAGAAACAGACTTAAGAAATATTCGCAACGATTAAATCGCGATTTGTTTCGATTGTATTTTTAACTGTAAAAAATCTGCTGCTGCTAAATCAAATAGGTCGCTGTTTTCTGTTGTAAAATACTCTACGCGACCTCTTTTGGAAAGTTTTTTGTTCAACTCATCATGTCGCTCCAGGTAATCAACTAGTTTATCGGCAACAATACTTCCTTGAGCAATTACTTTTACTTTCTCCCCCACAAGCTTTTGAATATAATCGAGTAAAATTGGATAGTGTGTACACGCTAAAACAATTGTGTCAATTGCCGGATAGTGCTTTAAAAATTGCTCCACATCTTGTTTAATTATCTGTTTTCCCGGTTCAGAAAGATGCATGTTGTTTTCAATCAGTGGCACCCACATTGGACAAGCATGTTGGTAGACGGAAACACCTGGAAAAAACTTATTCAACTCAATAGGATACGAATTTGAATTAACTGTGCCGGCAGTGCCTAGAACGCCAATGCTATTCGTTTGGGTTACATGCCCCACATATTCTGTGCAAGGCCTAATAACGCCAAGGATCCTTTTGTCCTTACCATACTTGGGAAGATCATTTTGCTGAATGGTGCGCAACGCTTTGGCAGATGCTGTATTACAAGCAAGAATAATTAACTCACAACCCTGACTAAATAAAAAATCTACCGCTTCAAGCGTGTAAGCATAAACAATTTCGAAAGAACGGTTTCCGTAGGGCGTCCTTGCGTTATCGCCAAAATAAATAAAGTCGTGGTGGGGCAGTTTTTTAAAAAGTTCTGAAAGCACTGTTAAACCGCCATAACCAGAGTCAAATACGCCAATAGGTACCTTATTCATAATTCAAAACTACATAAAAAAAGGGGCAATTAAAATTGCCCCTTTGTGATTGGCCAAAAGACTTACTTCTTCATTGCAGCAAGATCCAAAAGCATTAATTCAACTAGCACCTCGGAGGTGATGTCCATTCCGCCTTTAAAGTATAACGTAGACGATTCATCAAGTACATAGTTAATTTTTTTTCGGTCCGAAACAATTTCCACTGCCTTTTGAACGCGTGCTAAAATTGGCTTGTTTAACTCCTGCGTATAAATTTGCATTTCTTGTTGCAAGGCAGTCTGGCGATCTTCTAAGCCCTGCTGCTTCTTCATAATTTTCTCCTCTTCTATCTTTAGAATAACAGGCGACCAAGTACTCTTATTTTGCTCATACTTTTTGTAAGAAACTTCCAAATCTTTTTGTATTTCTTGTAGTTCTAAATACCCATCTTGCTCAAATTTTTTGAGTTTTTCAACGGCATCCCTTCTTGATGGCATGGTATCAAGTAATTTTTGAGAATTAACGTGTGCTAATTTCATTTGAGCGGATACAACATTAAGACCACTAAAAATTAGGGCAACTAAAAGGATTACTTTTTTCATAACTATTTATTTTAAATTTTTTATTCTTGGGTTATCCCCATTTCCTCTAACACGGTATTACTTATATCGTATTCTTTTTCTGCATACACTAAATTGCTTTGGTTCGCTTTATCAAATACAAAAGCATAACCTTCGCGCTTCGCTATTTTTTTCATGGCTGTAAAAACTCGGTCTTGAATCGGCTGAACAAACTCCTGTCTTTTCAAAAAATACTCGCCATTATCACCAAAATACTGGGTTTGTAATTCAATGGTTTCTTTTTCCAGCTTTTCTATTTCGCTTTTTCTTTTTTCTTTTTCCTCATTTGGCAAAAGGACTTCCTCCTTATTGAAATTATCTTTTTTCGTCTTAATAAAAGCATAACGATCTTCCACTTCTTTTGTCCATTTCAGCGCCAACTTATCTATTTTTTCTTTTGCTTCAATAAACTCAGGAATATTTTTCAAAATATAGTCAGAGTCAATAAATGCATAAGATTGGCCTGAGGCAAAACCTATGCCAAAAAAAACAAGAAAAATAATAAAAATCGCTTTCATGAATTGTTTTCGGGCTTTTTTGAACGGCAAATATAAAAAATTATTGCCATTATCATTATAATTCACCGAGGTTCATTCCAATAGTAAAACTTAACTTAGGACTGAACCCTTTTAATTGTATCGATTGATCCGACGTTCCCCCACTTCCAGTAGCCCAACTATCTAACTTATCAAATCCTAAACCATAATCTAAACCAAGCATTCCAAACATGGGTAAAAACACCCGAATTCCAATACCAGCCGCTCTTTTAACATTAAACGGATTAAACTTATCGAAAGTCGGATAAGAATTTCCTGCTTCCAAAAAGGCCAAAGCATAAAACGTTGCTTGTGGATTAAGCGAAATCGGATAGCGTAATTCCAAGGTATATTTTGCGACAATTGGATCCCCTCCATTGGAAGAAACGCTTTGGTCCTCGTACCCTCTTAAGGCAATAATTTCTCTCCCTCCTAACTGAATAACGCCCGACAATCCACTGCCTCCGACAGAATATCTTTCAAAAGGGGTAACCCCTTTGTTGTTGTTGTAAGCGCCAATATAACCAAAGCCAAACCTAGGCATTAAAATCAATTTCTTATCTGGCGTAAGTGGTAAATACCACTCACCAGTAAATTTGAAGCGATAGTACTCCAAATAATGGTAGCGGTCTTTAGGAGACATTGAGCTATAATCTTTATCAACAAACAAGGAATAAGGGGCCGTTGCCTTTGCCGTAAGTGTAAAATTCGAACCACTTTGCGGATAAATTGGAGCACTTACTGAGCTTCGTTGCAGTACATATTTTAAGGCAATGTCATTAGCATAACCCTCAGGAAACAATGGAAATCTGAAGTCTTTTACCACATCATAATATTGATAACTCAATTCGTAATAGGCGGTAAAATAATCATCTGGCCACTTTTTTCTACGTTGCAAACCGACACCCGTTCCAGTAATTGACAAACCAGTATATGCTGCATTTGATCGTATTAAGCCATTTGAAGACAAGGCTGTATTATTGACCCAGAAAGACAAAGAATTTGCTTTTTTTCCTCCTAACCAAGGCTCTGTAAAAGAAAAATTATACCCTTGATAAAAGCGACCATTGGATTGGGCGCGAATGGAAAGTCGCTGACCATCTCCTGATGGCAGGGGTGTCCAAGCGGTTTTATTAAAAATATTTTTAAAAGAAAAATTATTAAATGTTAAACCCAAGGTTCCGATAATTCGTCCTGATGAAGTAGGTCCTGCACCACCGTATCCTCCGGATAGTTCAATCTGGTCGGAAGACTTTTCCTCTACGACATATTCAATATCTACCGTACCCTTTGCTGGGTCTGGGATTGGATTAACCTGAAATCCTTGTTCATTGAAAAAGCCCAGTTGCGAAAGTTCTCTTTGGGTTCGTATGATGTCAGCTTTATTAAAAAGATCCCCGGGTTTAGTTCGAATTTCTCGCAAGATAACATAGTCATTGGTCTTATTATTTCCCCGAATAGTAACCTCTCCAATACGTGCTTCTTTGCCCTCAATAATTCTAATTTGATAACTTATCTTATTGTCAACCACGCTAGTTTCCACTGGTATTACTTGAAAAAACAAGTAGCCTTTATCCATGTATAGCGACGAGATATCCCTACCATCACCACTGCCTTTCAATCGTTGATCAAGCAAATCCTTATTAAAAACATCACCATTTTTAATTCCAAGAACCGTATCGAGAAAACTTGACCTGTATTTAGAATTGCCAATCCAATCAATATCTCCAAATAAATATTTTTCTCCTTCCTGAATGTTTATATCAATTCGAAGGCTCTTATCACTTACTTTATATACAGAATCAAAACTGATGAACGCATCTCGTAAACCTGCGGCATTAAACTTTGACAGAAGAGCGATTTTGTCCTTTTCATAAGTGGATTCCGTAAATTTTGACCGTTTAAAGATCCTTAAAATAGATTTTTGCTTTGTATCCTTCATTGCTAACTTTAGTTTCCAAGATGGGACACTTTCATTTCCACTGATATTTAGCGGTTTGATACCGATTTTTAAGCCTTTATCAATTTCAATTAAAAATACTTCAGAATTATTTATCATCGTGTCTTTTATCCTTTGGATAGTTACGTTTACTCCGTAAAAAGATTTTTCCCTAAAATACCCTTTGATTTTACTTTTCGTCTGAAAAACAAGGTTTTCGGTAATTGTTTTTCCAGAAAACAATTCGATTTCTTCACGAACTTTGTCTGCCTCTCTGCGGGAAATACCAATAAACTTAAACCTAGATAGCTTGGGCCTCGGAACCAATTCGATTACGAGATAAATGACACCTGCCACCTCTTTTTCAGCATAAATAGAAATGTTTGAAAAAAGCCCCTCATCCCAAAGGTTCTTTATGGCTTTAGAAATTTGATCACTTGGCAACTTAATTTTTTGTCCTTGCTTTAACCCTGCAATCAACTTAACGCCTTGATGGTCGTAATTGTCAGCCCCAACAACACGTATCGGACCAATCTCATATTCCACCGGCGCAGCATAGTCAAAAGAAAGTTCACCTAAAGTTAATGGAACCCTCTGTGCAAAGGAGAAGGTACATACAAACAGAAATAAGACAATTGCGTTACTTTTCATGAAAATCATTGAATTTGTTCTGATGTTTTACCAAATCGACGCTCTCTATTCTGATAATCTTTAATAGCTGTTATAAAATGTTCTCTTCTAAATTCCGGCCAAAATATCGAAGAAAAATGAAGTTCCGTATAGGCAATTTGCCACAACATGAAATTACTCACCCTGTTTTCCCCACTAGTTCTGATTAATAACTCCGGATCAGGAATACTTTTTGTGTACAAGTGATTAGCAATTAATGCGGGGGTAATTGTTTCACTAGTTATATCCTTATTATTTGTTATAATTGACTGAAATGCTTTAGTTATTTCAATCCTTGCACTGTAATTAAGCGCAAGAATAAGGGTTATTCCCTTGTTGTCCTTTGTTTTGAAAATTGCATTTTCCATGCTTTTCCTACAATTATCTGGTAGTCCTTCAATATCTCCAATAGTTAATAGTCTTACGCCATTATTGTCCAAACTATCAAGTTCAGAAGTGATTGCATCAATTAATAAATCCATTAAGCCATCAATTTCGCTTTGCGGACGAGACCAATTTTCTGTAGAAAAAGCGTAAAGGGTAAGGTATTTTACCCCAAATTCTTTTGCTGCCTTCAAGGTGTCGCGAACAGCCTCAACACCAGCAGCATGACCAAACAAACGATTCTGCCCTTGACCTTTCGCCCAACGACCATTACCATCCATTATAATAGCGACATGATTTGGTATATTGGATAAGTCTAATAAAGACATTTAATTAATTTTAATATGCTAAGGTAAGGAAACTATTTACTTGAAAAAAATATTAGCAGAACCAAGCAATAAGCAAAAAACGAAAACCCGTTTATTCAGCCAGAACTATTGCTTTGTTATCCAACATTTCTAAAACCCCTCCTTTAATCTCAAAAGTTGCAAGGTTTTTGTCAGCCGGGTCAATAAGAACCTCCCCCTCAAAATCAACTGAGTCAGTGGCTTTTTTAAATCTAATTTGGCCTTGTTTTAAAGCAGAAATAATGTCCGAGTGATTACTCAGCAACTGAAATTCACCCATCAATCCGGGTAACGTAACGGAAAGCACCTCGCCTTTAAAAATAATTGCTTCTGGTGTAAATATCTCAAGTATCATACTATATAATAATTAAACATCAGCCATCATTTTCTCGCCCGCCTCAATCACATCCTCAATTCCACCTTTTAAGTTAAAAGCTGCCTCGGGATACTTGTCGTATTTTCCGTCTAAAATATCGTTAAACGCTTTTATCGAATCATTTAAATCTACTAAGACACCCGGTAAGCCAGTAAACTGCTCAGCTACGTGAAAAGGTTGTGATAAAAATCGCTGTACTCTTCTTGCTCTGTGTACTACTAATTTATCTTCCTCGGATAGTTCATCCATTCCAAGGATAGCAATAATGTCCTGTAATTCTTTGTAACGCTGTAAAGTAACTTTAACACGTTGAGCACAGTTATAATGCTCATCTCCAACTATTTCGGGAGTTAAAATTCTAGAAGTAGAATCAAGTGGGTCTACGGCAGGATAAATTCCAAGTTCAGCAATCTTACGAGACAAAACCGTTGTCGCATCAAGATGGGCAAAAGTATTTGCAGGCGCTGGATCCGTTAAATCATCCGCTGGCACGTAAACCGCCTGTACAGAGGTAATGGAACCGCTCTTAGTGGAAGTAATACGCTCTTGCATTTGTCCCATTTCTGTAGCCAATGTAGGTTGATATCCAACCGCAGACGGCATCCTACCAAGAAGTGCAGAAACTTCGGATCCTGCTTGTGTAAATCTAAAAATATTGTCAACAAAAAATAAAATGTCTTTTCCCTGCTCTTGACCGTCACCGTCACGAAAATACTCCGCAATGGTAAGACCAGATAATGCTACACGCGCTCGAGCTCCGGGAGGCTCATTCATTTGGCCAAATACAAAAGTTGCTTTAGACTCTTTCATTTCCTCGAGATCAATTTTTGATAAATCCCACCCCCCTTCTTCCATCGAATGCATAAAGGCCTCTCCATATTTAATAATGCCTGATTCTAACATTTCACGAAGTAAATCATTTCCCTCTCGAGTTCTTTCGCCAACACCGGCAAAAACAGACAAGCCACCGTGACCCTTAGCGATATTATTAATTAATTCTTGAATTAAAACCGTCTTTCCAACACCCGCTCCACCAAACAAACCAATTTTCCCGCCTTTGGCGTATGGCTCTATAAGATCGATAACTTTTATACCTGTTAGAAGCACCTCCGTGGCCGTTGATAATTGATCAAACTTTGGGGCCTCTCGGTGTATTGGCATTCCTCCCTCGTTACTCACCACGTTAATTCCGTCGATAGCTTCACCAATTACGTTAAAAAGTCGTCCTTTAATTTTTTCTCCTATAGGCATTTTAATCGCTGAACCGGTAGATGTTACCTCCATACCTCTTGTGAAACCATCTGTGGAATCCATTGAAATAGCTCGGATAGAATTTTCGCCAACATGAGATTGCACTTCAAGTACTACGCGAGTCCCATCTTTTTTTACTACCTCTAGCGCATCAAATATGGTAGGAAGGACAACTCCGTTTTCAAAACTCACGTCCACCACTGGACCAATTACTTGTGACACTTTTCCTTTAGAAACAGACATGTTTTAGTGTTTAAATTTGGGTGCAAATGTAACAATTTATATTTGAATAACTCGCCTCTTAAATGCTAAAAAAAACATCCTGTTCAACGAATTTCTTTCACTAAAAATTTTGAAGTGAAAAAGGAAAAAGCAGTCGTTACAAGCATCAAAAGAAACGATACACTTAAAACCTCAAAGATTTTGAGTTCAACTGGGAAGGAAATGGCAGCGCCAGGAATAACAACAATAGCATAATTAATTTGCAAGAGACAAATACCAATTCCTAATGCAATGCCAAGTAAAATTCCACTGAAAGAAATCAATACGCCTTCTAAAAAAAAAATACGAAAAACACCTTTTTTTGATAAACCAATACTTTTTAACACATCAAGGCCCACTTTCTTTTCCAAGTAAATCATCGTTAAGGATGCCACTAAATTAAAGGTGGCCAAAAGGAAAATAAAAAATAAGATAATCAAAACGATAAGTTTTTCACTTTTGCTCGTTTTGTAGATAAGTTCGTTTTTCTCCGCGTTCGTTTTTACACTAAAATTATCCCCCAAAAGGGTTTGTATTTCACGTTTTAACGATTCGTTATCTTTACCTTGGGTGGGATGAATGTAAATATGTGTAAGCTGGTTTTCTAAATTAAGTAAGCTTTTAACGAAATCAAAACCCGCAATAACAACCGCATCATTGGTTTCTTTATTATAATTTACAATGCCCACAACATTAAACGAGGTTTGAAAAAATGGGTTTTTACCCAATTTTAATTGTAAATTATTTTTGGGCGCATAAATAATAACGTTTTCTGCTTCGTGTTCTATATTCTGAAAACCCAAATTAGTTGCTAAACCGGCGCCAATTAACCCAAAGCCATTGCTAATCGTATTAGCTGAAGGCAAGTTCGGTGTGCCTGCAATTAAATGATCATTTTCTTTAATCTTAATCATCTTTAAAAATTGCCTTTCAACACCCATAATGGTTGCATTCACCCATTTTTCTTCTTTTCGCAAAATAACCGTTTCCTCAATACCTTTTGACATGAACCGTATCCCTTCAATCTTAGAAAGTCGTTTCCACGGGACTTGGTTTTCAAAAATTGTTTTCCCTTTACTTGGCCTAATAATTACGCCTTGATCAAATTCCGTGTATAATTCACTGATCATGGATTCGATGCCGTTAAAGGAGGACATGACGATAATCAATGCGGCAGAAATAACCGTTATGCCCACCACAGATATGTGTGTAATTACCGTTACAGCTTGACGTTTGTTTTTCGAAAACAAATACCTTAGCGCTATGTAGAACGGGACTTTAATTCTTGTTTTTTAACAATTCTTCAATTTTACTCGCATATTCCAAGGAATCATCAATGTAAAAAGTAAGCGATGGTATTTTTCGAAGGTTTTTTAAGCGCTGACCTATTTGGCCCCTTATTTTTCCTTGATTCGTTTGAATTGATTTTAACACCTCCGCGGGACTTGGATGCGCAAAAATGCTTAAATAACACCTGGCAACAGATAAATCTGTGGTAATTCTTACTACTGTTACAGAAACCATTGCGCCTAAACATATTTCTTGAGCTAGGCGCTGAAATAATACGCCCAGTTCCCCTTGGATTGCGGCTTCAATTTTTTGTTGTCTAACACTACTCATGTAACAAAGTTAAGAAACTTCAGTGCTACTAATTGAAAAACTAGCAGACAAATGTATCTTTGTTACTAAATTGACTGCTTTAAAACAAATATATTCCTATACCTTTCGGTATAAGAGCGTGGCACTTCTCGTTGTGTTGTGTAACTTTTTGTTTGTTGTTTTTAATTTATTATCCCTCGTTTTATTTATACCGATTCTTCAATTAATTTTCAGAAAACCAGCTGATATGGTGGCAGCGAGTCCCCCAAATTATGACAACTCGTTTTTGGGTTTATTTACCTACGTCAAAGATTGGTATAATTTCACCATGTACAATTTAGTTTCCGAGAATCCTAAAGACGCGCTTTTATTTGTTTGTATTACCGTAATGATTGCTTTCTTATTAAAAAACGTGTTTCGCTATGGTGCGGTTTGGTTTCAATCCCAGTTACGAATGGCAGTGGTGCGAGATGTCCGGGATAAATTATTTGACAAAATCCTTGTTTTGCCGCTGGCTTATTATTCAAACGAACGAAAAGGTGATTTAATGGCCCGTATGAATAGCGATGTTGGCGAAATTGAAATCGGTGTGGTAAGCATGTTGGAACTCTTATTTCGCGAGCCCATAGCCGTAATCATAAATATCGTTTCTTTACTCTACCTCAGCCCAGAACTGACGCTAATTTCATTGTTCCTTTTGCCCATTTCGGCATTCGTAATTTCAACCATAGGGAAAAGCTTAAAAAGAACAGCAAAATCTGGACAAGAACAAACAGGGTTGCTTTTTTCGGCAATGGAAGAGGCGCTATCTGGAATACGAATTATAAAAGCATTTAATGCCAACCAATTTATTTTAAGTGGATTTAAAAAAATTAACATTAAGCATCAAAAACTAATCACAAAAACGTTTAGAAAAAAAGACTTGTCTCCGCTGCTCAATGAAACATTAGGAGCAATGGTTATGCTTTGTTTAGTTTGGTTTGGTGGCAAGCTTATATTAGAAAACAGAGGATCTGGGCTTACTGGCGAGGTTTTTTTGACTTTTATCATTGTCTTTTCCCAACTGCTTCGACCAATTCAAGGCATCTCCTCATCTATTGCCAATATGACCAAGGCAAAAGTTTCTTTGGATCGCATCAACGCCATTTTAAATGAAGACGAAAAAGTAATAGAAATAGAAAATGCTGTTGTTTTAAATGACTTCGAGAATGCCATCGAATTCATAAATGTGGGGTTTCGATATGGACAAGAAAGTGTATTAAAATCAATTAACTTAACCATTAAAAAAGGTAGTCGTATTGCTATAGTGGGCGAATCCGGGAGTGGAAAATCAACACTAATGGATTTACTCCCAAGATTTTATGACGTAGAATCAGGAGAAATCTGTATTGATGGAATAAATTTAAAAGAAGTCAATATCAAATCCCTGAGGAGTTTGATTGGCATTGTTTCGCAAGAATCAATTTTATTTAACACAAGTGTTACAGAAAACATTGCTTTTGGTGATAATACGCCCTCGATTGAAAAAGTAATTCAAGCCGCTAAATCGGCCAACGCTTTTGATTTCATAATGGACCTTGAAAACGGATTTGAAACGATTATTGGCGAAAGAGGAAATAAGCTGTCAGGAGGACAAAAACAACGTTTGAGTATTGCGAGAGCTATTTATTTAGACCCCAAACTATTAATTTTAGATGAAGCCACTTCAGCCCTTGACACAGAATCAGAGCTTTTGGTTCAAGCAGCCTTAGAAAAAATAATGATTGGGAAAACGACTTTCATTATCGCACATCGACTCAGTACGATTATCAATGCCGAACAGATCATTGTTTTGTCAAAGGGAGAAATTGTTGAAAAAGGAAGCCATAAAGAACTACTCGCTTTACGGGGATTTTACACCAAATTTTGTGCCTTGCAAGGCATTCATTAAAATCGCTACAAAAAATGCCAAAATTCGCAACGTTTTACCTTCTTGTACGTTGATTAATTGATGAAACTAGTCCTTCAAACATTTTCTTTACTTTTAATTTCTCTCTCTTTCTTTTCAAGTGTACTCGGACAATTGATAACTAATACTGGTCAGTCTCCGCAAAACTTAGTTCAAAACGTATTACTTGGTCCTGGCGTTATTGTTTCAAACATCATGTTTAATGGAAGTAATTCAGCCATCGGATCATTTTCGGCTACTGGAACTAATCTTGGGATAAATCAAGGGATAGTTATGACCACAGGAACGGTTTTGAACAACGGGTCAGGCCCGCAAGGACCAAATAACCTCCCAAGTTGTGGCATGGATAATAATGTTGGTGGTTCTGGTTTGCTTTCAAATTTAATCGGAGGCACGCCAACTTTCAACGCCGCCATTCTGGAATTTGATTTTATTCCTTTCGCAGACACCGTCAAATTTAAATACGTTTTCGGATCCGATGAGTACCCTGAATTTGCTCCGCCAAATAATTCCGGATTCAATGATTTGTTTGGTTTTTTTATTTCCGGTCCTGGCATAGCAGGAATGCAAAATATAGCGCAACTACCGAACAATGGCGGTGTGGTTTCTATAAACAACGTAAATGCGATAACCAACTTCCAATATTTCAATGCCAACGGAGACGGAAACTCTGCTCCCTACAATAGCTCTCCATTCTACATCCAATATGATGGGTTCACGACTGTACTTGAAGCAGTTTCTCAGGTGCAATGCGGACAAACCTACCACTTGATAATTGCTATTGCAGACGTTGGAGACGGAAGTTGGGATTCGGGTATTTTTCTTGAGGCCAATAGTTTAAGTTCACAAACACCCATTAACGCATCCTTCACTTTATCACAACAAGTTTACCCAGACCCTTCGTGGATGGCGGAAGGTTGCGTATCCGCAACGGTTACCGTTCAACGAAGCGGTAACCTAAACAATGCGTTAACCATTCCAATTCAATGTACTGGAACCGCTCAAAACCTAACTGATTATTCAGGTATTCCCAACACAATTACATTTGCTGCAGGACAAAACACCAGTACTTTTACAGTAAATTCATTGCCTGACAATCTGGTAGAAGGTTTAGAAACCATTTTGATTAATTTTAACGTTACCGATCCTTGTGGCAATTTAACACCTATTCTCCTCACATTAACGATTCAAGATATTGCTCCATTACTATTATCTTTACCCGATTCAAGCGTATTATGTCCCGGAGACCCCATCATAGTCACGCCCAACTTATCGGGCGGTGTACCCCCATACGCTTACCTTTGGAGCAACGGATCCACGACAAGTTCCGTCACAATAATGGCAAATATAACCAATACTATTTCACTTACGGTTAGCGACAACTGTTCAGGGCAAAGCGTTACAGACTCTGCAACTATTACTGTGCCTGTTTATCCGGCCTTATCGTTAGCTGTATCAGATGATATCACCGAAATTTGTCCCTTTGTTCCACAAACAATCTTTGCTAATGCAAGTGGGGGTAGTGGCTCATTTACTTACGCTTGGATAAACAATAACAGTATTATAGGGGTTGCCGATAGCCTTGTTGTAAGCCCTTCTCAAACAAGCGTTTATATTGTAACGGTGAGTGATAATTGTGGCTCAACATTAACCGATACGATTACATACACCATATTGAGCATGCCTCTTGTTGTGTATACAAGTCCTGTTATTCGAATTTGCCCGGGAGACAGCGCGTTCATTTCAGCAAGTGCACTGGGCGGCTACGGAAACTATTATTTTTTATGGCCTTCTACAGGAGAAACAACATCCGGAATATGGGTACATCCAACAGCTAGCGCTTTATATCAAGTTATTGTTTCAGATGAGTGTCAAACCTTCACAGTAAGTGGGTTTTGTCAGGTTCTTGTTGTTAAACCAGTGGCCGACTTCCTTATTTTGAGTACCTCAACGACAGAAGGTTTGCCCATTTCATTCTTAAATCAAACTCAGAACGGCTATGGCTACGCTTGGCTTTTTGGTGATGGCTCAAGCTCTACCGATATTCATCCTGTTCACACCTATGCCAGCGAAGGGACATACTATGTCACCTTGATTGCAACAGACATTAATGGGTGCTTAGATACGATCACAAAACCTGTAACCATTCAAGAAGAATTTTACATTTACATTCCAAATACCTTTATTCCGGACGAAAACAGAATAAATGATGTTTTCTCGGGATCTTTTGTCGGCGTAGAATGGATAAAAATTGAAATTTTCAATCGTTGGGGCGAACTTGTATTTGAGTCGGAGGCGCTAGATTTTGCTTGGGACGGGCGATACAACGAAGATGTTATTCAAAGCGGTGTTTTTACATGGAAACTTCGCTACAGGCCTAAAAACCGCCAAGAATTACTGATGACGGGACATGTAAACATTATTCGTTGATTTCTTGATTGAAGTAATATTCCATTTCACCTTGCCCTTTGTCGCTTTAATCGTAATTTTGTATTTGTATGAAAAACATAAGAAACTTTTGCATTATTGCGCACATTGACCACGGAAAAAGTACCCTAGCTGACCGTCTTCTTCAAGCAACAGGGACTATATCTGACCGTGATATGAAGGCGCAGGCATTAGATGACATGGATTTAGAGCGAGAAAGAGGCATCACAATTAAAAGTCACGCCATTCAAATGAATTTTTCAAGAGACGGTGTTGAATACATACTTAATTTGATTGATACCCCAGGACATGTCGATTTTTCATACGAAGTTTCTAGATCAATTGCCGCATGTGAAGGGGCGCTGTTGATTGTGGATGCGTCACAAGGAATAGAAGCGCAAACAATTTCTAATTTATATTTAGCTTTAGAACATGACTTAGAAATCATCCCCATTTTGAATAAAATGGATTTGCCAGGAGCGATGCCGGAGGAGGTTTCAGACCAAATAATTGAATTACTCGGCTGTGATATAAGCGAAATTATTCAAGCCTCGGGAAAAACTGGATTAGGTGTAGATGCGATACTTGCCGCAGTAATTAATCGTATTCCGGCACCCAAAGGTGATGAAAATGCGCCACTTCAAGCCATGATTTTTGATTCTGTGTTTAATTCTTTCCGAGGAATTATTGCTTATTATAGAATAAGAAACGGTGTGATTAAAAAAGGACAGAAAATTCGCTTCATGAATTCAGGAAGGGATTACAATGCGGATGAAATTGGAATTCTTAAAATGGATTTATCCCCACGAAAACAAGTTTCTGCTGGTGATGTTGGCTATATTATCTCTGGTATCAAACAAGCGAATGAAGTTAAAGTTGGCGATACAATTACCAGCTCCGACAATCCTTGTGAAGTCGCAATTAAAGGGTTTGAGGATGTGAAGCCGATGGTTTTTGCAGGGATCTACCCTGTAGATACAGAGGATTACGAGGAGCTTCGTTATTCCATGGAAAAATTACAGCTTAATGATTCCTCCTTGATTTTTGAACCAGAATCTTCCCAAGCCCTTGGCTTTGGGTTTCGATGTGGCTTTTTAGGAATGTTACACATGGAAATTATTCAAGAAAGACTTGAACGAGAGTTCAATATGACGGTTATTACAACGGTTCCGAATGTTTCCTATAAAGCTTTTATGAAAAAGGATCCGGACAAAATGATGATTGTCAATAATCCCTCTGAATTACCCGACCCTTCTGGTATGGATCGCATTGAAGAACCTTATATTTCAGCTCAAGTTATTACCAAAACAGAATACGTTGGCTCAATAATGACGCTTTGTATAGAAAAACGAGGCGAGTTAAAAAACCAAGTGTATTTAACCCAAGATCGAGTTGAAATTTCATTTGAAATGCCCTTGGCTGAAATTGTATTCGATTTTTATGATCGACTGAAGTCTGTATCTCGTGGCTATGCCTCCTTTGATTATCATCCGATTGGCTACCGAGAATCTGATTTAATAAAATTAGATTTAATGTTAAATGCGGAGCAGGTAGATGCGCTTTCTGCTTTAGTACATCGGAGTAATGCCTTTGATTTAGGAAAAAGGATCTGTATAAAATTAAAAGAGTTGATCCCTCGCCAACAGTTCGAAATTCCGATTCAAGCGGCAATTGGCGCAAAAATCATTGCCCGTGAAACCATAAAAGCATTAAGAAAAGATGTTACGGCCAAATGTTACGGTGGTGATATCTCTAGAAAAAGAAAATTATTAGAGAAACAAAAAGAGGGTAAAAAAAGAATGCGACAAGTAGGGCGTGTAGAAGTTCCTCAAGAAGCTTTTCTTGCAGTATTAAAACTTAACGATTAAAATTATGAATATTCTAAACCACACCCATTCCGGATTAAGATGGATCGCGTTAATTCTATTGATTTGGGCAATCTCTAACGCTTTTACAGCAAAACGCTTTGAGAAAAAACATAAAATGATCAATCTTTTTGCCATGGTCTGTTTACATATCCAATTGGTAATCGGGTTGATTCAATACTTCACCTCCGCGAAAGTGCAATTTACCGCTGGATGGATGAAAGAACCATTGCTGCGTTTTTATGGCATGGAACATTTGGCCGGTATGTTATTGGCAATTATTTTAATAACCATCGGATACAGCAAAGCGAAAAGAAAAGAAAATGATGCGGATAAATTTAAGGTAATTCGCCTATTTTATACATTAGGGTTCGCGCTTATTCTTTTGTTTATTCCATGGCCCTTCAGGACAATACTAGGCGGAGGATGGTTTTAAATAATACTGTTTTTATTCTATTAACTGGGATCTGTTTTGCTTGTTCGCCTAAACCAAATGCGGCTGAACCGGTTAAAACACCTGCGCAACAAGCAGAAAATTTGTTCATTATGCATTGTGCTGCTTGCCATGGGGAAGACGGAAAATTGGGTGCTTCGGGAGCAAAAAACTTAGCGCTATCGAAATTAAGTGATCTCGAAATAAAAAAGATTTTGAAAATAGGTAAAAATGGAATGCCTCCTATGAATGAATTACTAGGAACTCCAGAAAATATAAACTTAGTGATAACTCACCTCAAAAAACTCAGGAATTGACAGAAGGTCACCCTACCTATATTCCAACAGAAGAAAATTGTGTTTTAGTTGGCGTTATAAGTGCCAATAGTACCGAGACCATTGCCTTAGAGTATTTAGAAGAACTTGCTTTTTTGGCTGAAACTGCAGGAGCTACCACTACGCGTACTTTTACGCAGCGGCTCCCTTTTCCCAATCCTAAAACATACGTAGGGAAAGGAAAATTAGAAGAAATTAGAGAATATATAAAGGCCTGTGATATTGAATTAGTTATTTTCGATGACGAGTTATCTCCCTCCCAACTGAGAAATATTGAAGGCGAACTAACTTGTAAAGTCTTAGATCGCACAATTCTTATTCTCGATATTTTTGCTAGTAGAGCCAGTAGCTTCCATTCAAAAACGCAGGTCGAACTGGCGCAATTGCAATACATGCTACCCAGATTAACACGCATGTGGACGCACCTAGAACGACAAAAAGGAGGCATCGGACTCAGGGGGCCTGGAGAATCGCAAATCGAAACAGATCGTCGAATTATACAAATGCGCATCTCTTTAATGAAAGAGCGACTTCAAGATATTGATAAGCAAATGACTATTCAGCGAGGAAATCGTGGACAATTAGTTCGTGTAGCACTTGTTGGGTACACCAATGTTGGAAAAAGTACCCTAATGAACGTCTTGGCGAAATCTGACGTGTTTGCTGAAAACAAATTGTTTGCAACCCTTGACACAACAGTACGAAAAGTAGTTATTGAGAATCTTCCTTTTTTACTTACGGACACTGTTGGATTCATCCGAAAATTACCTCAGCAATTAGTGGAGTCTTTTAAATCAACTCTAGACGAAGTAAGGGAAGCGGATATACTTGTGCATGTTTTAGATCTCTCACATCCAAACTTTGAAGAGC
>Ga0247843_1002828_pt1 | contig 30156 bp, 32 predicted proteins | sample LaCruzMarch2017__FD_192420 | JGI IMG/M metagenome (GOLD analysis project Ga0247843, IMG submission 192420) | Freshwater microbial communities from meromictic Lake La Cruz, Castile-La Mancha, Spain - LaCruzMarch2017_8m | ecosystem: Environmental > Aquatic > Freshwater > Lake | place: Spain... | reverse complement strand
GTTACTCCTACAATCACACCAACAAGTTCAATTACACCAACACCAAGTATTACTCCAAGTGAAACAGTTACCCCTACAATCACTCCAACAAGCAGTGAAACTCCAACTCCAACAATTACTCCAAGTGTTACAGAAACGCCTACAAATACCCCTACAAGTACTATTACACCAAGTCCAACAATTACACCATCACCAACAAATCCTTTGGATGGGGTTTATTATAATATATCAGAATCAATTGAAGAACTATGTTATGGTTGTTCAATACCAATATTAATATATGATGCAAATCAGCCATTACAAGTTAATGATTATCTTTATGAAACATCAAGTGGAACAGATAATTGGACAATTGCTGAAATACAAGCATTATTTAGCCAATCTTGGACACCAAATACAAATACTTGGAATACAGATTGCAAATTATGGAATGAAGTAAGTGTATTCTATATGAATTACTCAGCAGATACATCTACAATATTAGTTATAAGTGGGGATCCAACAAATGCTTTTGTTCAAGCAACAACAGTATGTGTTAGTCCAACACCAACATCAACAGTTACCCCTACAATTACACCTACACCAAGTCTTACAAGAACCCCTACAATTACACCTACAATTAGTATTACACCTACAAGTAGTATTACACCATCAGTTACCCCAAGTATTACTCCATCAACATCAGTTGTGCCATTAACAATTGAGGCTTTGGTTGTAGCAGGTGGAGCAGGTGGAGGAAGGAATTATGCTGGTGGTGGTGCAGGAGGTGGTGTATCATATTTATCATCTGGAACATTCTCAAAAGCCACAAATTATACAGTTACAGTAGGTGGGGGTGGAGCAGCATCATCAACTCCTGGTGTTGCTGGGTCAAATGGTTCAAATTCAGTATTCTCTACAATCACTTCTAATGGAGGTGGTGGTGGTGGAGGCTGGGACAGTACTGGTAATGTTGGTAGTGCTGGTGGTTCAGGTGGTGGTGGTTCAATGGGTGATTCAGAAGGCCAGAGCAAAGCAGGTGGTGCAGCAAACCAAGGAAATACAGGTGGGGCAACAGGTTTTGGATTTAGTGGTGGCACAGGATGGAGAGGAACAGGAGATATGTATAAAGGTGGCGGTGGCGGTGGTGCTGGTGCTGTTGGTGGAAATGCAGCACAGGATCAAGTTGGTGCTGCTGGAAGTGGTGGCAATGGATATGCAAATAGTATTTCAGGTTCTTCCGTAACATTTGCAGGTGGCGGTGGTGGAGCAGCAGAAGGTTCTGGTATTAATGCTGGAAATGGTGGTTCAGGTGGTGGTGGTGCTGGTGCTAAATATCCAAATCAAGTTGCAACAGCAGGAACAATAAATCTTGGCGGTGGCGGTGGTGGTGGTGTTACAAGTGGCACACCAGGAGCAGCAGCAGGTGGTTCAGGAATTGTAATATTAAAATACCCTGATACATTCACAATCACAGTAGGTGCTGGTTTAACATCATCAGAAACAACATCAGGTGGATATAAGATAAGAACATTTACAGCAGGAAGTGATACAATATCATTTGCATAAATAAAATAAAAAACAATAATATGGCACATTATGCTTTTTTGAATGAGGACAATATTGTAACAGAGGTAATAACAGGAAGGGATGAATGGCAATTAAATATTGATTGGGAGGCTTACTATGGTGAAATAAGAAATCAAGTTTGTAAAAGAACATCTTATAACACATCTTGTGGTAATCATCTTAATGGGGGTGTTCCTTTTAGAAAGAATTATGCAGCAATTGGCTATTATTATGATGAAGATATTGATGGTTTTATTGCCCCCCAACCATACCCATCTTGGTTATTGGACTTTGATACAGGTTGTTGGGAAGCCCCTATACCTTATCCAGAGGATAATAAACAATATTATTGGAATGAAAATACACTATTATGGGAACTGATTTAGGATGTGAATGTTATGAATATGTGGCTGTAACCCCTTGCCATATAAAATATTATGATTGTGATGGTTTAGAAACCACCTTAATTATAACAAACCAAGATTTGGGGGATATATTTTACTTAAATATTGATAAGGATTTGGGAATCATTGAAGATATTTGTGGATGCACAGTATGTAGAGATATAAATGAAAATGGATTATAAATAACTATGGCAACATTATCAGGTCAAACAATACATAATACTTATGATGGTTTATTGAAATTATCTGATTCAACAAACCCCATCACATCTGAATTACAGAATGTTGAAGATGCTTTGGGGAATGCAACAGGATTAAAGATTTCATCAACCCAATTATCACATCCATCAGTATTTACACTTAATCCATATAAGCCTGAATATGGGGGTAATGGTTTTGATGTAACTAATACAGCATTTGCTGCAAGTTCACAAAATGTTTTAAGATATTCATTATTTTTGGATGATAATTATTGGTCATATTCTGCAATGACAATACAAGTAAGAACAGCAACAACAACAGATGATACAATTGATTTGGCATTTTATTCAAGTCAGTATGTGGATAATTTTGGTGTTGTTCCAAAAGATTTGATTATGTCAGGAATAACATTTACAGGATTGACATCAACAGGATTAAAAACAGTTGTATTACCATCACATTTATCATTTTCAGCACAAACAAATGGCATTCAATTTATATTATTTAAAATTGTTAATAGTGGAACAACCCCAACTGTAAGGGTTGGACAAACATCACAAAATGTAGCATTTGCAGTTCTTGGTCATTCAATACCATTATTTCAAACAGGAACATTTCCATCAACACAAGCAACATCAAAATGGAATAAAGGTGGGGGGTTAGCTGGGCCAACAAATGAATCATTTAGAATAAATAATTTAGATTTTCAAACATCATATTCATCAAGTGATGTATTAAATAATTTTGCAGTTCAAAGTGGAAATACATTAACAATTGGATTTGGATTAAAAGTAATATAATATGGGAACATTATCAGGACAAACAATACAGAATACATATGATGGTTTATTAAAACTTGAAGATTCAACAAATGCAATCACATCAAGCCCCCAATTTATTCAAGATGGTTTGGGGAATAATACCAATATGAAAATTGGAACAAACATATTCTCATCATCAAATACACTTGCAATGGGGGGGGAATGGATTCCACAATTTGTTGGTCCAGGTTATAGAGTTACAGCAACTGCTTGGAATGCAAATACACAAAATAAGATATTATATTATCCATTTTATGATGCAGGTCAATTCTCATATTCTGCAATGACTGTATCAATAAATTCAATATCAAATAATGGCACATCTATGGATTTGGCATTTTATGATTCCCAATATATATCAGGTTTGGGGATTGCACCAAAAGATTTGGTATTGAGTGGCATATCAATTAATTCAACAACATCAGGATTAACCACTGTTACATTTGCATCAAATATGTCATATTCAGGAACTGGTGCAGGATTTAAGTGTGCAGTTCTTAAATTAAGCAATAGTGGGGCAACCCCCAACTTTAACATAACCCAAGATAGAGAATTTTCAAATTCAGCAAATGGATTTACATCAACAATAGGATATATTAAAAATGGCACAGAAGCAGCTGCTGGTATAAGAAGTGCAAATAGAATTGGTGATAGAATATTATTAACATCATTAACAGATTTTCAAACAAGTTATTCAGCAAATGATATTGAAACAACATTTTCTGGCAATACAGTTGCAAGAGCAAATTCATTGGGTTGGATATTCCACGTAGTTAAATAAAATCAAAATTATGGCAACATTATCAGGACAAACAATAGAGAATACATATGATGGCTTATTGAAATTGGAAGATTCAACAAATCCAATATCAAGTTCATTGCAAAATATTCAAGATGGATTGGGGAACAATACAGGATTTAGAATTGCTCAAAATCAATTATTTCATAGACAATTAACATTTTCAGATAATTTTAAACCTGATTATGGTGGAACTTCTTTTTTAACAACAACTACAAGTTTTGGTTCATTTGCTGGTATGCAGAATAAATTAGTAGCACAACCATTTTATGATCCAGGATTATATACTTATTCATCAATAACATATAATTTAACATTTGCAACAACAAGACCTGATACTGTTGATATAGCATTTTATGATTCACAATTTGTTGATGGTGTTGGTCTTGCCCCAAGAAACTTAATTATGTCAGGAATAACATTAACCTCAACAGGAAGCACAGGTATCATAGAAACAGCATTACCATCAAACTTAACATTTACTGGGGGGCAACAATATTATTTTATGTGTTTTATTGTATCAAATAGTGGTGTAACACCAAATGTTCAATATAGAGCAGTTGATGATTTTCCAAGAGGAAGTGGTATAACTAATACTGTATATGGAAATGGAATAGGTTTAGGAATGGCATTAGTTGAAGTAAGTGGTGTATATTATTTAAGACCTGGTGGTAGAGCAAGTTCAACATCAAATACACCATATACATTAGGATTTCAAACATCATATTCATCAAGTGATATATCAACAAACACAAATTTAACCCCAAGTATAACAACAGGTATTGGCTTTATTTTAAAAACCATTTAACTTTTTGATAAAAACAAAGTATTTATAAAATATGAAAAACACATTTGAAAGAATAGATTTTATGGCAGCAGAGGTTGTTCAATATCAAGAACTGGTCAAGAACAAATCTTGGGTGTTTTGGGGTAGTGATAACTATTTCCCCAATCACTTATTGGCATTATATCAGAATAGCCCAATACATAGGTCTTGCACAAATGCAATCACATATGGGGCAAAGGGAAAGAAACTATTGAAAAATGGTGAACCAGCAAATTTCTTAATGGCAAATAGAACAGAGACAATTTATGATGTTTATAAAAAATGTGTTTTTGACAAAATATTATTTGGTGTATTTGCAATAAATGTTGTGCTTGACAATGGGGGTAATGTAAGTGAATTATATCACACAGATGTATCAAGATTAAGAAGTGGAAAGGTAAATGATTTCAATGTTGTTGAAACATATTTTTTTAGTTCAGAGTGGAAACTTACACAAAAATATCTACCAATTGAAATACCATCATTTGATTTATCAAAACAAGATAAAAAGTCCCAGATTTACTTTGTAAAGAACTATACCCCTTCAATGAACTATTATGGTGTCCCAGACTATTTCGCAGCCACAGCAACGATACAGTTGGATGTAGAGGTAAAAAACTTCCACTTGAATAACATACAGAATAGTTTATTACCATCAATGGCAATATCTTTTAACAATGGTATTCCAAGTGATGAAGAGAAAGATATTATATATAGGCAATTGGTGGATAAATACACATCATCAAATAATGCAGGAAAACTATTCTTATTCTTTTCTGATACACCAGAATCAGCCCCAACCATAACTCCAATTTTAAATAATGGTTCAGATTCATTCTATACAGGATTATATCAGAATATTGAAGAAACAATATTAACAGCACATAGAATAACATCCCCAATGATATTGGGAATAAAAACGTCTGGTCAGTTGGGGGGAAAAGATGAACTTTTAGATGCATATAATTTATTTCAAAATATTGTAATACAACCAATTCAACAAGAGGTATTACAACATTTTAACAAATTATTGTTTTTAAGGGATAAAGAACCAATTGAATTATCAATTGAGCAAGTTAAATTTTTAGATGATGGCAACAGTATTATTAATTAGTGAGAATAAGTTAAAAGCATTTTCAAATGTTCATCAGAATGTTGATGTTGAATTATTGGCACCAATGATAAAGATTGCCCAAGACCTTCATTTGCAAAACTTATTGGGAACAAAGTTTATAACAGAATTTTATACACAAATAACAAATTCAACATTAACTGCAAACAACAAAGCATTATTGGATGATTATATTTCCCCATATTTGGTTCATGCCGCAGTATTTGAGGCAACACCAGAAATCTTTATGAGGATGATGAACAAATCAATTCTGATTGGGGATACAGAGCAAGGAAAGGCTATTTCAATTAAAGAGATGGCTTATTTGAGAGATATATATCAATCAAGATTTAATTTCTATGCACAGAGATTGCAGGATGAATTAAGAAATCACCCAAGCAAATATCCAGCATATCAATCATATTCAAGCACAGATGGAATGCCACCAAGAAGGGAAACCTATATGGCAGGCATACACTTCCCTCCTGGTAATAGATATCCTCCAAGAAGGGATGTATTTAAGAACTTGCCAAGTTACAGGGGACCAGAGAATATTTGTTGCAATTAAAAAATAAATAAAAATGAATACAGAGAATGTAATGATGATTTTGGGGAGTAATGCTGTGGTTGCATTATTGACTTTTATTTTTTCAAGAAGAAAAGAAAATGCAGAAATTGATACGAATGTTATTGCAAATTTGGAAAAATCAATTATGGTATATGGAACAATTATCAATGATTTGAAAAAAGAGATTGCTGAATTGAATATAAAAATACAAGAACTTGAAACAAAGATTGACCAATTGAAGGAAGAGAATCAACAATTAAGGATAAAATTAAATAATTAAAATATGCCAATACCAAAACCTGAAAAGAAAGAGGATGAGAAAGATTTTATTAAAAGATGTATGTCTGAATTAAAATCTGAATTTCCTGATGTTAAACAAAGAATAGCAGTATGTCTAACAGAATACACAAAAAAATAAGGAGAACCCCCATTCAGGTAAAATACATTATGTGTGATTACTGTGAGAAAGAAGTGCCAGAGAATATGATAAGAAGCAAAGGTTTTGCTGTGAAAATATGCAAAGACTGTATTACAAAAAGAGAGGAGTGGATATTAAAACAGAGAATAAAGAAACCAAACCAAAAACAATTTATTTATCCCCATCGACCCTATGTGGTTAGGATAAATGAAAATCAAGTTGACAAAGAAGCATTGAATGAATTTTTTAGGTTACTTGGTTATGATCCAAATCAAAACATAAATAAACAATTTTTATTAAAACATAATTTAGTATGAACAAAGAACAAGTTTTAGGTGTGTTTAGACACGTGCTTACCTTCATTGGGGGCACATTAATCACCAAAGGTATATTTGATGAAGAGTTAGCAAATGAGATTATTGGGACAGTTGTTACAGTAATTGGAACTGTCTGGTCATTTATCGCAAAGAAAAAAGTTAATTGAATTAATTTGCCTTAATTTTATTATTTTTTTTTATCAACACAACCCTCTGCATTTCCCATTTGCAGGGGGTTTTTTTAATTTATTTTAATAAGTGATTGATTTTTTTACAAATTGAGATATATTTATATAAAAATAATAAAATGGGAAAGAATTTAATTGAAGTAGATTTAGATTTGTTTGAAAACAATCTAACACACACAGAACTTATATTATATGGAGTTCTTCAAAAACATTGTCAAGAAAATAACAATGAATGTCATTTAGGGAATGAAGAATTAGGTCTTATTAATAAAAGAACTATTAGAGTTATGTCTGTTGCTGTTAAACATTTACGTGAGGCTGGGCTAATCAAAACAAGATTACCCAAAAGCAATAAACGAGTGATTACAATATCACATAAATAAAAATAGGGGGTGTGCTACAAACACATCCCCCCAATTAAAAAACATTCAATTATGAATAAATATAATGATAATAATCAAGAAGGTCAATCTTTTACAAAGAATTTTCCACATATTCTAAAAAATAATAGAATAAGCCCATTAGATAAACTGGTCTATGCTCAAATAGATTCATTATCAAGTCTTAAAGGATATTGTTGGGCAACAAATCAAAGTTTAAGTGAAATGCTTGGGACAAGTGTAAGAAATATTCAATATAGTATAACTAAACTAATTGATGAAAATTTCATTACAAGAATTTTATCTAATAATGAAAGAAAACTTTTTATAGTTGAAGTGAAAGACATTGCATCAACACACGAAAGAACTTGCACCCAAGACATGAAAGAACTTGCACGGGGGGATGAAAGAACTTGCACCCAAGACATGAAAGAACTTGCACGGGGGGATGAAAGAACTTGCACCCAAGACATGAAAGAACTTGCATACATAATAGATAATAGAATAGATAAATTAAAAGATAATAAATTAGATAATATAATAGATAATAATAATACCAAAAATTTGGATTTAGTTGAAGATATGGAAGGGGTTGATAATAATACTTCAACGAATACCCCGGAGGGGGGGTATATAATCCCAGGAAATGATGATGGAAATGATATTTATTTTTTAATAAAACCAGAAATTGAAATACCTATTGACGAAAAGATAAAATTAAATAAAATAAAATCTTCAATTAAGAAAGAAGAATTTGATATATCTCAAAGAAATATTGAAGATACATTCTCCAAAGAAGAACTAAATGCATTACACTATGAGTAATTATAAAAAAATGATCAAGGCAGTAAAACAGTTACTTGAGGTAATGGTATATCAACTAGGATGAATTTTTAATATAAAAGTGATATCCAAGGTAGGGGGGATAAATAAAATGCATTAGAAGCCAAATATGGAAGAAATAATCAATAAAGATTTTGTTATTATAATACAAGGGCCAATAAGAATAGATTATAAGTTAATCGAAAAGAAATGGGAAGGATTTGATTTAATATGGAGTACTTGGGAAAATGAAAATATCACATCTACACATCCTATTGTTTTTAATAACCCCCCAATTAAACCTGGGGTTAAAAATGTATGTTATCAACAAAAAAGTACCTTATTTGGATTATTTAAAGCAAAAGAGTTAGGTTATTTAAAATGCTTAAAATGGAGAAGTGATCAATACCCAACAAATGCAAATGAATTGATTGCTTTATTTAATAAGGATAAAATTAATGTTATGTATTGGCACAATTTTCAAAAAGGATATTATATTGATTATTTTATGTATGGTCAAATAGATGATATGATTTTAATATGGGATTTTGAAATAAATTCAGATATTTCATATCCAGAAGAAATTATAACCAATCAACTTTATAATAATAAAATAGATGTTACATGTATTGGTGATAGGTTAACAGAGGCAAATACCATAATTTGGGAAAAAGATAAGTTTAAACTTGATTTATCAACATACAAGTATGATAAACTTTTTATGGATAAAAATCTAAATGATGGGTTTTTCATACATTAAATATCATAATGGGTGATAATGATGGATTTTTGCAACATTAACCCCACACTTCTACATTTAGGTAGGGGGATAGATTTTAATATATTTAAAAGTATTTATAGATAAAATAAAATATGAATAAAAATTTAGAAGCCTGTGATACAGCAGAATTAAAAACCAAAAACAGAATGAAATACGAAAAAAGAATTGAATCATTCGAATTAGTAAATTCAAGCATCTTTGGAAACAAATCAAGAGTTAAAACCAAATATGTTTTTAGATTGCACTTTATAGACAAATCAACCCTTGATATGAGTGATTTGGATAACAAATTGCCAGATTGGATAGTTGGTGAGGTATGTACCTATGAGATAGATGACGAAAAGAATCTATTATATTTTAAGATAGAAGAGAATTAATTACGAAAGGGGGTAGCGAACACTACCCCCTTTTTTATTGAACAGATAAAATAAATAGAAGGTCTTACCTCTTTAACTCTTTCAACTTCAAAAACAATTCCAATTTTTTTCTATCAATTGAATTGACTAATTTTGATTTCTCAAAGTACTCTTTGTTTGACATTTGTTGGTTTTTCATAGGGTTTGATTTTTTTGCTCTATTCAAAGATAATTAATTTTTAATTTATTTTCAAGTTTTTTTTCACTTTTTTTGCCAAAAACAATTTGTGTTATATTTATAAGTAACAAAAACACACTTATTATTATGCCAAGAATAAAATTAGATAGATTTTCTGTTGCAGAAATCAAAGATGAAATTAACAAGGGGATGAACTTATGTGATATTGCCCAAAAACATAATGTGACAAGAAGACACATTAATAAAATAAAGAATGGGGAAAGATGGGCAGAGTGTTTTCACTGTGAAGAAGCAGAGGAACTCATCAAAGAAATCAATCTTGAAAAAACAACAAACATAAACATAGAATATAAAATAGAGAAAGATGTGTGATACCTGCAAAGAGCCCAAAGAAGTGAAACTAAATGCCCCCCTCATTAGTGATAGTGAATGGGATAGTGTTTTTACATTAATCCAAAGACATAAACTTGAATATGCAGAAGTGGAGTTTTTAACATCTGTTTATAATAGATTTTATAAAGCAAAGAGAGGGGTAAAGATGTGTGGGGGATGCTTAAAGAGATTGGTTAATAACCTACGTCATGCATATGAGGAAACTAAATTAGGAATCTAAAATGTTATTTATAGTGGATAGAGAAGATTTAAAGCCCGAAATAATAAGTGATAAAGCCCCAGGCAGACCAGCAGGCACAAAGCAAATGAGGTTTAAGCCTGACTTGGTAAGGCAGGGGATTGATTTATTATTGGACAAACATTACTCACAACAAGAGTTAATTAGACATTTCTATATGAACCACGATATGACCAAGGTAGAAGCCAAAAAGTATTGGAATAAATGTTGGCAGATAATCAATGAGAAGTTCAATATAGAGAAAGAGAGTATGGTATCCAAGCATTTGGTTAAGTATTGGGAGATACACGATGCAGCCATTCAGAAGGGGGATATGAACACAGCAAGACAAGCCCTTAATGATATTGCAAAATTAAGTGGATTAAATGCCCCGGAGATACATAAACTTGAACACAATGTGATAAAACTTAATTTTGGTGAAGCAGCAAAGCAAGAAGAGAAAAAACAATTAAATGGGTAAAGTGATTACTGTAGAAGGATTTACCCCTCACCATAACCAAGACAGGTTTATTAAACAAATTCTTAATTCAAAAAAGAAATATCATGTATTAAGTTTGGGTAGGCAGTTTGGCAAAACCATTATGGCAATCAACTTACTATTAAAGTGGGCATTAGAGAATAATGAATCAAGCAATATGTGGGTTTCCCCCATTTATGCACAGGCAAGAAAAGTATTTGATGAACTTGTAAAATATCTTGAACAAACAAATTTAACAACCAATATTAATAGGACAGATTTGCACATCAAATTTATCAACGGCAGCACCATAAACTTTAAGTCTGCTGAACGACCTGATGGATTGAGGGGTTATACCTTGGATTATCTTGTTATTGATGAGGCTGCATTTATGAAGGAAAATATATGGTCAGAAGTTTTAAAACAAGCAACCCTTGTTAAGGGGAAAAAGATATTATTCTTATCAACCCCCAAGGGAAAGAACTGGTTTTATAACATTTATATGTTGGGGATTGACATCACAAATATGCAATATGAATCCTATTATGCTTCATCCTATGATAACCCCTTAATAAACTATGATGAATTATTGGAAACACAGAAGACATTACCAGAGGGGATATATAGACAGGAGATATTAGCAATGTTTCTTGACAATGGGGGTGAGGTGTTCACCAATCTTGATAACTATTGTGTATTACAAGCCTATGCAAGTTATAGCCCCCAACATAAGTATTACGCAGGATTAGACTTGGCAAAACAAAATGATTATACCGTATTAACCATTATAAATCAGAATGGTGAAGTGGTGGAAATATTTAGAACCAATAAATCAACCTATGAGTTAATCATTAATGATGTATTAACCATTGTGAAGAAATATAAACCCCAACTATTAGTGGAGGTGAATGGTGTGGGGGATCCATTATTTGAGAGAATACAAAAAGCATATCCAGCAGCAAAGCCATTTATAACAACAAATGAAAGCAAGGGGAATATAATAGAAGAATTAATTATATCCTTAAATGAGGGGAGATTAAGATTACCCTCTAAAAGCCTATATGAGCCTCTCTACCAAGAGTTAAGCATTTATACATTCACCTATTCACCAAGCACAAGAAAAGTTAAATACGGAGCCCCCAGTGGCTTCCACGATGATATTGTGATGTCTTTGGCATTTGCCAATCAAAGTTTAAAATCAAGATTAAATTATGGGCAATACTCAATCAAGTGATAAATATGATGTTATTAGATATGGCAGTGTTTATCACAATCTTACTGTTATCCGTGAGGATAAACCCTACATAACCCCCCAAGGCAGGTCATTTAGGAAGTTTCTATGTGAATGTGAATGTGGGGGCACAGTTGTTGCAAGGGGATATAATTTAAGGTCTGGTCACACCAAATCTTGTGGTTGTTTAAAAGTTGAAACCATACATAAAATAAGAAAAAAATATATAGGCAAATGAATGCAGAATTAAAGATTGGGGATAGTGTTTATAATATAAAAGCCCCAACCATTGAGCAATGGATAAAATTCAATAGAGTGGATAGTTTTGAGACAGAGGATAGCAATCTTTATACCTGTGTTAAATTAATGTCAGTTATGACAGGGGAAAAAGAGGAATCAATATTGGAATGCCCCTACCCAGATATATTGGGGGTTGGCAATCAGGTATTGCATTTCATTATGTCCCTTTCAAAGAAATTCCATAAATCATTTATTCATAATGGGATTGAATATTGTTTTGTTGATTTAAACAAAATATCATTTGGTCATTGGATGGATATAGAGCATTTCATTAACAAGAAACCATCAGAAAGAAAAAATGAATTAAATATACATTTGGCTTTATTATATCTACCAAAAACAGATAATGCAAAGTATTTATCTGATAGTGTAATGGATAGGGCTGAATTATTTAAAAACATTAGCATTGAGTATTATTTTGGGGCTATTTTTTTTTTGCAAGTTTTAAAAAAGGAATTACGCAGAAATTCTCCAAGTTATTTACACAAAGTGATGATGGTGAAGTTCCCCAAGATAAGTTGGATGATAACCAGAGTTTCCATGAACATTGGTCTTGGTTTGTTGCAGTTGAGAGTATGGCAGGAGAGGATATTACAAAGATTGAAATTATTTTAGAATATGATTTTCTATTTGTAATGAACCACCTTAATTATATGAGTGATGTGAATGATATGAGGAAGAGGGAGAATGATAAAATGATGCAAAAATATAAAAGATAAGATATGTCAAATGCAGTAGGATATTATAATTTTAAAAAGATAACAGACTTATTAAAAGAGATTTCAAATAAGCACAAACAAATAAACTCTTATTCGATTGGGGATATAAAACAATTGGGTTATTATACAGAAGAGAGATTAAAGCAAAGCAATACAGATAATAATTATGCAGCACATTACCCCTTAATGTATGTCATCCCCAATCAAGCAAATACAGATGGAAGACAAACCAAATATAATTTTAATATATTGGTTATGGACATATTAAATGTTAAGAACTTTGATGTTGAGACAGATATATGGTCAGACACATTGGATATATGCAAAGATATTATTGCAGCAATAAGATGGAATAATATTGAGTGTTATAGAAATTGGGATATTGTTTATCCAATCACATTCACCCCCTTTTCAGAAAGTTATGATGATTATGTGTCGGGGTGGAATATGGATATAACCATTATCATTCCAGATGCCATTGATTTTTGTGATGCACCATTTAATCCATTTGACCCTTGTATTGAAAACAATTAATTATGAGTGATTTTAATTTTATATTGGATAAGAATAATGAGGCAATGGTTGCCATAGGTAATCGCTTTGTTGAACTTATTAAAGAATCACTTAAACAAACATACAAATATGGTATGGGGTATAATAATAAACGCCCCTCATTTGGTATGGCAAATAAGATTGCAAGTGGAAACCTATATAATTCAGTTGAGAGCAACTTTGATCCATCAAGCCAAGTATTAACCATTGAGATGGCATACTATTGGTTCTGGGTAAATAGGGGTAGGAAACCAAGTGATAAGATGCCTCCCATTGACCCAATTAAAAAATGGGCACAATTAAGGGGATTACCAGAAAGTGCTGCTTGGGGGATTGCAAAGAACATACAAAAGTTTGGATATAATGGCACACAATTTTTTGATACAGTTGCAACAGATAAACTAATTGAGGAGTTTGAAACAGAACTCACAGAAAAGTGGGGGATTGGAATTGATGAATTTTTCAATACTTTCACAATAAATCAAAATCAATAATATGGCAATTACAATAGATATTCTTCAAAAGCCCCTTGCAATTAGTCCAAGCAATACAGAACATATATGGACATTATCAAGCACAGGATATACACAGACAGATTTTAAATTTGTTTTGGATATATATTTTTCACCAAATAATTTAAATCAAAAGAAAGCAAGATTATTGGCAAGACCCAATTCATTTGGAACAGCCATATTTAATATTCAAGATGTTATTAGAAACTTTTTAAAGGTTAATCCAAGGGCTATACTTGCTGTTGCTGATGGTTATGTTCCAACTGGAACAACCCCATCCATAGAGAATAGGATTGTCACATTGGCAACAGCAGAGGTATCACAACCATATAATGCTTTCAATCAAACTTATAGCAATAATATTGAGGATTTATGGCACATAGAAGAATATGGGGTAAAAGTAGGTTGCATATATACAAGTGGAACAACAACCATAGAAGATATTGATGTAGATGCTTCATTTCAACCAGAACCAATCTTAATATTCCCAGGGGTTGATAATACATTAATCCCCAAACCAGGATTGCAATTTGCAACATTGGGGACAGGATATACAGGCAGCAATATATTCTTTGATGAGACAACACAGAATCATTATTATTATGATTTATTTAGACATGTATATACAGGAACAACACAAGATGATTGTGACCCAGGGGAGTTTTTAAATGCTTGTGGCCCAGAACATTTTACAGTAGAGGGATTAACAAGGGTAAGAAGAAGATGGCATCACAGGGATTGCCCCATTGTTTTAACTTTTTTAAATGGAAAGAATCCATTATTCACAAATGATATATATTCAATTGGAATATTGGGGGCAAGTGCTCATACAGCAAATTACACATCATCTGCTGAAACAATAAATAGGGCATCATCAATCCCCATAGTAAATGAGAATGTTGATAATATGTTTAAGAGGGTAACATTCTATACCCCATATAATGTAACATTTGGCCCATTATTAAATGTGATACCAACCAATTCAAAGAAGGTTGCATTTTTTGGAACAAGTTATAATGCAAGTCAAGCAACAAGATTAACCCCAAGCAACAAGACAACTGAATTATTGGAGTTTTATTTTGAGGATGATGATTGTTTAAATGACCCAAAGCATTTTCTATTTTTGAATGCAAAGGGAATGTGGGATACAATCACACTTGATAAGAAATCAGAAAAAACAATTAATTTAGAGAGATCAACTTATTTTGGTGGCATATCATTGAATAGGGAGAAATATGCAAGGGGGTCATATAATAGGGGCAAAGTAGTTTATGAACAGAATAGCAATTATGAGGTTTTAGCCACATCTTGGTATATTTATGAGAATGATATGGTTATATATGAGGAATTATTTATGTCCCCAGAGGTTTATATTATTGATGGCACAACATTGGATGTAAGTGATTGCATTGATTGTTTGGGTCAAGTTCATTTATATCAATATTTAATCCCCGTGGTTATGAAAGATAAGTCATTTAAGGAATATAATAAAAACTACCAGAAGTTATTTCAATATAGTTTTACATTTGAATATGCTGGTTTAAAAAGATTTAGAACACAAGGATAATATGGCATCAGAGGGATTAACAATAAGGTGTTATGTTGAGGGTGTCCAAAAATATTTGGACATGTATTCAAATGAAACTTTGGAAATGAATGTATCATTTGCAGAGATTCAAGATATAACAAAAAAGAACTCAACATTTTCAAAGCAATTCAATTTGCCAGGTTCAAAAAACAATAATGATATATTCAATTATTTCTTTGAGTTCTCACAAACACCATTAGAATTTAATCCAAATAATAAATTTGAGGCAGAAGTATTATTTAATGGATATGAGATATTAACAGGATATATTAAGTTTAATTCTGTAACCATAAATAAATTGGAAAAGGTTTATTCTGTTACATTTTATAATGGGGTTGGGGATTTGGCATCCAACATTAAAGATAAGTTTTTGAGCGATTTGGATTTATCATCATTAACACACCCCTTTGTAGAATCTGTTATTCAGAAATCACAATATGACCCCAATTTATATTTGTTATATACAACATCATCAAGACCATCATATCCATATGAAGATGGTAGAACCTTTTTTGGTTTATATAATTTGGGATATGAATATGAAACAACAACATCAGGATTAGCACAATATTACACAAGTCAAGCATTTGGATCCATAACATTTGGAGTGGGGGGAAATGAAGCAGTTTTATTAACAACAAATACATCTTGGGTTGCAGGTGATGGTATTAGATTATTTTCAGATAGCAATCCAAATGAATTTATAATTGGAACAGTAACAGGATATAATCCAACCACATTTGCTTTATTTTTTGATATTATTTCAGAGGTAGGAACAGGAACAGAAACCACTTGGAATATAGAATTATTTTTACCAAATGCAGAAATACTAAATAACACATTAACCCCAAGATTAGAATTTGGGGAAAGGATTGATGTGCCAAATTACTTTTCATTTTCAGGAACACCAGTTCAATCACAATATTTAAAACCCTCTATTCAAATAAAAGAATTATATTCTCAAATATGTAATCAAGCAGGTTATAATATTGAAAGTTCTTTTTTCAATACAGCATATTTTGAGAAGTTTTATTTGCCATTGAAATTTGAATTAGGGGTATTTTCAAGTGGCAATGAGAAGGTTTGTTATTCTTATACAAATTCTGATATTGGGGGTTATCTTTCAAATCCAAACCCCTCATCAGGAATTACTTGCAATAATTTTAGTTTAACAGCAGATACAACAACACTTTATATACCTGCCATTTTAAATGGCACTTATACATTTAATGTAATATTAACAGCAGATGTTGTTTATGGTGCATGTCCCGAATCAGATTTCACAATAGATTTAATTGTTGGTAATGGATTTAGCACAACCATTCATAATATGCTCACGTATGAAATGTGTGATGATTTTCCAGGAAATTATCAAGATGTTCAATTTGCAGGAACTGTAACAGTTACATTAACAGCAACAACAATGAACCTAATTGTAGTTTCATTGGGTAGTTTTGGTATAGATGCTTTTAGAAATATATCATTTCAAATTTTGGATGCCCCAAGTGGTTTTTTTGGGGATTTTGATTATGCTTCACAATTTCCCCCAGATGAATATAAGCAAATTGATTTTATAACATCTGTTAATAAATTGTTTAATCTTGTTGTAATACCATCTCCTGATAAGCCAAAGACATTAATTGTTGAACCACTTGTAGAATGGGTTGGAACAGGGGCTATTTTAGATTGGACAACAAAGGTAGATTATGATTCCCCAATCACAGTTGAACCCACAACAAATTATATTAATGGCACATTATTTTTCAATTATAAATTGGATAAAGATTTTGGAAACCAACAATTCAATACATCATTAAATAAGATATTTGGTTCAGAGAATATTAGATTAAGTCAAGAATATAAAGATAATATTACAACCATAGCAGGGGTATTTGCTTCAACAGTAGATATAACAATAAATGGGACAACAGCAGAGCCAAATATTACAATACCCAATATGGCTGCCGTTAAAATTAAAGAGGTAAATGGAGAACCCCAAACATTATTTGAACCATTTAAGGTTTTACCAAGAATGATTTTTAGGGGGTTAATGTATCCAGCACAAAATTATAGTATAGGTGGCACAAATTTAAAGAAGTATTATTTGGAATCAAGGTCTTATGACAAATATCAATTGTTAAATAGATTTACAACTTATCCATTTAATTATAATAATTTTAGTCATTACACAAATTTTAGAAGTTTAGATAGTTTTGACACAGAAGAATCAACCTTTGCATATGCTTATGATATGTATGACATTTATTATAAGGATTACATTGATGATTTGATTAGTGAAGAAAGTAAGGTATTAACATTAAAGATATTTTTAGACCCCTATGAAGTTGCTGCATTATATTACAATGAAAAGATATTAATTGAGAATAATTTTTATAGAATAAATAAGATTAAATATAATTTGATTGACCCAGGTTTATGTGATGTTCAATTAATTAAATTAACAAAATCATATAACCCCCATCCAACAATATATTATGAATTAAGTGGATGTACAAATGGTTCAACAATATATACAAATTCAAACATTAATTTTGGATTATTTGCTTATGTAAATAATTATGTTAAGGTTTATACAGGTTCAACTTATCCATTAACTTTTGTTGATTGTTATGAAGTTGCTTTAACAACATATAATACAGGACATACATATCAACACATATATATTGGAAGTGCAAATAACAATAATCCATTAAACCCATTTCCAGGTGGAACTGACCTTGGGGTGGGGGTTTATGCAAATTGTGGTTGTACAGGATTTACAACATTTGATATTATTCAAGAAGTAGAACCACCAGCACCATCACCAAGTCCATCACCAAGCATTAGTGTAACCCCAAGTGTAACAAAATCAGTTACACCATCACCAATTGACCCAACACCATCAAGAACAAGTTGCCCAACTTTAACACCAACTCCAACAAGTACTGTTACACCAACTCCTGGTTTATCACCAAGTGTGACACCAAGTATTACTCCAACTGAAACAGTTACCCCTACAATCACTCCTACAACTACCATTACACCATCTACAACAATAAGTAGCACTCCAACTAATACACCAACAAAAACTATAACCCCTACCATTACTCCATCTACAACAATAAGTAGCACACCAAGTATTACCCCTACAAATACAATTACTCCAACAAATACAAATACACCTACAAGTAGTATTACACCAACAGTTACCCCATCAAAAACCCCTAATTTAGATTTACCTTGTGATTTTGATGTTAATCCAATTACCCCATCAGCAAGTCTTACACCAACACCAACTACTACACCAACTATCACTCCAACAATTAGTGTGACTGCAACACCAGGGGCTTCTGTTACACCAACAAACACATCATCAGTTACACCAACTATAACGCCAAGTATTACACCAACAAATCTTAATTTGTGTGATTTTGATATAAATCCAATTACACCATCATCAACTCCAACTCCAACTGTAACCCCTACAATATCAATCACACCAACTATTACACCAAGTATATCAATTACTCCAACTGTAACAAGAACAACAACCCCAACAATTACCCCTACAAGAACTCCTACAAATACAATTACACCTACAAGAACAGTTACACCAACAAATACCATTACACCAAGTATCACACCAAGTATATCAATTAGTCCAACAATTAGTTTAACACCAAGCATATCAATTACACCAACAAGAACAGTTACACCAACAAATACCATTACACCAAGTATCACACCAAGTATATCAATTAGTCCAACAATTAGTTTAACACCAAGCATATCAATTACACCAACAAGAACAGTTACCCCAACAATTAGTTTAACACCAAGTATATCAATTACACCTACAAGAACAATTACCCCAACAATATCAATCACTCCAAGTAATACACCAGAGGGTTCGGTTACACCAACACCAACTATAACTCCAAGTATATCAATAACATCAACACCAAGTATATCAATAACATCAACACCAAGTATATCAATAACATCAACACCAACAAGAACAGTTACCCCAAGTATTACAGGAACACCAGGGGGTTCTGTTACACCTACACCAAGCATTACAAAATCACCATTACCTCCACCATCACCAGAACCATCATTTACTCCAACCCCAAGCACAACACCTTGTGTATGTACAACTTTTGAATTTGAAATAACAAGTCAATTATTATTACAAGCAAGTGGAAATACTGATACAAATTTAAACAGTAGAGTGGGGGTATTCTATATAAATTGCAATGATGATTATGAGGTTGATTTCTTTACAGGTGCAACATCTGCTGCAACAATATGTGTATTAACAACATCAGGATCATCAACAACAGCATATTATTATGAGGATAATAATTTGGGAATTGAGTTTTTAACATTTAGTGCAACAACTTGTTGTTTCCCTGTTACCCCAACACCAACCCCAACTGTAACAAAGACAATTAATTTAAGCCCAACACCAACACTTACAACAAATAATTGTATTTGTAATGCAGGAATAATATTGGATAATGAATCATTTAATTATACAGATTGTTCAGGAGAACTAATAACTGGGGGTGCAGAATTTTTAAGTGAAATATGTATTGATATAACAAAATCATTTACAAGCAATATACAGATAAATGGTCCTAGTGAATTTTGTGGGGCTTGTATTCCACCATCAGCAACTCCAACAAGCACAGTTACACCAACAAGAACCCCAACTGTTACACCAACAAGAACAATTACTCCCTCAATTACTCCCTCAATTACTCCCTCAATTACACCATCAACAAGTGATACAACATCTTACAATTATTATACATTCACACCTTGTGCAGGGGGATTAAGCACAGATTATAGATCAACATTATCATTAGCATTAAATGATGTATATGCTTTTGATACAGCAAATCCAACACAGTGTTACGAAATAACATCAATAACTGCCCCAACAAATACAAATGATTTACCAGCAATATATTCAAAAAGTGGATGTGGTGATGCGACTTGCTCACAATCATAATATTTATAAATTAAAAAAAGATGGCTAATACAAAAGAGATTGCTTTTAAAATATCAATTAGTGCAAAGGATGCAGAGAATAACATTAAGAATGTTACAAGCAATATTGTATTATTAGAAGATAATTTAAAACAATTAGAAGCAATAGCAAATGATGCAGATTTAGGTGCAGCACAATTTGAAGAATTAGCAACTGAAATAGCAAAGACTATTAAGGCTGAAACTATATTGACAGAAACAAGCACAAAAGCAGGAAATTCTGTTGAGATGTTGGGAGATGATGTAAATCAAACTGATGAACAATTTAAGAAATTAGAATTAAGAATAAGAGAAACCAGGGTTGCATTACAGAAGGCAGAAGAGGCAGGGGATAAATTAACCTTTGATAAGTTAAAGAAAGACTTGGATGAATTGGAAGATGGTTTAGAAGCCACACAATTAAAGTCAAAACAATTAGATGATGTCTTGGTTAGTTTGCCTGGACCCCTTGGTGGAGTTGGTCAAGCATTAAAAGGATTGGATGCTGGATTTAAGTTATTAATTGCAAACCCCATTGTTGCCATATTGGCAGGTATAGTAGGGGTATTAACATTATTAAAGAAATCATTATCATCCACAGCAGAGGGTCAAGAAACATTAAATAGATTATCTGGTGCATTTGGAAAGATATTGGGGCCAATATTGGCAATTGTTGAAAAGGTTGCTGTCCCCCTATTTAATGGATTTGCATTTATATTGGAAAAGGTGGGGGTAGCATTTAATGCAGTTGCTACTGCATTTGGCATATCATCATCAAAGATAAAAGAGGCATCACTCAATTCAAGTGAGGTATTAAAGAATGCGTCAGAAGCCCAAGCAAAGAGGGATCAAGAAACAAAGAAAGCAGCCGAGGATAAAGCAAAAGATGCACAAGATAAAGCAAAACAAGAAAAGGATAGATTACAGAAATTAGATGCAGATAGAAAAGCAGCACATGAAAAAGAATTGGCAAGAATTGCAGCAGAGAAAAGGGCAAAGCAAGAGAATATAAATTTAAATGAAAATCTTGCCCAATCAGAAATAGAATTGGCAAGGTCAACAGTTGCAGGGGGGGATGATGTTATTGTAAATATTAAATTGAAAGATGCACAAAGAGAAGAAGATTATCAAAGGGAAAAGAAAAGAATATTAGATTTACTTGCATTGGAGAAAGCAGGAACACAAGAGGCAATCAATTTGCAAATTCAATTAAACAATTTAAATGCAGATAATAATCAAAAGAGATTAGATAATATTAAATCAATTAATGAAGAGGAGCAAAAAACAGCAGATGTATTAGCAGAAATTAATAAAGCAGTAAATGAAAAAAGACAAGAAGATTCTGAAAAAGCAATTGAGGATGCAAGAAAGTTTGCTGAATTAAAAACACAAATTGCATTGGATGCAAATCAAGCAGAATTTGATTCTAATGAAGCCAATTTTGATAGACAAAGACAAATACTTGATGAGAGATTTGCTTTAATACAATCTGATTATGAGGCTCGTAAGCAACTTGCAGGTGATGATGAAGCAGCCCAACTTTCACTTGAAGCAGAATTTAATGCAAGTAAGCAACAATTATCAGATGCAAGAATTGAGATTGGAAAAAGGGAAGCACAAGCAGAACAAGATACTTATGCACAGATTGCAGATATATTATCCCAAGCATCAGAATTGGCAGGGGCTGAAACAAATGCAGGAAAGTTTTTGGCAATAGCAAGTGCAGGAATATCAACAGGTATTGGTGTTGCAAAAGCCCTTGCATCATCACCCCCACCATTAAACTTTGCATCAGCAGCATTGGTTGCAGCAGCAGGTTTAAAGAATATTATTAAAATACAATCAACAGATGTGCCATCAGGAGCACTTAAAAGAGCAAGAGGTGGAATGATTTTTGGCCCAGGTTCTTCAACTTCTGATAGCATACCTGCATATTTATCAAATGGTGAGAGTGTTATTAATTCACAATCAACAAAAATGTTTAAGCCCCTATTATCAGCAATTAATGTTATTGGTGGGGGAAGAAGATTTGCAAGTGGGGGTGTTGTTGGAGAAAATTCATTATCAGCACAAAACTTAATAAATGAACAATTATTAGGTTTAACATTAAACCAACAATTAACCCCAATAAAAACCTATGTTGTGTCAAGTGATATGTCATCATCACAACAATTTGATAGGGTTCAAAAAGAAAGAAGCACAATATAATATTATGGCAGTTCAAGTATCATCAACAAATTTTAATGGTCAGACAGGGGATGTAACTTTGTATTTACCAACAGGTAGCACCATTCCATATACCTCTGCAACAACTGTTAGTTTGGGTTTTAATGTTGTTCCATTTAATTATCAAGCCCCAAATATAGTTTGGGAGTATGGTGTATTCTCAATATTCTTTTCAGCAACATCAAAAACTTGTTTGGTTTTTCAAGACACAGGATTAGATGGAGATGGAAATACATATAAGACAATTCAAATTGGTAATCAGATATGGATGTCAGAGAATTTAAGAACAACAAAATATCAAGATGGAACTCCATTAGATAACGTATCAGAAGTTAGTAATGCAACTTGGATAGCAGCCACAACCCAAAAATATTGGGCACTTGTATCTGGTTCAACTGGCAATACAGCAAATTATGGATTGGTATATAATGCTATGGCAATAACAGGTAGCACAAGTGGTGCAACTGCATCAAATCAAATCTGTCCAGTTGGATATAGAGTTCCAACACAAGCAGATTGGACAACATTAACAGGTGCTATTGCTGGGGGAACATCATCAAATGTTGAAAGGGATGCTGCCACAGTATTCTGGACATCAATAACAGGTGTTAATACAAGTGGTTTTAATTCTCTTGGTGCAGGTAGAAGAAGGTCAAGTGATGGCACTTATGAAGATAAGGATACAGAATTTTATTTTCATATGACAGACCCCCCAATAACTTCAATTGCTGGTTCATTACAGAATATTACCACCACATATGTCAATGCAAGTCCTGGCACTGGTTTTGGATTAAATATAAAAATGGGACAATCAGTTAGATGTATAAAAATATAAAGATATGGATTACGAAATTATAGAATTAATAATTGATGAGAATGATGAGCAATCAGGTTTGGATGGTATTGCCTTGGTAAATAATCCAGCCATTGAGGTTGATTTTCAATATTTCAATAAAGAAGAAGAAGACTTATCAATGTCTTGCAATAATCATTATGTATTATCAGAAGAGATGGTGCCAAAAATGATTCAAATGTTTTCATCTTATGGAAATACACATAATGATTTAATGAAAGATGGTTTCAAGATTGTTAAGGTTAAGAAAACAAAACAACAACAATTTGCTGATATTATTGCAGAACCAAACAAAGATAGTGAAATAGAAGATACCCCTACTGTAAGAGTAAGATATAAATATGTTGGTCCGAAAGATGAAAAGAATAGACCTTTTTGTAGTGAGATGATGAAACTTAATAGAGTTTTTAGAAGAGAAGATATTATTGAAATGTCAAATCAAACTGTAAATGAGGTTGGTCCAGATGGATATGATATATTTGAATGGAGGGGTAGTTATAATTGCAGACATTCTTGGGTTGAATTAACTTATGTTAAAGAAGGAACAATAATCAATAGTGCCAAAGTTACAAGGGGATTGATTACAGAACAAGGTGTTCCAGGTCCAGATACAAGAACAACTGCAACAATAAATGCAGGAAATACCCCACCAAGAAATGCTTTTGCTGAAATTGGTGAGAGGGGGGGTGTAAAAGAATCAAAGAAAGCCCCAAAATCAGATACACCAAATCCAAATCCAAAGAGGGGGAGTGATGTAAATAAGCCAGGTGAAGCCTCTGATACAAGGGGGGTTGAAGTCCCACAAAAGATAGAAGAATCATTACAGAAGAAAGCAGATGAGTTCAATGAGAAATATAAGGACAAACTTGGATATGGTGTTACCATTGCACAATTAAGAACAGTTTATCAGAGGGGGGTTGGAGCATTTCAAACAAGTCGTTCCCCAAATGTTAAATCTGCTGAACAGTGGGCACAAGCAAGGGTTAATGCTTTTTTATATTTGGTAAAGAATGGCAGACCAGATAATGCAAAATATGTTCAAGATAATGATTTATTAACAAAGAAACATCCAAAGGCAAAGTTTGAATATATGTTTTCAGATGAGTTATATGAGTTTGAGGAATCAATTACAGATTACCCCCAATTCATAAAGGATAATGCAGCAAAGGCATTAAAATGGTTTCAAGAGAATGATAACCCCAATAATTGTTTAACCCAAGTTGGGAAAGTAAGAATGAACCAATTGGCAAAGGGTGAGCCATTATCTTTGAATACTGTAAAGAGAATGAAAAACTTTATAACAAGACATACCAAAGATTTGCTTGTATCAAAATCATATGATGATGGTTGTGGATTATTGGCAATGGATGCTTGGGGTGGGGTTGAAGCATTGGATTGGACAGAGAGAACCATAAAAAAATATGAGGAAATGTCAAATGCAATTGATGAAGAGGAAGGATATAAGTTCTCCATTGCAAATGATGAAGAAAGAATATTGGTTGGTCCAGCAATGATACCAGATAAAATGATGATAAGAAGGGATCCAATTACACAATCAAGATATTTTGTATATTTTAGAAAAGAAACCATTAAGGCTTTGCAAGAAAAATATATGAAAGATAAATTATTGGATTCAACAAATGTGGAACATTCTGATAATAAAGTTAATGATGTTACATTAGTTGAAAGTTGGATTGTTGAAGATGATACTTATGATAAGCAAAAGAAATTTGGTTATGACAATCCAATTGGCACTTGGATGATAAAAATAAAGGTTAATAATGATGATGTTTGGCAATTAATTAAATCAAAAAAATTAAAGGGTTTTTCTGTTCAAGGATATTTTTCAGAAAAAAAGATGGGATTTATTGATTTATGATAAACATTTGAAAATAACTGTATATTTATATAAATAAAATATTATGAGGAATATTATAAAAAAACTAAATTCTCTTTTAAGGTTAAATTTTGCATCATATAAAACTGTTGATGGGGGTGAATTGGTCTGTGAGGATGAGTTAGAAGTAGGTTCAGAAATCTATTCAATAACTGACAATGGACAATTACCAGCCCAAACAGGGGATTATGAATTGGAAGATTCAACTATTGTAAAAGTAGAAGATGGAATAATCAAAGACATAACGTATGAAAACGAAATGGAACAAAATGTAGAATTTACAAAAGCAATGTTGGCTGATGGTACAGTTCTTGAATCCCCAACTTTTGATGTGGGTGAAAAGGTTGATATTGTTGGTGAAGATGGCTCAAAAACAAAAGCCCCAGATGGTGAGCATGAAATAATGTTAAAAGATACTTCTGGAAAAGAGGTTAAAATTAGAATTATAACAGAAGATGGTGTAATTAAAGAAAGAATGAATGTTGAAGAAATGGCTGACTTGTCAGAAGTTAACGATGAAAGCACAGATGATTTTCAAGCATTTATGAAAGACATGAAAGATAAGGTATCTATGTTGGAAGAAAAGATGGCTATGATGGAGAAGAGATATGACAATATGTCTTCTGAAGTTGAAAAGTTTTCAAAGACCCCTGCTGGTGAACCTGTTTTTCAACCAAAGAATTTGGCACATGAATTTAGTGAATTTAAAAGTGATAAGTTTGCTGAATTAAGGTCAATAAGAGGTGGTAAATACACGAATAAACAATAAAAATTAAAATTAAATTAAAATGAGTAATAGTAAAAAATATGATTTTGCTTTTAATTTATCAAGTCTTGCAACCTACACAGATGAGGTTGGGGGTTTATTAATTAGGAGAGCAATATTAGAAGGTGAAACTGCAAAAGTTATTAGAGTTCAACCTGGTATTAAGGGAACACAAGCCTTAAATTTATTGGACAGCACCCTTTACGTTCAAGATGGTAGTTGTGGATGGACAACATCTGGTTCAACAACCTTCACACAAAGAGACATCACAGTATGTGATTTGAAAGTGAATGAAGCATTATGCCCACGTGATTTGAATGATTATTGGTTAGGACAATTGTTACAACCAGGTTCATACAATGAAACTGTTCCATTCGAACAAACAATTGCTGAATTAAAGACTGCACAAATTTCTCAATATATTGAGAATTTAATGTGGCAGGCCACAACTGGAACAACTTGTTTCAATGGTTTCAAATTTTTATTTGACCAATTAGGAACTGGTACTACATCAAATGCTGGTTCAATTGTTGTTACAGGTCAAACTGCATTATCAGCAACAACTGCATTAACACAAGTTGATAATTTGGTAGTTGCAATACCTGATGATATTGCAGATGCTGATGATTTAGTATTGTTTATGTCGCATTCAAATTTTAGAAAATATTTGATTGCATATAGAACTGCAAACTTCTTCAATTTTAGTCCAGCAACTGGATTTGAAGATTTGAAAATCTATCACCCAGCAACAAACATCTTGGTTAAACCAGTAGGTGGATTGAATGGTTCAAACCAAATGGTTCTTGGTAAATCATCTTATATGGTGATGGGAACTGACTTGCTTTCTGATGCAGAAGGTTTGAGAATGTTCTACTCACAAGATTTTGATGAGGTTAGATTAAGAGCAAACTTCAAAGTTGGTGTGCAAATTGCATTCCCACAATTTTTCGTTTCAAATGGATTAGATTAATCATAAACAACAAGGGGGGTGGTGTAGGAACCATCCCCCACAATTATAAATAATAATAAACATGGCAGGATGTGCTAATTGCTTAATTACAAGCACAATATGTAAAGCGTGTAGAGAAACCGTTGGTGGTTTAAAGAATGCTTATGTATTGGCAGGTGAGATAAGTGGAACAACAATTGATGCTGGTGGATCTATTACCTCTTTTTCAGGTAGTGGCACTTGGTTTCAATTTGAGTTGGAAAGAAATACATCAAATTTTACTGAAACAATTAATGCCTCATTAGAAAATGGAACAGTATTTTATCAGCAAGATTTGAATTTAGTTTTCAATAAATTACAAGCAACAACAAGAGCCCAATTAAGATTATTGTCAAAATGTTCCTCATTACGTGTTGCCATCGAAACAAACGATGGGACTTGGTTTATGTTGGGTTTAGATTATGGCATGGCTGTGTCAGCAGGAACTGCCGATACCGGGTTAACATTTGGAGATAGAAATGGTTATACCATCACCTTGACAGGTTTTGAAAAAGAACCAGCAAGGGAAATCACTACCGATTTAGATACCGCAACAACTATGACAATAACAGAATGCTAGTAGTATTCTCATAAAACATGGGGGGGGGAGAAATCCCCCCTTTTCTTAATTTAAAAAGTAATGTTAATAATAAGGAAGTTTCAAACAAATAGTTTGGTTGTTACAATGTCTATGAATAGAACATTAAATAATCCTTATTATTTATTTTCATTTCAACACATTTCATCCAAGGAATTTGTTAGATTTTATCCAGAAATATTATCATCAACAACAAGATCAGATTTAATTAGGTTTGTTGAAGGTAGCCCCCAAAATTTAAGTGCAGTTCCACCAGTTATTAATTTTCCATATATTGGTCAATATTATTATTCCATTTATGAAATGGTTAGTAGTGGGACAACAAATCCATCAAATGCCACATCCAAATTGGAATCTGGTAGAGCATGGGTCGTCAAAGATAATGATACAGATGATGATTGTTATTATGATGAATATATAAGTGATAATGAAATTAATGAAAAGATAATATATATTGATGATTGTGAGGCTGATCCATCACCAACACCAAGTATTACACCAAGTAATACAGTGACACCAAGTCCTTCACCAGGGGCATCAACAACTCCAACCATTACCCCAAGTATTACCCCAACATCAAGTATTACACCAACCATTACCCCTACATCAACTATTACACCAAGTGTTACAGAAACACCAAGTATTACTCCTACAACAACACAAACCACTACTCCAACCACTACACCAACAAATACTGAAACCCCTACCAATACTCCATCTACAACAATAACTACTACTCCAACCACTACTCCAAGTGAAACAGTTACCCCTACAATTACACCAACATCAAGTGAAACTCCAACACCAAGTATTACACCAAGCAATACAGTGACACCTACTGTAACAGAAACTCCTACAATTACTCCTACAAGTTCAATTACCCCAACCAATACAGTTACTCCAAGTGTTACAGAAACTCCTACAATCACTCCTACAAGCAGTATTACACCAAGTAATACAGTTACTCCAACTAATACAGAAACACCTACAATTACACCAACATCAAGTGAAACTCCAACACCAAGTATTACACCAAGCAATACAGTAACTCCAAGTGTTACAGAAACTCCTTCAATTACTCCTACAAGTAGTATTACACCAACTGTAACAGAAACTCCAACAATTACTCCTACAAGCACTGTTACACCAACAATTAGTATTACACCAACTGTAACAGAAACACCTACAATTACTCCTACAAGTAGTATTACACCAACTGTTACAGAAACTCCTACAATGACACCTACAAGTAGTATTACACCAAGTCCAAGTATTACTCCAACTGTTACAGAAACTCCTACAATGACACCTACAAGTAGTATTACACCAAGTCCAAGTATTACTCCAACAAACACAGAAACTCCTACAATGACACCTACAAGTAGTATTACACCAAGTCCAAGTATTACTCCAACAAACACAGAAACTCCTACAATGACACCTACAAGTTCAATTACCCCAAGTAATACAGTTACTCCAAGTGTTACAGAAACTCCTACAATCACTCCTACAAGTTCAATTACCCCAACCAATACAGTTACTCCAACAATTACCCCTACATCAACACCAATAATTTATAGAGCAGTTATATTAGGTGCTCCCCAAGATGATCAATATGCTGCCTGTTCAATACCAGGTGGTTTAACAAAATATATAGGATTTAATGATGTTATTGCTATTGGATTAATAATCTATAATGACACAGCATTAACATCAGAAACATATAATGCAAATCCAGGAGGATTTTCAAGATTGGAAGATGGGGCTACAACATATGTAATCACATTTGATTCTAATGGTGATATTGCCACATTCCAAGATTGTGCAACATTACCAAGTAGAACCCCAACAACAACTCCTACTCCAACAGCAACTCCTACAATCACACCAACAAGTTCAATTACACCAACACCAAGTATTACTCCAAGTGAAACAGTTACTCCTACAATCACACCAACAAGTTCAATTACACCAACACCAAGTATTACTCCAAGTGAAACAGTTACTCCTACAATCACACCAACAAGTTCAATTACACCAACACCAAGTATTACTCCAAGTGAAA
>Ga0247843_1002827_pt1 | contig 30183 bp, 22 predicted proteins | sample LaCruzMarch2017__FD_192420 | JGI IMG/M metagenome (GOLD analysis project Ga0247843, IMG submission 192420) | Freshwater microbial communities from meromictic Lake La Cruz, Castile-La Mancha, Spain - LaCruzMarch2017_8m | ecosystem: Environmental > Aquatic > Freshwater > Lake | place: Spain... | reverse complement strand
GAAGGCAAAGGCGTTGAAAACCACCCTTTACCAGATCAGGCAGAATTTGTTTTACAACTATCTAAAAGCTGAATTGAAAAACCCTACAATTGCGGCTTATTCTGGGGTATAGCGAAAGTCCTATAACTATAACCTTGCCGCCGACTTTTGGATGGGTTTGCTATTTCTGGGTTTGTTTAGCGTTTATCAGACATTGCAATATCACCCATCCAACCCGATGGCGCGCCGTCTGTTTATCGCCTTAAACGCAGGCTTATACCTTGATGAATGGGTGACCAGTATGACCTTGAAGTGTTGGCCGCTGCTTTTGCCCAGAACGAAAACACCTGTGGGTTCTTTACCAACGGAGGCTTTATAAATGTTACAGGAAATTAGCCAAGCCCCCCTTGCTGAGCAATTGCAGCAAGCAGTCAAACAAGCTTGTCAGCGTATTGCCCCTAGCTGGCCTTTGGATAAAGCCATTGCGGTCAATCCTTGGTGGCAATTGCGCCACCAACCAATGGTGGATGTCGCCACTAATATGGCTGCCTTGGGGCGGATTAACTGCCTGATGCCGCCCGCTTATTACCAAGGACTGTGGCAACAACAGATCATACAACCGGAACATCTGAGCGCTGCGGCGGCGGAATTTGGCAGTGATGCGGGACATGCGGAGTTATTGGCGCAGCTGGACATATCCCAGCCAAACGACCATTGGATCAATGTCAGCGATTGGTTGGACGCACATCCAGAGAACCGCCATAAAATCGCTTGGCACGATGAAATAACGCATCAAATCAGCCAGTTTTGTGCCCTATATTGCCAATATCCACAGTGGATGCAAAACACGGGCGATGCCGACAATGATTTTTACAGCAACTGGTTGGCGGTGATACGTCAGGATCGTGGCGTAGAAATATTAACGGCGGAAACCCACTTGCATCGGTTGTTTTTGGCATTGCCCGAAACGGCTGACCAAGTTTTTGAAAACGCCTATGCGGCACTTTGCCCAGCTGGAACTAGCCCTGAGCTGTTCGCCGATTATTGCTACGCGCTGTTGCTGGACATTCACGGCTGGGCTTCTTGGACGGCTTACCTCACTTGGCAAGCGAATTTTAACGCCCAAAGCAACGCCATTCCTGAACAATTGCTGGCGGTGAGATTGGCGTGGGATTGGGTCGTTTGGCAACACACCAAAGCGGAGCATCCAGAAACTTACGAACTGCTGAAAGAGCAATTTTGCAAGCAATTCAGCCATCTTGAAACATTGCGTAAGCAGTGGCGCGATGCCCAACAGTATCTGTGGATTTGGCAGCGGGCGTTGGAGTTGTCTTTCCAAATGCCGCTACAGCAAAAATTGCTGAACGCCAGCGACAATGAAAAGGTAACGCCCAAGCTGCAAGCCTTCTTTTGTATTGATGTGCGCTCCGAACCGTTTAGGAGAGCCTTGGAAGCGCAAGATTCCGCTATCCAAACGTTTGGTTTTGCAGGTTTTTTTGGTTTACCCATCGACTATGCGCCAATGGGCAACGGTTTTGTCAGACCGCAATTGCCTGGTTTGTTAAACGCGTCAATCCGGGCGGTACCGATTAACACCAATGACCCGATTGGCAATGCCGTCAATAAAATAAAAGGGCAAGTTTTTTGGCAGAAAGTCTGTGATGCCAGCGCTTCGAGTTTGGGATTGGTGGAAGCCAAAGGCTTATGGAAAGCATTCGATTTACTGAAAAACAGCTTGTTTCCGTCAGCCCCGCTACATGGCATCAACCAACTTAGCCATGATGGCGATTGGCAACTACGCCGTCATGACAGCCCGTTAAGCGTTGCCGAACAAGCCGAGTTGGTGGCGGGCATTTTGGGTGCGATGGGTCTGACTGAAAAGTTTGCCGAAACCGTTCTCCTTGCGGGTCATGGCAGTTGTTCCGCCAATAACCCACAAGCGGCAGGTTTAGACTGTGGCGCGTGTGGCGGTCAAACAGGTGAAATCAACGTTAAAGTGTTGGCGCAACTGCTTAATGATATGTCAGTAAGGGCGGCATTAAGCCAACACGGTATTGATATTCCGCAGCAAACGCGCTTCATCGCCTGCCTGCATAACACCACTACCGATGCCATAACGTGCTTCGGTCAAGATGATGACAGCCGGCACGAATGGCATGATTGGCTAATAAAAGCCAGTCAATTGGCGCGTGAAAATAGGCTAGCTAGCTTGCGGACAGACATGGAAACCGAGATGACGCAGGAAAAGTTTTATCGCCAAAAGTCCCACGACTGGGGACAAGTACGTCCGGAGTGGGGGCTGGCGAATAATGCTGCGTTTATCGTCGCGCCCAGAACCCGCACCCAAAATATTGACCTTGAAGGCAGGAGTTTTTTACATGATTACCAATGGCAAACAGATAAAGATTTTAAAATCCTAGAACTTATCATGACCGCCCCGATGGTGGTCACCAATTGGATTAACCTCCAATACTATGCCTCAGTGACTGACAACCTTAAATATGGCAGTGGAAACAAGCTGTTGCACAATGTTGTCGACGGCAATATCGGGGTTTTTGAAGGTAACGGCGGCGACTTACGCATCGGTTTGTCATTACAATCGCTGCATGATGGCAAAGATTGGCGGCATCAACCCATACGGCTTGGCGTTTATATCGCCGCACCACGGGAAGCCATGACTAACATTATCGAAAAACACGCGGCAATTGCGGATTTAATCAATAACCAATGGCTATTTTTGTTCCAACTGGACGACAGTAACCAAAGTATTTGGCAATTTGCACAAGGCCAATGGCGGAAGACGGCGAAAAAAGAAGCGTAAATAGCATCAGAGCCACGGAAAACCTTGGCTCTAGGAAACGATGAAACAGAATGGGTATTACTAAAGACGTTACGCAGTAACGCGCTTTTCTCCCGTTTGCCGCGTCGAGCACCGGAGTATTTGTCGGGAATAGCCCGAAGCACCCAAGGGCATAAAGGGTGCGGCAGGGAAGCCGCGCGGCGGCAAAGGGGCAGGAAGCCCCTTTTGCCGTCCCCCGACAAATGCGAGGAGCGCAAGACATGAGCGGCGATCGGGCCGCCTTTTCTTTGGCTACTTTCTTTTCGACTGCATGGATGCAGGAGGTAGAGCAATGCAGGAGCAGTTGCCGAGGCGGCGCAAAAGAAAGTAGCTCGCCTTCGGGTGCGAGAACCCAATTTAAATAAACATCGCGATAGCGATTCATTATTATTTATTTTCGACTCACAAAAAGTGAGTACGTAACATCTATTACTCATGGTAAACCGATTTCAGGATACAAAATTCGCCTTACTGACGTTACACGGCAAAGAACAAGCCATAGCACCCGTGCTATGGGAAAAGTTAAACGTAAAAATCGTGCATACCGATGCCTATGACACCGATTCCCTAGGGACTTTCAGTGGTGAAATAGAACGTCGCTTAAGCCCTATCGATTGTGCAAAAAAGAAAGCGGAATTGGCTTGCTCCCTGACCGGGATGCCAATCGGCTTGGGTAGCGAGGGTAGTTTCAGTCCGGGGTATTTCGGCCTGATGACGTTCAATGAAGAATTGCTGGCCTGTGTCAACACGGAAGAACAGTGGGTCGTGGCTGGGCGATCTTACCAACCTTGTGCTGTACGGGAACAACACTGCCAAAATGCCAACGAACTGGCGGCGTTCATCAGCAAAACGCCATTAAACCAGGGACTTATACTCAAAGCACAAGGACATATCGGCAAAGGATTGGTGGGCGAGTCGGCAATCCATGAGCAACTGTATCAGTGGTTCGGAAATACGTTACCGTGGCCGATGACCATCAGTTACGATCTCCGCGCCCACCATTGCCCGGAGCGTCGTGAACGCATCGCGCAGGCGGCGGAGAATTTGGCAGAACGCTTGTTAAGTGCTTGCCCCAACTGTGACCGACCTGGTTTTTGGCCAGATGCCGTCCGACTTGGCTTACCGTGCAAATGGTGCAGTAGTCCTACCAATGCTATTATTGAACGAGTCGCACTATGCCCGTATTGTCAGTATCAAGAAGTATTTAGTGTTGCAGACGCGTTTGCAGAGCCTTCCGATTGCCCGAGATGTAATCCGTGATTTCTGTTTTACGCATTTTTTATTGGTCAGACCCTATGAGAAACACTTTATGACATTAGCCAGTCTTGTTTATGTAAGCAATGCTTGCTACGAAATGTCCGATAACGATTTATTGAACATTTTAGAAACCGCCAGAAAATCTAACAAAGCCCGCAATATAACTGGGTTGCTGCTGTATCGCGATGGTTTTTTTATCCAAGCCTTGGAAGGTGATTTTGACAAGATTGGCGAATTGTTTGAGCACATATGCCAAGACCGTCGCCACGCCAATATTGTTAAGCTATATCACGAACCCATTGAAGCACGTAAATTTAGCCAATGGGCGATGGGATTTGCCTCACCCGATTTTATGAAGCTAAAAGAAATCCCAGGCTTTTCCGATTTTATGCAACCAGAAAGCATCAAGTTAACGCGCCAAGCGGCAATAGAAATTGAAGATTATATTGAAGGTGTTTTAGAACGATTTAGGCAGCCTGTGGTTAGCGAATAAATCCTGCAAACCAGCTGCTTGCCTTACTGATCCTAAATCAGCATTTTTTTACCAGACGGCAATACCATGAGCGAGCAAGCCCCTTTTCAGCGCTTAAAACAGCTGATCCAATTAGAACGTGAAGACATCACCACTTTGCTGGCTTACGGCCTGGGCATCGGCTTGATGTCGCTGGCAACGCCGGTTGCCGTGCAATCGCTGGTCAACACCATTGCTTTTGGCACTTTACTACAACCGTTACTGGTGTTGACGCTGGTATTGCTGGTGTTGGCTGGCTTCAGCAATATGCTGGTTGGCCTGCAATTTTATGTGGTCGATATGCTGCAACGCCGCCTGTTTGTGCGCGTGTTTGGCAACGTGGCAGCGCGTTTGCGGCAAGCCGCCTTTAACAGCCGCGACCACCACGATTTGCCGGAATTGACGAACCGTTTTTTGGATGTGGTCACCCTGCAAAAAACCGCCTCGGTCTTATTGCTAGAAACCTTGGGTTATGTGTTGCAAACCTTAATCGGCATGATTTTACTGGCCTTTTATCATCCCTTGTTATTGGCGTTTGACTTATTTTTGATTGCCGCCTTGGCGGTGATTTTGTTCGTCATGGGACGCAACGGCTTAACGACTGCCATCGAGCAATCCAAAGCCAAATACGCCGCCTTGGCTTGGCTGGAAAGCATCGCCGCCCATGCTGTTCTGGGCAAATCAGCAAGCGACGATGCCTATATCCACGCCCAAAGCGAACGTATTGCCGAAAACTATTTAAACGCCAGCAACCAACATTTTCGCATTTTAGCGCGGCAAAACACGGGCGCATTGGTGTTGCACACCTTGGCGAACACCTTATTACTTGGCATGGGCGGCTGGATGGTGATTGAACATCAACTCAGCTTAGGGCAATTGATTGCCGCCGAGCTGGTGGTCGGCGCGATGATTTACGGACTGACCCGCTTGGGCAAAACTTTGGACAACTATTACGAACTGCTGACCAGCTTGGACAAAATCGCCCACGTGGTGGATTTACCGCAAGAAGCACAGCACGGCACCGCGCCAAACCCAAGTGCCACCGCCTACCACGTTGACGTGGTTGGCCTGGCCTTGCCGGATAGCGCCTTTACCGACAGCTTGCGGCATATCGACTTATCGCTAAACGCAGGCGACAGTCTTGCCATCAACGACGGCGCAGATCGCGGCACCTTATTGGAAGTCTTGTTCGGCCTACGCTCACCCAGCGCAGGTTATGTAAACATCAACGGACAAGATTTGCGCGACCTGAATTTGCGGCAATTGCGCGACACCATTGCCTTCGTGCGCGATGCGGAAATTCTACCCGCGTCGGTCATCGACAATGTGGCAATGGGCCGGGAAATCGAACTGGAGGCAATTCGCCAAACCTTGTCGCAAGTCGGCTTGCTGCAAACCGTGCTGAACTTGCCGGAAGGCTTACAAACCGAACTCGCCAGCAACGGCGCACCGCTGTCGCCCGAACAAGCCTTGCGCCTGACCTTGGCACGGGCATTAGTACAGCAACCGAGCTTGTTATTGCTGGATGGTGTGTTAGATAAACTGGATAACCGTGCCTTACCTTTGGTTTTAGACAGCTTGTTCGTTAATAAACCAAGCTGGACATTGCTGGTAACCAGCCAAAACCCACAAGTAATCGCACGTTGCACACAGCAAATGCAAATAGCAGATGGCGAATTCCGTAGGATGGGCTGACGACAGGAAGCCCATCAGAGTGTGTGTAAATCGATGGGCATTTTAACGTCAGAAATATAGGATGTGCTGTACCCAAAGGGCATAAAAGGAACGAAGCGCATCTGTCGAATTTAACGCGATTGATGCGCCTCCTACCGTCGGCACATCCTATAAACCCTCGTTTTAGTTTCGTAGGATGGGCTGACAACAGGAAGCCCATCACGGTGCATGAAAATCGATGGGCTTCCTAACGTCAGCCCATCCTACAATTATTCGCTGATTACCAAGCCAGCGCTTGGCAACAAGAGAAAAACCAAAAGCCATGAACCAAGAACCACAACCCTTAAAAACATTAGCCCAAGCCGCCACCTCGGAAATCGCGCACCGCATCGCCCGCTGGTTGGCAGTGATGTTTGTAGTGCTGATGGTGGTCTTGGCGTTTACACCGTGGCAGCAAAACGTGCGCGGCGTTGGGCGTGTGGTCGCTTATGCGCCCGCCGAACGCCAGCAAATCATCAGCGCCCAAGTGGAAGGTCGGATTGCCAATTGGCGGGTTAAAGAAGGCGCAAAAGTTAAAAAAGGCGACGTATTGGCGGAATTGGTCGATAACGACCCGTTATTTTTGCAACGTGTCAGCAGCGAATTGCAAAGCTACCAAGCCAAGCAAGCCGCCACCGACAGCCGCGTGGAAACTTTCCGCCAGCAATTGCAAATGGCAGAACAAGCCAGACCGCAAGCCTTGTCCGCCGCCGACTCGCGCATCGCCATGGCAAAACAACGCCGCAACGCCGCCGCGCAAGCCGTCAATGCCGCCAGCGCCGCCCAGCAAACCGCGCAATTAAACTTAGCACGGCAGCAACATTTGCAAGGTAAAGGCTTGGCCTCCAAACGCACCTGGGAATTGGCGCAATTGGATGCCGCGCAACGCAATGCCGATGCCGAACGCGCCCAAGCGACCTTGTCAGCGGCGAGCAGCGAAGTCGATGCCATTAACGCCGATCGGCAAAAATTGGCTGCCGACACCATCGGTAGCATCGAAAAGACCCGCGCCGATTTGCAAAAAGCCATCGAAGACCAAAACAGCGTGCGTGGCGAAGTGTTGAAACTGCAAACCCGTTTGGCGCGTCAGCAAACCCAAACCGTGATCGCCCCGCGCGATGGTTCGGTATTGCGCTTGCTCGCCAACCCCGGCGCAGAAATGGTCAAACCGGGCCAACCCTTGGCGATTTTAGTGCCAGACACCGACGAACGCGCCGTGGAATTATGGGTAGACGGCAACGATTTGCCGTTAATCGTCACCGAAACCCACACGCGCTTGCAGTTTGAAGGCTATCCAGCAATCCAGTTTGGCGGCTGGCCGGAATTTTCGGCAGGCTCATTCGGCGGCAAAGTGGCTTTAATTGATTCGACCGACGACGGCAAAGGCAATTTCCGCATCGTCATCGTCCCCGAACCCAACGACATCCCCTGGCCCGAAGCCCGTTTCTTGCGCCAAGGCGTACGCACCAACGGCTGGGTACTGTTAGGACAAGTCACCTTAGGCTACGAATTATGGCGGGTATTCAACGGCTTCCCGCAATTGGTCTTGCCCGAACCGACGCTGATGCAACAAGGTAAAGACAGCAAAACCAGCGATTACAGCAGCGATAAAGAAGACAAAAAGTAGGGTGGGCAGGCTTTTTTGCCCACCAATACATCGTTCCCACACTCTGCGTCACTGCCATTTAAGTTAAGGATTTATTATTGTTTTTCAATAGGATAACTATAGGATGTGCCGACGATAGGAGGCGCATCAATCGCGTAAAAACTCGACAGATGCGCTTCGTTCCTCAGCACATCCTATTTTGCTCACGGATTTTTCCGTTCGTCCTGAGCTTGTCGAAGGATGAACGGAAAAATCCGTAAGCAAAGACTTAAACCATTCATGCTTCGACAAGCTCAGCACGAACGGTTTAAGTCTCTGGTTCATATAATTTTTTCCTTAACTTAATGACAGTGACGCTCTGCGTGGGAATGCTGCCCGTGACACTCCAGCGTCACCTTACGCAACGCAAGAGCGTTGCAGGATGCGTTACCACGCAGAGCGTGGAACGATAAATGTAAAGGTACGCACAGCGTACCCTACGATTGATTTAACAAAACAAAATGAAAACAACCGCCTTATTTATCATAATCTTGGCCTTATCGCCCACCATCCAAGCCGCACCCGCCTTGGCTTTGGACGAGGTCGTCAACGCCGCCTTGCAAGCGTTCCCCAGCTTGCTGGCGACCGAGCAGCGCAAAGCCATTGCCGAAGGTGAAACCCAAGCGGCAGAAGGCGGTTTCGATACGCAAATGAAAATCCGCAACAACTTTTCCGTCGCGGGCATTTACGAAAACCAAAACCACGATGTCAGCTTTGAACAACCCACGGCTTTAGCGGGCGCGACTTTCTTCGGCGGCTGGCGGCGCGGCACGGGCGATTACCCGATTTACGAAGGTAAAAGCTTAACGGCAAACGATGGCGAATGGCGCGTTGGTGTCAACATTCCCTTATGGCGCAACCGCGACATCGACCGCCGTCGCGCCAGTTTGCAACAAGCCGAATTGGCGCAATTGATCGCAGGCCACGATTACGACCAAGCCTTGTTGGAAGTGCGCCGCATCGCCACGCACCGCTACTGGGATTGGGTTTTGGCTGGGCAACGCCTGCAAACTGCCGAACGGCTGTTGCAAATCGCCGAACAACGCGATTCGGGCATTCGCCAACGCGTGGCAGCGGGCGACATTCCTGAATTTGAAGCACTCGACAACCAACGCGCCATCCTCGAACGCCGCGAGCGCAAAGTCGCCGCGCAACGTATCTTGGAACAAAGCGCGATCCAATTGTCGCTGTATTGGCGGGGTGCCGATGGCGAACCGCGAATGCCTAAGGCCGAACAATTGCCGTCCGGCTTTCCGATTAACGAGCCGCAAAAGCTGTTGCCTTTTGAGCAAGCCTTGCAAACCGCGCAAGCGCATCGCCCCGAATTGCAACGCTTAGGTGTGCAAAGCCAGCAAACCCAAACCGAGCTGGATTTCCAACAAAATCAACGCGCACCGGGCGTGGATTTGTCGGTGATGGGCGCACAAGACATGGGTGCGGGCAAAACCTCGCTCAACCGAGACGAGCTGTATGTGGGCTTGAATGTGGATATTCCCTTGCAACGGCGGGTTGCATCAGGCCGCGCCCAAGTCGCCAGCGCCAACCTGCAACGCCTGAAATGGGAACGGCAACTCGCCGAAAACCGCATTGCCGCCGACGTGCAAGACGTGTTTTCCGCACTGACCGCCGCCCGTCAGCGTGTCGCCCTTAGCGGACAACAGCAACAAGCGGCGCAGCAATTGGAACAAGGCGAACGCGAACGCTTTGAATTGGGTGAAAGCACGGTGTTGTTCGTCAACCTGCGCGAAATCGCCCACGGCGACGCCGCCTTAATGGCAGCCGAAGCAACCAATACGTTATTTAAAGCCCACGCCGACTACCAAGCGGCGTTAGCAATAAACATCCATCAACCCCCTTAAACAGGCGGAGGTTTTATGAAAGCAGCATGGCCCAGTTGGGCAACACCGATCTTCATCTGCAAAACCGTGGCAATGGTAGCCTTAATGGTTTACATCATCCACGCACCCATCGAATTCTTCCATCACATCATGGAAGTCTTGCACATCGTCTACGAAAGCATCGCTTTCGTGATAGAAGAATTCTTACACCACGTCTTCCACTTGAACAAATTCCAAAGCCAGTTGATTGTGTTTTACGGCAGCTGGATGATCGGTTTGTTCGTAATTTACCGCTTATGGAAAAACATGCCGTCGTTTTGGCAACGGCAGCAAGACCGCTTCTACGTACATTATTTGCGCTTGAAAATAGTCGCAACCGCCTTTTGGGGACAAGCGAACTGGATAGACCGGATCAAACTGTTGTTGATACAAATGGGCTTGATGGCTGAGGCGTTTATGTTTGTTTTGGGGTAAAAACCAAGCAACACCTTTCAGGTTTTTAAAACTTGAAAGGTGTTTGTTAAGACGTTATCGCCTTAATATTAAAGCGAGAGCCTTAAGTCTACAGCACCACTTTCTAAGATACGCTAGCTCAAGTTATATCTGTCGATTACCATATTGGCTACCTCCATACATTGACCATCAAACATATCAAGCAGGTAAACTTATGAATATATCCTTACCTCTGCATCTGGAAACTTTAGTAAAAACCAAAGTTGAAAGCGGCTTGTACACTTCAGCTAGTGACGTGATGCAAGAAGCCTTGCAACTGCTGGAAGAGCGCGACCACTTGAACTCACTCAAATTTGAAAGTTTACGGCAAGACATTCAAAAAGGCGTCGATAGCGGCGAAGCTGCACCATTAAATATTGATGCCATCAAAGCAAGAGGCAACGCAAGACTTGCCGCCCATCTAAACAAGAACTAACAAATGCCCCGTCTATTAATCCGGCCCGCCGCCGAAGCCGACCTTGACGAAATTTGGTGGTACATTGCCCAAGATAGCCCTAGCAACGCCAATCGCTTCCTAGACAAAATTCAAGACAGCTGCCTAACATTGGCTGAGCAACCTAACATTGGCGCGAAACGTGACAACATAAAGCAAGGTCTGCGTAGCCATGCAGTAGGCCATTATCTGGTTTTTTATTTTCCGCTAGTTGACGGCATTGAGATTATTCGCGTACTTCACGGATCGCGGGATATTGGCAATTTTACAGAGTAAAAAAAATGACTGAAATTACAATTAACCCCCATCGTTCCCACGCTCTGCGTCACTGCCATTAAGTTAAGGATTTATACCTTTAATTTCAAAAAGATAACAATGTCGTAGGGCGTATTAGCGATAGCGTAATACGCCGGATGCTTGAAATCCAACATGCGGTGCAATACGGCTACCGCCTATTGCACCCTACAACAGGCGTTTTACGGATTTTTTAACAATTTGATTTTAAAATTAATTTCATTAACTTAATGGCAGTCATAGGATGTGCTGTACCCAAAGGGCATAAAAGAAACGAAGCGCATCTGTCGAGTTTTTACGCGATTGATGCGCCTCCTATCGTCGGCACATCCTATAATTATCCTATTGAAAAATAATAATAATTTCTTAACTTAATGGCAGTGACGCTCTGCGTGGGAACTCTGCACATGACGCTCCAGCGTCGCCTTTCGCAACGCAGGAGCGTTGCAGGATGCGTTACCACGCAGAGCGTGGGAACGATAAAAATCCGCGGGCAGGATGCCCGCGCTCCAAGACTGTCAACATGGTTATTCAGCAATAAACGCCAATTACCTTGGATAAAAATCATACTCAACCAAAAATATCGAAAAAACCTATTAAACAAATAGTTTTATCCGATTTTACTATTTTTAAGGATAGCTTTATTTTATTAGCTGAATTTAAAGGCAAAACATCAAACCGCTATGGCCTTATAGTAGAAACATCAAAAACATGTTTTTGACTCCGCCAAAGCGCTCTTACACTAAGCTTATCGGCCTATTTCTTGCTTAATTCTTCAGTTGAAACGCCTTTTGCCACCGTTTATTTTTTCCAAGAACCCTAAAACCTGTACAGAGAGACCTTATGACCACCGATTCTGCTTTTGATGACAAAGCCCTGCAAGCCAGCATCAAGTCGCTTAAGACGATGCTGACGCAGGTGCTGAAAAGCCAAGCTAACCCGAAAATTATGGCAACGGTTGAGCAGTTGCAAAAACAATTTTCTGCCTTGCAACGCGACGATACGCCTACCAAACGCAAGCAGCTGATGGATACGCTCAAAGGCTTGCCAGCGGATACGCTGACCGAAGTGATCCGCGCGTTTAGCTTATATTTCAGCTTGTTAAATATTGCCGAAGAGGCGACTAACTTACGCAACCGCCGTAAGGACATCGAAAACAACAAGCATTTCTGGCCCGGTTCTTTCCACGACACGCTACAGCAGTTTCAACAGCAAGGCGTGACGGTTGACGATTTACAAACGCTGTTAAACGAACTGCATTACCTGCCAGTGATGACCGCGCACCCTACCGAAGCCAAACGCCGCACGGTGCGTAGCGCGTTGCGGAAGATTTTCGTCAGTTACGAGCAGCTCGACGACCAACGTTTAAAAGGCTATTACCGCGAACAAGCCTTAGAAAGCCTGCACAGCCAAATCCAATTGCTGTGGAAAACCGACGAAGTCCGCACCCGCAGCATGAACGTGGTGGATGAGATTGAAGCGGGCTTGTTTTACTTCCCGCTGTCGCTGTTTGAAGCCACCGCGCGGGTGTACCGCAATTTCTTCCGCGCCGTGGGGGATGTTTATGGTGCAGAGGCGGCACAACAACTGCACATTCCGTACTTTTTAAATTACGGTTCGTGGATTGGCGGCGACCGCGACGGCAACCCGAACGTCAAGCCAGAAACCACTGCCCATGCTTTGCGTCTGCAAGCCCGCACCATCGTGCAGGAATATTTGCGCCGTATCGACTTGGTGCGTGAGCAACTGGCATTTTCTTATGGCTTGTGCGAACCCAGCGCCGAATTTTTTGCCAGCTTGGAAAAAGACCGCGCGTTCATTGGCGATCTCGCCCCCGTTTTGGAACGTAGCTATTTGCAAGAACCGTATCGGCAAAAACTGTCGCTGATGCGTTACCGTTTAGAGCAACGCTTACAGCAAATCGAACAGCGCATTGACGGCTACAGCGGGCAGCTTGTCAATTACGGTTACGGCAGTGCGGGCGAGTTTTATGCCGATTTGGAAGTCATCCGCGAATCCTTGCTCAGTCATGGCGACAACGCCGTAGTCGGCTTGGAGCTGCAAGACTTGTTACGCTTGGTCGGCACTTTTGGCTTCCATTTGATGCAAATGGACGTGCGCCAAGAATCCACCCGCCACAGCGAAGCGGTCGCGGAAATCTTCACCAACGCCTTGGGCTTGGATTATCTGGCGATGGACGAAGAAGCGCGCCTGAAAATCTTAGGCGAAGCCATCGCCACGCCGGGCGGCTTGGTGTACGACGCCACAAAACTGTCCGAAGCCACCGTTGAAACCTTAGATTTGTTCCGCATCATGGCGCAAATGCGCCGCGAAATTGGCGGCGATTGTTTCAGCAAATACGTCATCTCCATGACCCACGCCGCCAGCCACATCATGGAAGTGTTGCTGCTTGCCGCCCAACATGGCTTGTCGGGACGCATCGGCGGGCAATGGTTCTGCCACATCGGTGTCAGCCCCTTGTTTGAAACCATCAACGACTTAAACCACATCGACATCGTCTTACGGACGCTGTTCGCGCAACCCGCTTACCGGGAATTGCTGCAAGCCTCTGGTCAGCGCCAAGAAATAATGCTCGGCTATTCCGACTCTTGCAAAGACGGCGGCATCTTGGCTTCCGCTTGGGGTTTGTATCGGGCGCAACAACAAGTCATGGCGATTGCCGACGAACTCAGCATTCCGTATCGATTATTCCACGGACGTGGCGGCACGGTCGGACGGGGCGGCGGCCCAACCCACCAAGCCATTTTGGCGCAACCCCCTGCGACGGTGCGCGGACAAATCAAATTCACCGAGCAAGGCGAAACCTTGTTTTACCGCTACAACAACATGGAAACAGCCATGTACGAGCTGACCATGGGCATCACCGGCCTGATGAAAGCCAGCTTGAGCTTAGTGCGCCCGGTTGAAGAAGACCGCCCGGAAAACCTCGCCATCATGAGCGAATTGGCGCAAATCGGCGAACGCGGCTTCCGCCAGCTCACCGAACACACGCCCGGCTTTTTGGATTATTTCTACGAAGCCACGCCGTTATCGGAAATTGGCGGCCTGAATATCGGCTCGCGCCCATCGCACCGCAAAAAACAAGACCGCTCGAAAAACTCCGTGCGGGCGATTGCTTGGGTGTTCTCTTGGGCGCAATCACGGCAGACCTTTCCAGCGTGGTACGGCATCGGCGCGAGTTTGGAAACTTGGTGTGCAGGCAAGCCAGATCGCCTAGCAGCCTTGCGTGAGATGTACAAAACCTGGCCGTTCTTCCGCAACTTGCTCAGCAACGCGCAAATGGCCTTGAGCAAATCCGACATGAACATCGCCCGCGAATACGCCACCTTGTGTTTGGACGAACAAGTCGGCAAAGGCATCCACAGCATGATCGCCGCCGAACATCACCGCAGCGTGGAATGGGTGTTGGAAGTCGCCGAAGCCGAACGTTTGCTGGCAGAAAACCCCGATTTGGCAGTGTCTTTACACCACCGCAACAATTATCTGGGGCCGTTGAATTACATTCAGGCCAATTTGATTAAGCTGGTGCGGGAAGAACAGCAAGACGAGAAAGGTGACAACCCATGGCGCAAACCGTTATTACGGACGATTAACGCCATCGCCGCAGGGATGCGGAATACAGGCTAGATGTTTTAAGCGCGTAAAAAAGCCCCTCAGGTTGTATGGCCTGAGGGGCTTTTTTTTGCCTATTATTCACTGACAAATGTTTGATGCGTGGCTCGTGTGCAGCTTGCGTGGCTTCGATGTACTGCATTCAATATTTTGTAGGATGGCTGACGACAGGAAGCCCATCAAATCCGCGTGCCAATGATGGGCTTCCTGGCGTCAGCCCATCCTACCTAACTATTGTTCCCACGCTCAGCGTGGGAATACCGCCGCTGACGCTCCAGCGTCGCTATACGCAATGCCGGAGCGTTGCAGGATGCGTTACCACGCAGAGCGTGGTAACGATAAATTGATGTTTTACGAATTTTGCGCTGGTTACCAAGCTCCGGCTTGGTAACCCAAGTTTCAGAAGCTCTAGCTTCGAGAATGATTGGAAGCTAGAGCTTCCTATCCCGCATTCCCAAGCCGCAGCTTGGGAACGAGCGTCAATACCGGAGCGTGGGAAGTATCAAATATTTTGTAGGATGGGCTGACGATAGGAAGCCCATCAAATTCGTGCTCCAATGATGGGCTTCCTATCGTCAGCCCATCCTACATTTAGGCGTCGTAATAGTGCTATTGTCTCCATACTCCGGCGTACCCTCAGCGGTATAAATGAGAATACCGCCGTGACGCTTCAGCGTTGCGTTTTACCTGTAAACAACGCCGTAGCGTGGGAGCTATCAAAAACGTAGGGTACGCTGTGCGTACCTTTAATGCTGTCAAGGCGTGAAGCAAAAGGTACGCGCTACCCTCTGAGGCATAAAAGCGTACCCTACAAGCCATCACCCAATTTATCCAACTCCACATAAAACTCATCACGCGGATTCAATTCCACATCCGGCATGGGTTCGTATTTTGATTCATCAAACGGCGGCTGGTCGGGTTCGGGTGCGCCTAGCTCTTGCAGATGGCGGCGGGCGTTGCTTAGGCCGAAGTGGTAGGCGTAAGGCGGGCCGTCGCACCAAGCGAGTTGGTAGGCACAGGTGGCTTCTTCAATGGCGGCTTTGGTATTTCCTTGGTCGCATTCGATTTGCGCGAGGACGTTACGGGCATCGGCGTGCAGCAGCGGATACGGACCGTGTTCGGCGGCATCCCAGACTTGCTCCAGCAAATCACGGGCGGTAGCGTAGTCTTCGCGGCAGCGGTGCAGTTCGGCTAAGGCGGTCAGGGCGGAGAGTTCCTCTTCGACAAGGTTGACGGTGCGGGCGCGGTTTAGGGCGTGGTGTAGGCGTTCTTCGGCGGTGTCTAGGTCGTTTAAGCCTAAGGTGGCTTCACCTTGTAGGCGGGCGGCGCGGATGAAGTCTCGTTCGTTGCGATCAACTTTAGCCAACTCCCAAGCTTGGCAAGCCAGCAGTAATGCGGCGGAGTATTGGTACTGCCAAAGTTGAAATTGGGAAAGATAAGAATTGACACAACCTTCACCTTGCTTATCTCGTTGAGAAATAAAAATCATCAACGAGCGGTTCAAAGTGATTTTAGCTAATTCGGGTTGCCCAATAATAGCAAGGGCATTGCCGAGCCAATGTTCGTTCATACCTTCGGCATAACGATATTCATTTTTCCTGCTTATATCTAATGCCTTTATAGCGGTTATTTGACTGGTTAAAAGCTTACCTTGCATTCTTAGTGCATCAGACATATTGCCAAGAGAAACAGCTGCACTCTTTTCTTCATGTTTTGTTTCGTAAATATCTGCACTAAGTTGATAAATGAAAGCAGCATGTTCAGGTTGTCCCGTTAAATCATAGGCTAAAGCTAATCTATTAAGCACAAAAGCGCGATCTAATGAACTGCTTAAATAGGATGGAGCTTGCCATCCACAGGGAAATAAATTTTCTAACCATTGAAGTCTTTGTCTATTGGCACTCAATATATATAGAGCGGCATATTCAATATGTTCGTTATATATAGTAAGGGCTTCATCGTAACGTCCTAATCCAATAAGGGTATGGTACAGCTCGATGGCGGGAGTCAGGTCTTCCAGACTTTCGACTTCTAACCAATCTGGTGGTCTGGGCGCGGCATCAAAATAGCTGTGCAATTGGCTGTAAACTTCTTGGCGGTTGTTGTCTGCCAGCGCCGCCCACACCACACCGCGCACGATGGGATGCAAGTCATAGCGGTTGGCGATTCTGTCCCAACCGACTAGGCCACGGTCTTCTAGTTCGGTGAGGATTTGGTCGAGACTTTCTGCTTTATCTACGGACGTTTTAGCCCCCTCTCCCCGTGGGACAAATCCGCCGGGAGCGGATTTGGTCGCAGATACTGCGTCCGAAGGATGCCGGGCAGGATAGCCCGGCAACACTGGGTTGGGGTGAGGGTGATTTAAATTGGCTTCATTCTTTAGCGTCTGTTCTTGAATTTCTTCGTCAGTATTTTCAAGGAAGGGTGTTGATTTTGATTCCCTCACCCTGCCCTCTCCCACGGGGAGAGGGTTTTCGGCGGCTGCGCCGCTGGTTTGGTTGGTTTCGGTTGCTTGGGCATTATTGAACAAGGCTTCTAAAGTCTCCCAGCCCGCAGGCATTCGAAACGCCGCCAAGGTATGCAGCACCCGTTTTTGCACCTCGCCCAAACCTTGCAAGGCGTATTGCAGCACATGGGTTTTGGCGTTTTTTAAATCCAATCGCGTTGGGTCGAATTGGGGATTGGCCTTACGCCAGCGGCTAAAATCGCCCGGTGCTGGGCGGTAATCGGCGATTTCACCCGCCAAGGCGCGTAGCAACAGCGGGTAATTGCCGAAGGCGTTAAACACAGGCAGTAATTCATCCCGCGCTCCGCTAACCCCGAACTCCCGCCACAGATTGAGCGCGTCGTCATTATTCAAACCATCCAAAAACACGGCGTAACAGCCAGGCAATGGTTGCGCGGTTTGGTTTTGCAATTCTGCCGGATATAAGCGCGTGGAAATTAAAATACGGGAGTTGCGGACTTGGGCGAGGCGGCGCAGGAAGCGTCCGGCGCGTGGGTCGGCGCAGCGGCGTAGGCGGTGTTTTTCCAGATAAGTTTCTTTGATGTTGTCCGGCAAACCATAGGCCGCGGCGAGTTGGTTGGCGGTGCGTTCGTCCAAGTCATCATCCGCCATGTAGGCGGCATCCATACGCGAATAGGCGAGCAGGATGCGTTCCAAACCATCCAGCACCAGCAAAAATGGTTGTTCATCCAAGCACCGGAACAGGCGTTCTTCGCGCTCGGGCGGCGGCAAGCTGCGGCTGTCTTGTTCCGATATACCAGCGGTGTAAGCCAAGGCGCGGATGATGAAGTTTTCGTAATGCGCATCGCTTTCGTAAAAGCTCCACCACAAGCGGCCTGCCAGTTTGGGCAGTTCCAGCGGGGCGATGTCGTTAAACCATTTCCACGTCAAAGCGCTTTTGCCCATGCCGCCGATGGCGACGACATTAAACAAGCGCACATCGGCTGGCACTTGCTGGTTGCGAGTTACCCAATCGGTGAGCAAATTGAGTTCGGCTTGCCGCCCGACTACGTTTTTGCTTTGCAGCAAGGTGTAGGGATGGGCAATGTAGGTTTCGGGGGCTTCGGGGATGGTGCTGATGGGGTGGAATTGCGGGGCTGGGGTTTCGCCGGATTCGGTTTGTTGGCGGAGTTTTAGCTCTGATAAAGCATGGAGAATTTCACCACGTAAATCTTCAGGCGATTTGAATTCTTTGCGGATACGGCCTTGGCAAGCACGCGTTTTGAAGGCTTCGAGTTTACGTTGTGCTTCGGCATCGGTTTCGACCATTTTTCGTGTAGTTGGATGGTCTTCGTGCATTAGAAAAATCAGGATTTCCATCTTTCCTGCTTGTTTACGTTCTAAAGCCCGATTGAATTCCATTTCCGTGATTGAAATGTCGTTACCGTCGGGTATCCAGCCGTATCGCCAAGCGTAAATGCCGATGTAAATATCGGAGTTATCAACCATTTCCAAGGATTTTTGTACTGCGCCCATATCGCAGGCGGCTAGATGTTCCATTGCTTCCGGTTTAAATCCTAGACGGGAGCAAGCATGGATGGCTTCGTTTCGGTGTTCCGGCAAATCCAACGCCGTGCTGCTTATCATTGCTTTCTTAATCGCCTTACTCATCATTGCCAACCTTTTGAATTTTGGATGTTTGGCTATTTTACAATGATTATGTGGTTAGCGGCTTTTAGGTTTGTGCGGGATGCGTTGAAGTGGCGCAGCTAGGATTCGCTTGAGTCGAGTAGGTTGGGTTAACAGCTTTTTACCGTTAACCCAACGTATGGAAGCTATTGATGTTGGGTTGCAAAAAGCAGGCAACCCAACCTACGGATACTAAACAGATTTTTGATGTTTGGCCTTGTTTGGAGTGAAAAACATGTTTTTCACTCCACCGCTGCTTTTTTGTAAAGATTTAGGCAATTGCCTCAACGCTTATCGGCAGCTCGTAGGGTGTATAAGCGAAGCGTCATACACCACATCGGGATTGCAATAACTGCAAACGGATTTTCCGCTCCCCGTTATTGATTTCTGCCATGAATTGACCCTACATGGCGTGTTGTCTATTCGCAATTTGGTGTATGGCGCTTCGCTTATACACCCTACTTTATTGTGCCGTTTAGTCGAGTAGGTTGGGTTAACAGCTTTACCGTTAACCCAACCTACGATACTTTCTCGACTTCTTTGGGCATATTCCGCTTAATCAAAAAATACACTACCGGAATCACCACCAGCGAAAACAAGGTGGAAGCGATGATGCCGAAGATAAAACTCCACGCCAGACCGGAAAAAATCGGGTCTAAAACAATCATCATCGAACCCAGCACCGCCGAGGCGGCGGTCAAAAATATCGGGTTTAACCGCGTTGCGCCCGCTTCAACTATTGCATCTGCCAAGCTAATCACTGGATTATTGCGGTAAATGTTATCGATAAAGTCGATCAAAATAATGGAGTTACGTACCACGATGCCTGCCAGCGCGATCATGCCGATCATGGCTGTGGCGGTGAAGTAAATCGGGGTTGCGAAGTCGCCAACGGGTTCTGTGAATAGGTTGATGAACCAAAAACCGGGCATGATGCCGATGACGGTTAAGGGGATGGCGATCATCATAATTAGCGGCACGCCTAGCGATCCGGTTTGCCCGACTAGCAAGACGTAAATCATCACCATTGCCGCGCCGAAGGCAATACCTAAATCGCGGAAGACATCGACGGTGATTTTCCACTCGCCTTCGCCTGCCATTTCGGCTTTGTAACCGTCGGGCAAAGGCTTTTCATCAAACGTGCCGAACAAATCCAAAATCGCTTCGACCGGACTGCGGCCTGCCATTTCGCCTGTCACATAGGCGACGCGTTGCAAGTTTTTATGGTAAATCGCTTGCTCGCCGTGTTCGTGTTTAAAGCTGCCGATTTCACTGAGGCGCACCAGTTGCCCGTTGGCGGTTTGCACCGATAAGGCCAGCAAATCCGCTTCGGAAGAACGCGCTGCTCGTGGCAGTTGCAGTTGAATGGCTAAAGGTTGGCGTTCTTGAGGAATATGCAACACGCCCACCGAGCCGCCTGCGATTGCCAATTGCAAGGTTTGCGCGACTTGTGCGGTGCTGATGCCCAGCAAGGCGGCCTTGTCGTGATCAACTAGGTAATGCAATTTGCCGTGTTCGGCTTCGGCAAAATCATCGACATCGACCACACCTGCGGTTTTTTCGATGTCGCCGCGCACTCGTTTGGCGACGTGAATTAAATCAGAATAACTGGCTTCCGGCGGGCCGTAGATCTCGGCGACTAGCGTTGACAACACGGGCGGCCCGGGCGGCATTTCGACGATTTTGATGTTCGCGCCGTAGTGTTTGGCTATGCGTTCGACTTCTGGCCTGATGCGTAAGGCGATGTTGTGCGAGGGTTGGTCGCGGTGTTTTTTGTCCGCCAAGACAATGCGGATGTCGCCAACGTTCGCGCCTTGCCGTAGATAGTAATGGCGCACCATGCCGTTAAAATCCATTGGCGAAGACAAGCCAACATAGCTTTGGTAACTGCTGACTTCGTTGACGGTGGCGAGGTAATGCCCTAAGGCCGCCGCGACTTCGTCGGTGGTTTCCAAGCTGCTGCCTTTGGGCATGTCGATGATGAGCTGCAATTCGTTTTTGTTATCGAACGGCAAGAGTTTAAGCGGCACGACGCGCGTCACCGCCATCATGGCTGAGGCGACGAAGGCGATCATCACTATGAATAAGAATAGCCACGCCTTGGCTTTGCTCGCCAATAAGGGCGCGACGATGGCTTGGTATATTTTGAAACCGCGTGTTTCTTTTAAATTAAATTCCGCACCATGATTCTTGCCGTAATCACCTTTCAGTAGCTTGAAACTTGCCCACGGTGTGACGGTGAAGGCAATCACCAGCGACATTAACATCGCCACTGGCACGTTGAACGCCATCGGCGCCATGTACGGGCCCATCATGCCCGTAATGAAAAACATCGGCACGAAGGACATGATGACGGCAAACGTCGCCAAAATAGTCGGCGGGCGGATTTCGTCAACCGCACTCAGCAAGGCTTGCAACGGTGGTTCTTTCCGCATTTTGTAGTGGCGGTGGATGTTTTCGACATCGACGATGGGGTCATCGACCAGCAAACCTAGCGACAAAATCAGCGCAAACAAGGTCACGCGGTTAATGGTGTAACCGAACAGGTAATCACACAACAAGGTGACTGCGAAGGTCATCGGCACGGCTAAGGATACGATCAGCGATTCCTTAAAACCCAAGGACAAGGCCAGCAACACAATGATAGTCAGAATGGCGATGCTTAAGTGCATGACCAATTCGTTGACTTTGTGGTCGGCGGTTTCGCCGTAGTTGCGGGTGATGGTGATTAGCATGTCTTCGGGGATTAACGTGCCTTTGAGCTGTTCGGTGACTTTCAACACAGCTTCGGCGACACTGACGGCGTTGCTGCCTTTGCGTTTGGCGATGGCGATGGTGGTCAACGGGCGTTCTTCGCCCACGACGGGTAATTTGGCAACTTCTCCGGCGGTTTGCATGTGCGCGACTGCAGGGCCAAAGCCGATACGCGTGTAAGTGTCGGTGTCTGCTCCGCCGTCAATGATTTTTGCGACATCTCTTAAGGTGAGCAAGCGGTTGTCCGAAACTTTCACCACCGTTGCGCCAATTTGTTCGGCAGTTTGATAATGCGGGCCGGCTTCTAAAATGATTTCTTTGTTTTGTTCAGTGAGCGTACCGACGGGCAGGTTGACGTTGTTTTTCGCCAACGCCTGTTGGATGTCCAGCAAGGTGATATTACCCGCTTGCAATTTGGCAGGGTCTGGATACACGGAGATTCGCCGTGATGCGCTGCCGACTACCCAACTTTTGCCGACGTTGTCTACTTCGCGCAAACGTTCGACCAATTCATCGGCGATGCGGCGTAAGTCGGTTGCTTCCATGTTGGAGTTTTGCGGTGACAAACTCAGCATCAAAATCGGCACATCGTCGATTTCTACAGGCTTGACCAGCCAATTAGTAACGCCTGGCGGGATAATGTCTTGGTTCGCCAATACCTTATCGCGAGTTTTAATCAGGCTGTTTTCCAGATTTTCACCAACCAAATAGCGTACAGTGACGACGGCTTCACCCGGACGTGAGGCAGAATAGACATATTCCACGCCTTGGATTTGTCGTAGCAAAGTTTCCAGCGGTGTAGTGACTTGTTTCTCGACTTCCTCAGCCGATGCGCCCGGCACTTGCACGAACACGTCCATCACCGGAACGATGATTTGCGGGTCTTCTTCGCGTGGGGTCAAAAATAACGCCGCCGCCCCTGCCAGCAAAGAGATAATCAGAAACAGCAGGGATAAATGCGAGGTGGTGAACAGCCGGACGATGGCGACGGTTAGGCTGTCTTTTCGGAATTCTTGGGTCATTATGGCTCTCGTATGGCTCAGACCGTATGGCCTTTTGCATGGGACTGAATGAACAATTCAATCGCCCCCGGTGTTCGTGCCCCTCTTTCGAGCCACTCAACGCGCCATTCGGCAATGCGTTCACCTTTTTCATGGATGAATACGCCTGCTTCCGGTTCGTTGATCCACTCAAATTGGCGAATTAATGCCAAAGGCTTTTCTGCGCCTTCCGTGTCCGTTGAAAAGGCTAACGCTTCTTCATAGCTTACAAAAGGATAGTAATAGTCTTCGCCATCGAACTCGTCTGGCGCACCACGTTCTGGATGGCACCACACGCGATATTCAAGGACATGGTCAAAAAAGTAACCTGCACCCGATTTGGCGTATGCAGGGTATTCGCCAACCAATTCAGGTTCAATGGCATCGGGGTAGGTCATGATTTTTCTCCTAAGCAATTAAGGTTGTGCGGGAAGAGCAAGCTTGCTGTCTGCCACAATGGTTTCGCCTTCGTGCAAACCAGATAAGACTTCAACCTGTTCGCCATAAACCTTGCCCGTGCGGATGTGGCGGGTATGCCATTGCTTGCCTTCCACCACTTTAACCGCTTGCAATTGCCCATAATGCAGCACGGCGGCGGCAGGAATCAGCAGCGCGGTTTGCTCGGCTTGGCAAGCCAATTCGAGCCAGCCGAATTGACCGTGTTGCAATCCTTGAGATTTGGGTAAGCTTATTTTGATAGCTTGGCTACGGGTTTGTGGATCGGTTTCCGGCGCGATTTCGTCCACTTTTCCGGTTAAAGTTTGGTGCAAAGCGTCGATTCGTACCGTCACTGCCATGCCTAATTGGATGGTTTCGGCGCAATGGCTGGAAATCGCCGCTTCCAAACGTAAATCATCAGGTTTCAGCAAGGTGACTATTGGCTGGTTCGGCAAGCCCATGTCGCCTGGCTCTTGCAGACGTTCACCGATAATGCCATCGAACGGTGCGTACAGGATATTCTCGCCTAACATGACTTGGCTTTGTTGCGCGGAGCTGGCGGCTTGGTTCGCCATCGCCCGTGCGGCTTTGGCTTGCGCCAGCACGGCATCGTAATTTTGGCGGGTCGCGGCTTGTTTTTGGTATAAATCAATGATGCGCTTTTCTTCCGCTTGCGCTTGTGCAGCTTGGGCTTGAGCAGCGGCTTGCGCGGCTTGGGCGGCATTGCTGGCGGCGCGTAAGTCGCGGTCATCCAATTTTGCCAACACTGCACCTTTTTTCACCCGTTCGCCGGGATGCACCAGAATTTCAACAATACGGGCGTTCAATTTCGGCGCGATTTTTATGGCTATGCGCGAGCGTACCGTGCCTTGCCACGCTAAGGCATTGGCGGCGGCTTGGCGGCTGACGGTTATTGTGTCGGCATTGGCGGGCAATGCTTGGGCGGTGTTTGCCGTGATTCCGGATTCGATTTTGTCACCGCCACCGAGAAAGCCTAGCGCGAATAAAATCACCAGCAACAAGCCGCCGATGGCAGCGGTGTGGATTAGCCATTTTGGCGGGTTGAATGGTGTGGTTGGGTTGGTCATGGACAAATCCTGTTTAATGCGGCAAATATAGGATGTGCTGAACCCAAAGGGGAAGCGCATCGTTCGTGGCTCGACAGATGCGCCTCCTTGCGTCGGCACATCCTATATAGTTTCGATAGTTCCCACGCTCTGCGTGGGAATTCATCCAGTGACGCTCCAGCGTCACGAAACACAAGTATGTTTATAAACTTTTGCGTTCCGCAACGCAGGAGCGTTGGATGCGACATTCCCACGCAGAGCGTGGGAACGATATGTAAACTTTTTCGTGTCTTTCGTGTTTTTCGTGGACAAGCTTTTAAAACCCACCCGTCGCCTGTTTCAGTTCCGCTTCCGCCCTCAGCGCATCAAACCGTGCTGAGATTTGCCGGGTGTGCGCCTTATCGCGCGCCACTTCGGCTTCGATATAACGGGTCACTGTCACCACACCCGCTTGGCGTTGTTCGTTGACCAATCGCAACGCTTCTTCGGCGGCTTGTACCGATACCGCCGCGACATCAGCGCGGTTCAAGGCTTCTTGCAAGCGCAGTTGTGCGGATTTGACGGCGTTTTCTATCTGCAAACGCTGTTGGCGCAGGATTTCTTGCGCGGCGGTGAGTTCGTGTCCGGCTTTTTTGACTTTGTTTTGGGTAGCAAAACCATTAAACACGTCCACCTCAACTTGCACGCCGACGGTGACATTATCGCGGTTGGTATCAAAATCGGGGCTGCGGTTGTTGAAGCCGTAACTGGCGTAGGCATCGGCGCGGGGCAGATACGCGCCTTTGGCTGCGGCAAGTTGCTGTTCTGCCATCGCCACGCGCTTGGCGGCAGCTTGCAGTTCCGGGTGTTGTGCTAAGGCTTGGGTCAATAAGACATCGAACTTAGGCGGATTTTTCGGCAAAGCTTGCGCTAAGGTTTCCTTGATCGCCAACGGTTCATTAGCGGACATGCCCAACAGGGTTTTCAGCATGGTGTTCGCCATCTCGACAGCATTAGCGGCTTGAATTTGCGCTACTTTGGCTTCCGCGAGTTGCACTTGCAAAGACAGCACATCCGATTTCAGCACCGTACCAGCGGCAAAACGGGTTTGCGATTGCGTCAGCTCACTTTGCACGGCGGTAACCGAACTTTCACTGACTTGTTGGGTATCAACCGCCGCCAGTTGTGCGTAATACGCGGCAGTGATGTGGCTGACCAAACGGTTTTTTACCGCGGCTTGATCCAATTCTGATGCCGCCACGCCCAATTCCGCCGCTTGCGTTTGGTGGCTATCCTGACCGCCTCTATATAAAGAATAAGTCGCGCCGATTTGTTCTCGGAAATTATCCACGCCGCCCGGATGGTTGAAATCCGTACCTGCAAAATTGAGCCGCCGCTGGGCGATAATCATCGCAAACGCTTCCGCCGGATTGTTGCTGTGCTGATAAGCAATACCCGCTTTGATTTGCGGGTAATAATTCGCCATCGCCAAACCCAGTTGGTCTTGGGCTAGCTCGATACGCGCCTGCATGATGCTGAGTTCTGGGCTGTTATCCAACGCGTAGTCTATCGCCTGCGGCAAGGTCAGCGGCGGGGCGGCATAGGCGGTGCTGCTGAGTACACAGCTAATGAGCAATAATTTCAATGGGTTCATAGTATGAGATACGCTACGGTTTTAATAGTTGTAGGTTGGGCTGACGTAAGGAAGCCCAACGATAGGTGACTCCGGCTTGTTGGGCTTCCTTACGTCAGCCCAACCTACAGCAAAATTATTTTTAAGCGCATAAATGTCCACCACATTCAACAGGTCGCAGCGTAGCCTAGGTTTTTGTGCTTTCCGAAAGATAGTCTTGCAATAACTGAATGTTGCCCATCACCGCTGCTTTCCTGTAGTAAACGGCATCGGCGGTAATCAGCACCGTATCTTTATTCTCCAAAGCAACAGCATGGTAAAGCGTATCGAACAGATGATGCTTAAGCTCACGGCTTAAACGCATCGCCGTTTGGTAAACCGCCGCGTTATCCGCTACCGACATTTCCATATATTGGACTGCCGCAAACAGCCGTTCGGCATGGTCTGGTGCGAGCCTGACCACTACCCCCATCAGTTCCGCGAGAAAATGCGGCGGTTGCAGCATTCGCACATCTTGACGGCTAACCGCTTGCAATAGCTGTAAGGCTTTATCAACATCGGCCTCTTCCGGTTGTTGCGGCAACAGCCATTTCACCGCGACACTGGCATCAACCACTACAAATCTCATGCTTGCCGCAACTCATCACGCGCCGCTTGCACGGCTTCTTCGGTGACGGCTGGCATTTGCCCGCGCAAAACCAACAGATCAGCAATCGCTTGTTGGTGTTGTTGTTGTTTACGCACGGCACGTTCGACCGCTTCGCGCATCAATTCGGCGATGACCGCACTTTTGTTTTGGCCTTTATAGGCTGCGTTGAACGCGGCTTTTACCTCATCGGGGACACTGAAATTAACGGTAGCCATCATTTACTCCTGAGTTGTTGAAAATTTCAACAAATTATCGGGGTGGACTCTAGGCAATGCAATGCTTGAGAAACCCCGTATTCCGCTATCGCTGCATACGGACGACATGTATATCATCCTTCGCCAATCCCGTTGGGCTTCCTTGCGTCAGCGCAACCTACAACAGAACTACTTTTTCAAGCGCATAATACCCATAGCTTTTAACGGCAAGCGTTCATAAAACGGTTCGCTCAAGCCTTTGCGGACTTTACGCATGAAGTATTTTTCATAGCCGATTTTTGCCCAATGCACCCATTTACCACGCGATGCCCATTGCACATTGCGCGGCGGGATTTGCGGCATGGCGAGGAAGGCGATGCCGGAATCGCCAAAATCGGCTAGGCACAGCGCATTCCATGTACCTTTGTGGCTGGGTTCTTTGCCGTCTAATTCGTCGCGGATGTTGTGGGCGGTGGCAGTGACCATCGACTCGATCATGTAGCCTGTTTTAGGTGTGCCAGTCGGTACGGGTGTTTGTTCCAGCGGCGGGATGGCGATACAGACGCCGACGGAGTAGATGTTTTTGTAAGTCGGGTTGCGTTGGTGTTCGTCCACCAAGACAAAGCCGCGTGGGTTGGTGAGTTTTTCAATACCGAACAGCGCATCTACGCCTTTAAAAGCCGGCAACATCATGCTGTGTTTAAACGGCAATTCGTGTTGTTTTTTTACTGCGCCGTTTTCATCAACTTCGGTAACGTACATCATGCCGTCTTCAACGCGGTCAACCTTGGCGTTGCAAATCCAGTTGATGTGCTTGTTACGCATTTCGCTTTCCAACATGCCTTTGGTGTCGCCAACGCCGCCTAAGCCCAAATGCCCGATGTACGGCTCGGAAGTCACATAGGTCATTTTCACTTTGTCGCGGATCATGCGTTTGCGTAAATCGGTTTCGACGATGAATAGGTATTCGTAAGCCGGGCCAAAACAGGATGCGCCTTGTACCGCGCCGATAACAATCGGGCCAGGTTCTTGTACGAAATCATCCCAACGCTCACCTGCTGGGCCGGCGTGGTCTACGTGGCAAACCGATTCGGTGTAGCCATGCGGGCCTAAACCTTCAATTTCTTCAAACGCCAGTTTTGGGCCGGTGGCGATGACTAAATAATCGTAAGCAACAGTGCTGCCATCTGCCAATTCCAGTTGGTTTTGTTCCGGTTGGAAGCGGGCGACTTTTTGCTGGATGAAGGTGATTTTCTTCTTTTTGAACACGGGTTCCAGCGGCACTTTGATGTCTTCCGGTTTACGCCAGTTAACGCCTACCCACGGATTGGACGGCACGAAATGGAAAGTCGGCGTGTCGGCGATAACCACTACTTCGTCTTCTTTACGCGCCAAGTCTTTCATTTCAAATGCCATTGGGATGCCGCCAATACCAGCACCGACGATTACGATTTTAGCCATGATGTTTGTTCCTCATTATTTATGTAGGACGGGCTGACGATAGGAAGCCCATCAACTCTATTTTTATCGTTAGCGGTGGGCTTCCTGCGTCAGACCACCCTACGTTTCTTTATTTTTTATTGTTGACAGCTTGATTGCACACCCAGTTTTTTCAGGATCATTTCCAGCGGACAGAATTGGGTAAAACTGCTTTGCAGCAAATTAAAACCGACAAAGGTGGTAAACCACAGCCAGTTTTGGTGTTGGAACAAGGGGCTACCTGCTACACCCAAGCTTAAGGACAACAGGATAAAAATTCCCGCAACTAAGCGAACGATGCGTTCAGTGGTCATGGTGTTTGCCTCCGGATAATCTATTACGGGACGGATCAAAATTGTGAGCAGGGCTTGTAATCATTAATCCGCTAAGCCTGTATATTATAATACTCTAATATATAAGCCAAGCCAACACCTGTAATTAGTCAAAAATTCGCACCCAAACCAATAGACAAACAGAAATGGCGGAAAAAGCCGGGCTAATCGTTGTCGTTCTTCAATCCATAGCCGAATAACATTGAAAAATATTTTGTTTGTGCTGGTTTATTGAATGGCAACAAGCGGAACGCAGCCATCCTTTAACATTGGATGGCTGGATGTAGGAAGGACAAGCGCTTTGATGGGATGAGGTACGCGCCAAATAGATAAAGATTACCCGCAGCAAGGCAGTTTTTTTGCCAGCCAATAATCCAAGCTGACATAACGTCCGCCGCCGTAAAAAAACAGCACTGCCAGCATGATGGCGTAAGTGGCAGCGAATTCCACGCCGTTGTTTAAAATCACAAAGCTGCCTGTTTCGGTCAGCCAATCGTAATTGCCGTGGGTTTGTAAGATTTCTTTGGCTTTTTCTAAGCGTATCGCCGCTTCCATGGTGCGTTCGTTGGCGAAAAACCCACTGCCTTCGGCGATGGCTAGCCAGCCGTTTTGCCAATGTACGGTTATCATCGCGCCGATCATGGTCATAAATAGTGGGATTGATACCCAGCGCACGCCCAAGCCTAGCAATAGGCAGATGGCACCGATGGTTTCTGTGCCTGTCACTAATGCTGCCATTACCGTGGGCATGGGCAAACCTAAGCCCCAATCGGCGTTGCCAAACCATTCTATGGTGCTGGGGAAATCGGCAAATTTTTTGCTGCCCGCCATCCACATAATCGGCACTAGATACAGGCGTATGGCTAGCGGGGCTAAAAAGTCGGCGGCTTTGCTGCGGTTTAGGTAGTCTTGCATTTGATGCAGATTAATCATGAGGCGATATTCCAATAGGTTATGAATAAGTTGGCGATGCGCTGAAATGCTTATCGCCTGCTTATTAGTCGTGGTTATTGTGAAATCCTTACGAATAAACTGATGTTATGCAGATATTAATGAGAGATACAGCCTTGCGGACATGTGGTGGGTTATCTAGCCATCCTTCTCTGGGGCATAAATGGCTGACTACCATAAACAAGCTAAAAACCAGAACAACCAACGACAGCCAAACCGACATAGCGGCACAGATTGACTAGTTTTTGGCGTTATTTTGTGGCGAGTAGAAATGCTATAGCTTGTCCTATATACATTCTTTGGTAGCCGAAAAAATTAAGAGATTGAACGAAAGAGGAGTCAAAAAACATGTTTTTTGATGGAATCTTTGAAAAACAACATCGCGTTGATTTTTACTATTGCCAAAAAATCAAACTTGAAACTGATGTTACGCACTCACTTTTTGTGAGCCGAAAATAAAAAATAATGAATCGCTATCGCGATGTTTTTAAATCGGGTTCTCGCACCCGAAGGCGAGCTACTTTCTTTTGCGCCGCCAAAAGCAAGTAGCCAAAGAAAAGGCGACCCGATTACCGCTTATGTCTTGCGCTCCTCGCATTTGTCGGGGGACGGCAGAATGGGCTTCCTGCCCATCTGCCGCCGTGCGGCATCCATGCCGCACCCCTTCGGGCTGTTCCCGACAAATACTCCGGTGCTCGACGCGGCAAACGGGAGAAAGCGCGTTACTGCGTAACGTCAGCTTGAAACATTAATTTGAAACCCACATAGACAATGGCGTTGTGTTAATTCCTGAGTGTTATAAATCCCTCAATAACCGCAAGAAAGCCAAGATCATCGTGATGGTTGATGACGCTGAAATAATGGAAGATAAGGAAAC
>Ga0247843_1002826_pt1 | contig 30187 bp, 20 predicted proteins | sample LaCruzMarch2017__FD_192420 | JGI IMG/M metagenome (GOLD analysis project Ga0247843, IMG submission 192420) | Freshwater microbial communities from meromictic Lake La Cruz, Castile-La Mancha, Spain - LaCruzMarch2017_8m | ecosystem: Environmental > Aquatic > Freshwater > Lake | place: Spain... | reverse complement strand
AAGGTGAGAAAGCAGTTTCATCGTTGAGTTGTCGGTCGCACTTCAACTTAGCGCATGAGGCTGCTTTTCTCATGTCAACCATCCATCGCAAATCTGGATGAATTCAGGGTTTTGCAAGAGGCTCAGTATTGAAAGCTGAGGGCTTCAAGCATTCAGGTACAAGCTTCCGAAGAGTTTTTGGGGAAGTTATCCATGTCATCAATGTTCAAGGCTCTCGTCATGGTGGCGAATGTTGTGTTTGCTTGGGCATTCACCTCAACTTTCTGCCGACAGTTGGTGTTGGTGCACCTTGTGATCCACTCAAGATTACAGAACCAGATTGTGAGTTTCGTTGCCGACTCGTTCCTGAAGGAAAGGACGATTTGTGGTGGCCATACGGCCTCACCGAACAGGAGGCCGCCCAATCGGTTTCCTCAATTCTCAAACTATACCTAGAACAAGGGCAGCCCTATTTCGCCCGATTCTCTAATTTCCCGAGCGATTTCACGCGTGTGACTCCAGCAACGCCAGAGACAGACTATGCCACCTTGTTTCCGCGCTACTACACCGAGGTGCGTCGAGATCTGGCTCTTGCACGCATAAGTCAGAAGCTTGGTAATGCTGATGCGGCGCACTTCTTTGCAAACAGAGGGATGGCAAGAATAGGGCTTGCCGTGGGATTGAAAGCCGCCTTCCGCGCGTTTCTCCAGCCTTTCGAAGTGTGAAAAATTTCCTATTCGCCTCCTATTCGTGCCCAGCTCTCCGACTTCTCGGCAGAGCCGCCGAATATGCTTCTCGGCACGCAGGCCATCGGCGGGCATCATAAACCCGGATGCACGATCTCAGGATCACCCGGACGATACAGCGCTCGGAAGTTCGACAGGTTCAGCGTGTAGATGCGCCCTGCTTTCGCCTTTCGGGCGGCGACGAGGTGCAGGTAGTCATAGATGCCTCCGCCGCGCACACCACGGCTCTGAGCATCCCGCATGGCCCTCATCATCTCTGTTGGCGTGAGTGAAGTCACGGAAAGCAGCGGCAAGAAGTCTTGTTCGATCAGCTCAGAGGCGGCATCCGCCGTCATTTGCAGCTTTCTCCGCCCGCTAGTGAGGATGCTGAAGGTTTCAGCCAGGCCGTGGGCAAACATGCCGAGTTCGCCGGAGTCCATCAGTGCATCACACTCACGATGGTAATCCTCCGTCCCCACGATGGCTGCGACGAGCACGGAGGTGTCGATGAATGCGATCATCTGCGTTTGGCGGGCATGAGGTTCTCCATGCGCTCCTCGCGGTTCTCCTGCACGGCCTTGGCGGCGTCAAACCCCTCCCAACCCATCACCACCCGGCGGCCACTGGCATTCCGCACGATGCGCACCTTCGGCAGTTCCTGCTCCAACTCGATCTTGTCGCCCACGATCTCGATCTTGAACGCAGCGCCTGTCTTGAGATGCAGCTTATCCCGGATCTTTTTGGGAAGAACCACGCGTCCTGCTTTATCGAGTATCGCTGTCATAGCGGTGACTTTGACATTTCCAGACCCACTTTCCAACCCAATTTTCGCCCCATGCGCCTCCTCCTCTTTGCTCTTTGCCCTCTGTTCTCCGCCTTCTCCGCGGAGCCGCCGAACATGCTCCTCGGCACGCAGGCCATCGGCGGACGGTATCAGTTCACGCAGGAGGAGCCGTTGCTGGAGAGTGCGAAGCTGATCGCGGAGCTGGGATCGGGCATCATGAAGTTCTCGATCTCGAAGCAGGCCTCGTTTGGCAAGACGAAGGCGAATGTGCGCGAGAGCAATCCCGGCTTCAAAACACTCGCCGAGATCGCGGAGAAGGAGTTGACGCATCGCGCGGTGCTCGACATGCCTTTCACGCATATCTTCATCTGGGCCTATCCCTTCACCACGCACGGCAGCGCGGGCACCTTCAAGCCTGCGGAGCGGGATCTGGAGTATCGCGAGATGTTTGACCTCACCGCGCATCTGCTGCGCACTTACAGTGACAGCGGCAAAAAGTTCTACCTCGGCCACTGGGAAGGCGACTGGCATCTACGACCGCACTTTGACCCGAAACAGCCCTTTCCCGAGCACTTTGGCGACAACTTCATCGCCTGGCTCAAGGTCCGCCAGCAGGCTATCGACGACGCGAAGCGCGACACGCCGCATCAAAACGTCGAAGTCTGGCACTACACCGAGGCGAACCTCGTCGAGCCCTACCTCAAAGGCGGCCAATGCCTCGCCAACGACATCCTCCCGCAGGTGGACGTCGATTTCGTCAGCTACTCCTGCTACGACAGCCTCCAGCGCGGCATCCGCGACGATCTCCACGCCGCGCTCGACCATCTCGAATCGAAATTGAAGCCCAAGCCCGGCATCCCCGGCAAACGCGTCTTCATCGGCGAATACGGCTTCCCCGCGCGACGCTACTCGCCCGAGGTGCAAAACCGCAAGAGCATCGAAACCATGATCGCCGCCATCGAATGGGGCTGCCCCTTTGTGCTCTACTGGGAACTCTACGACAACGAAGGCACGCCCGAAAAACCCGGCGGCTTTTGGCTCATCAACGAAAAGAACGAAAAGCAACCCATCTGGCACACGCATCAGCGCTACTTCGAGTGGGCGAAGAAGCACATCGCAGACACGAAACAGCGCACCGGCCAATACCCCGCCGAAGCCGACTTCCGCGCTGCCGCGCTGGAATATCTCAAGCGCTGACGACGTTTCACGGAGGCCACTTGAACATGTCCGCCCTGCCAAGCTTCCGATTGCGTCATCTTCACCAAGTATTACCCTACGTCCATTTCAGCACCGCCGAATCAACGCCGAGTCACAGCCCAAGAGATGCTGGAGCAATGACGTCGCAATCGTCTGCTGAACACATCGCGCGGTGCTTAGCGTGGGCTTAAATCTACAGCAGGCTCCACGCTACGCCGGAGTTTGGTCGCTCGCTCACCACGCGAGTTGATCCCTTTACGACAGCGACTCATGTGGCGATCTCACCTTGATTGATGCGGGCGGTGAAGCTGTGGTCTTTTTCGATCCCAACCATCAGCGAGTCATCATTCTCTTCGCCCCGCCGAATGACGGCGGCTTCAGCAACGGGCGCAGGCACATCGTAGCGGCGGCTTGATCGAAACCTTGACTCGCATTGCGTGGTTAGAAGCCTGCTTTGCCAGCGGCCTGGAACGCCACCTCTGCCCTCCAAACCTTTTGTCTTCCTTACCCCGATCCATCCCGTGGCGCTTTGGCCGTTTCATCAACACCGAAACCACAGCCCAGAAGTCGGAGGCGGCCTTCCAGCGTTTGCGCGGGGTCTTCCACAGGTGGTGACAGCTCCCGGTTTGTAGCAGCTTGGAAAGTGCGTAAACGCTAAGGAGTCACGTCACTCCCTTCGTTCCAACCGCCTTCGTCCATTCGATTCTTATGCCCCCCGTTCGCTTCGCCCTCGCCGGATTCGGTGCCTGGGGCAAATTTCATGCTCAATCCATCGCTGGAAATCCTGATGCGAGGCTCGTCGCCATCACGGCAACTTCGGAAGCTTCACAAGAAGAAGCTCGAAACCTCTATCCTGAGGCACAAATCTTCGCTGACAGCCTCGACATGATTGCGCAGGCGGAGTTCGACATCATCGACATCGTCACGCCGAGTCATACGCACAGGGGAATCGCGCTCGCCGCCATGCAGAAGGGCAAGCATGTGCTGCTGGAGAAGCCGATGGCGATCACGCTCGATGATTGCAAAGCTATCGTCGCAGGAGCGCGGCAGTACGGCGTGTATCTGGCGCTGGGACATGAGTTGCGCCTCTCCAGCCAGTGGGGCCGGATCAAAGAGATCATCGCCGCAGGAACCATCGGCGATCCGCAATACGTGCTCGTCGAACTTTCGCGGAAACCATACCGCCTCGGAGCCAGCGGCTGGCGTTACGACCAGAGCCGCGTCGGCAGTTGGGTGCTGGAGGAGCCAATTCACTTCTTCGATCTTGCCCGCTGGTATCTCGAAAGCAGCGGTGATCCCGTCGAACTCCATGCCTATGCGAACTCTCGTGATCCGCAGCGCCCGACACTCTTCGACAACTTCAGCGCTATGTTCAAATACGCCAATGGCAGTTACGCCGTCGTCTCGCAAACACTCGCCGCCTTTGAGCATCATCAAACGGTGAAGGTCAGCGGCACCAAGGGCGCGCTCTGGGCCGCGTGGAGTGGGGCACTGGATCGCACGCTAGAGCCTGAATACTTCCTCAAGGTCTTCGATGGCGAGAATCTCGAAACCGTGAAGCTCGACAAGCACAGCGGCGAAGTCTTTGAACTGCGGGAGGAGATCGCCCAATGCGTCGAAATGGTGCGCACGGGCAAGCCCCCCATCGCCACAGGGCTTGATGGTCTCTGGAGTGCGGGATTGTGCCTCATCTCGGAAGAGTCTATCCGGTTGGGAAAACCATTGCAGGTGGGGGAGCGGCTGAGGTTCTAAAGTGAACTCGGCAAACCTCGAACGCACGGAAATGGTTCGCTGGAAAGTTTCTCCCGCCATAATCCCTACGGGCCATGCAGCGAGTTGAAACCATTCAAGCAGGTTGTGTGTCGGATAAAATGCCAATTCCTTTTGAGAACTGGCCTAATTAACAGAGTTATCACATCACTCATGCGTGAACGAGAACTTCGACTCCGTGATTCAAATCTGCTCCACTGGATTGCCGTAGGATCCTGATTATTTGGGCAGGATTTGAAAACAGGCTCGGAACCCTGAACCGGCGGCAGTGCCGATTCATGCCAACACCATGCCTGCATCGTGCGCTTGAATGGCTTTACCCCACGTACTACCATCTGCCTGAAAGCAGACATTGGCGAAGTCGTATATCAGCAGCCGATCTCGCCAAAACGCGACCACTGGTATGCCTCGGCCATCTTGAACAACGGCAAGCTCTACTTCGTCAGTCGCACCAGTGGCACCGTGATCCTTGCTCCGAAGCCGCAGTTCGAATCACTAGCCACCAACGTCATCGCCGATGACTCCAGCGTCACCAACACCAGCTTTGCCGCTGCGGATGGCCGTCTGTACCTGCGCTCGGACCGCTTTGCGTACTGCATCCGGACAAAGTAACCGCGTTGTGCTGCAACTTCTACGGACACTTGGGAATGCGAATGCGCAGATTGCCATCGTAGGGAGTGCAGGTTTTGCCTTTCAACCGCTGTCGCAATTCACCCAACAGATTGGCGGCAATCAAGCTGTGCTCTGGCGACCCACCTGCCATGGCGAAGATTTCGCCCTCACGGAACTCGCTCTTGTGAACCTCATTATCTTCGAGTTCGTTGTATTCCTCAACAGTGAATTTGCGAATGGCTTTGGGGATGCCCATGATGGCGGAAGCTACGCACCCGGAATGGTTGATTCAATCAACGAAAACGGGCCGGGAGGTGATCTCGGCCCATTTGAGAACTGCTGCCGCACACGGAGTGTGCGGTACCAATTCATTTGCTGTTCTCTGCAAACTGCGCGTCGAAAATGATCTTGCTCGGCGGGAAGTCGAGCTTCTTCACGAAGGCGGCAGATTCGGCGGCACCAAACTCGCGGTCCATCGCGCCGTCTTCCCACTCCACACTGAGCGGGCCGGCGTAGCTGATGTCATTGAGCGCGCGGATGATCTTTTCGAAGTTGATGTTGCCGCGGCCGACGGACTTGAAGTCCCAGTAGCGGCTCGGCTTGTGGAAGTCCACATGACCGCCGAACACACCTGCGTCCACGCCCAGACCCCAAGCCACGTCCTTCATGTGGACGTGGAAAATGCGGTCGCTGAATTTGTAGAGGAACTTCACATAATCCACGCCTTGGTAGCCGAAGTGGCTGGGGTCATAGTTGAAGCCGAAGGCCGGGTGGTAGTCCACCGCCTGGAGGGAGCGCTCGGCGCTGGCGATGTCGAATGCGATCTCAGTCGGATGCACCTCAAGCGCGAAGCGCACTCCGAGTTTCTGGAACTCGTCAAAGATCGGCGTCCAGCGTTTGGCGAAGTCCTTGTAGCCTGCCTCGATTTGGCCGGGCAGGTTCGGCGGGAAGGAATAGACGAGATGCCAGATGCTGCTGCCGGTGAAGCCGTTCACCACGCTGATGCCGAAGCGTTTCGCCGCGTGGGCCGTCTTGATCACTTCCTCAGCAGCACGCTGGCGCACGCCTTCAGGCTCGCCATCGCCATAGATGTGGGCGGGCAGGATTTGTGCGTGGCGGGGATCAATGTTGTCGCACACCGCCTGGCCCACGAGGTGGGTGGAGATGGCATGGCATTGCATACCGGCGGCCTGGAGCTTGGCGCGCTTGGCATCGCAATAGGCCTGGTCGGCCTTGTCCACTTCGAAGTGGTCGCCCCAGCAGCCGAGTTCGACGCCATCGTAGCCAAAGGATTTGGCTTTCTGGAGAATGGTGTCGAATGGAAGATCGGCCCACTGGCCGGTGAAAAGAGTGACGGGTCTGCCCATGATGTGTTGGTGGTTTGGAGGTTCAGGGTTCTAGGTTCGGAGTTGAGTCGTAAAACGACGCGTGCTGATTCTCGACAAGGCTGCGGCGGAGGCAATGCAAAATATCGGGGGATCGCATCATCACTGTGCTTGCGTCACGGTGGTTCGTTTTGATAAAAGTGCGGCTTCTTATGAAAACCTCCGCCGTCGCCCTCCTGCTCGCCACCGCCGTCACTGCGTCTGCGGTGGATTACAATTCCCAGATCAAGCCCATCTTCAGCACCAAGTGCTACGCCTGCCACAGCGTCGCCAAGGGCAAGACCAAGGGCGATGTCGCCCTGGACACCCTGGCGAAGCTCACGGAGGTCACCGGACCGGGGAAGGCCATCATTCCTGGCGAACCGGCCAAGAGCACCCTGCTCATCTCCTGCAAGCTGCCCGACGATGATGAAGACGTGATGCCGCCAGAGGGCAAGAACCGCCTTACCCCCGCAGAGATCACCGCCCTGGAAACCTGGATCAAGGAGGGTGCCAGCCTGACCGCTGGCGGTTCCGTCCCCGCCGCAGCCCCGACGGCCGCGCCCGGCCAGCCGCAGACCTGGACCAGCAATGACGGCAAGACCATCCAGGCCACCTTCATGGGCGTGCAGGGCGATGGAGTGCTGCTGAAAATGGCCGACACGGGCGTGACCCACATCGTGCCACTCACGCGCCTCTCAGCGGAGAGCCAGGCGCAGGCAAAGGCCGCGAAGTAATTCCGTGCGCACGGAACGATTGCCACAAGGCCCGATCAGGCCGATGAAGGCGCGTGCCCACGGAAACCCCTCCGAAGAAGCGTCCCCGCCGACTGTGGCAGTGGCTGAAAAGGCTACTGCTGGTCGGGGTACTGCTGCTCGTGGTGCTGGGCTTTTTCCACCGGCCACTCATCTTCGCCCTCGTTCGCTGGATCGCGCCAAAGGCTGCCGCCGCGCAGGGGCTGCCGCTCGAATGGCAGATCACCGGCTCGCTCTGGAGTGGTCTGGAGATCAGCGCCGTCAAGACAGGAGGCGGTGACAGCCACTGGCTGCCGCGCGCCACGCTGGGGGCGTTCAACGTCTCCTATGACCTGCCTGCCGTTTTGCGCCGGGACTACGAGCACTCCGTCACGGCCATAACCCTGCATGATGCCGATGTCGCACTCGACCTGCGCCACCTGCCGCAGTCATCCGCCCAACCGGATGAGCTGAAAAAAACCGCGTCCTCCGGCACGGCACCGCCGCTGGTCTGGCCGCGCACGATTGACCTAAAAAACCTCAGCGCCACCGTCACCCTGGCCGATGGCAGACGCATTGTCGTGCGCGGGCTGACCTTGCAGATCGGCGAAGGGATGCCGGGTATCTTTGAGTGCAAGGAACTGCGCATTGAGCCTGACGGACCGAACCTGGAGCAGGTCAGCGCGCAGGTCGCCTGGGAGCCACGCAAGATCACCATCAGAAACCTCACGCTGCCAAAGGAGGTCGTGCTGGAGGAGCTGGTGCTGGACCTGACGCGCTTCAGCGAAACGAACGCCGTATCGGCTGTCGGTGTGGCTGCGGTGCAGGCCACGGCCCGTCTTGGTCCGGCGCGGCTAGCTTTCAATGCCATCGCCTCCGGCCTTTTCCATCCGCCGATGAACGTGGAGGCTGCGGTGCAGGCCACTGATCTGCGCGCCGATGAACTCCACACGCTCGGCCTGCCGCGCAGCATCCAGTTTCAAAAAGGCTCATTGCAAGTGAAGGCCGCCGGTGATCCACTCAAGTCGCAGCAGCTCCAGATCGGCGTGGACATGTCGCTAGCCGACATCCGCACGGAGGGAGCAAGGGTGGATCAGATCGCGCTTGCCGCCACCCTTCATGAAGGCCGCGCCGAATTGAAGTCCGCCAAAGTCACCCGTGGAGCCAATGTCATCGAAGCCAGCGCCGAGGCTGCGCTGCCCGCCGACCTGAAGGACTGGCCGCAGACGCGATGGACCGCCAAAGCCAGCGCCACGCTGCCAGACGCCACACAGTTCTTCGACAAAGCACCAGCGGCCAAGGGCAGCATCTCGCTCAACCTCACCGCTGAGGGCGCCGGCCCCACGCCCACTAAAGTCAGCGGCGAGCTCACCGGCGACACGCTCGCGTTTGAGGACTACCGCCTGCCGAGGCTGCGCACCCTGCTGGCCCTGGATGGCAAGGAGGCGCGCCTGGAAATCCCGCTGCTGGAGCTTGGCACGGGCAACCAACTGTCTGTCAAAGCCGCCATGCAGATGCAGGACACCATGCCCGTGAAGGCGGAGTGGAGCGCCTCCATCACCAGTCCGGCGGAGCTGATGCGCGCCACCGGTGTAAAGCCACCGCCGCAGCCGGTCAGCGGCATTTTGGAGACGGCAGGCAGTGCGGCCTTCACCGTAGGCGACCTCAGTGCGGGCAGGCTGGATTCCCTGATCGCCAGCCTGAAGCTCGACCTCCGCAATGGCAGGCATGGAGACAGCCCGCTGCCGGTCATCGCCTTCGAAGCTCATGCCCGTGAAGGCCGGGCTGTGCTCAAGCCCTGCACCATACGATTCGATGCGGAGAACCATCTCGATCTCGATGCCAGCGTCGCGCTCGCCGCGCCTCATGCCTTCCAGGCCACGGGAGACATTGCGTTGCCTTCATTGACGGCGCTGAACACGCTGCTGGAATCCTTTGGCGCACCCCCCATCCAGAGCGGCAGCATTTTCAGCAAACTGGAGGCGCGCGGCCAGCTCCAGCCCTGGCAGTGCCAGGGCGGTGCCAGCCTCACCGCCGCCAAGGTCAAGACCGCCGCCATGCCTGAAGCTGCCGATGCCACGCTGGAGGCCACCTTTGCAGGCACGCGGGCAGACCTGTCCAGGCTCGAAGCCACACTCGGCCCCTGGCGGCTGGGCGTGAAGGGCGCGGTGGATGACAAGGCGGCGCATCTGGCCGAACTCAATCTCTGGCAAAAAAACACCCTGCTGCTCAGAGGCCACGCCCATGCGCCGTTCGATGTGATGAAGCCCGATGTCGCCGACGTCATGCCTGTGGATGTGGCGCTCACGGCCAAAGACCTGCGCCTGCATGAAATCCTGGCCGCCGCAGGCATCAAAGGCATCCCGCCCGGCATCCTCAATGCGGACATCTCCCTCACCGGCAGGCTCGACAACGCCAGCGGCAGGGTGCGCGTGAACCTGCGTGAGGTGAAGGCACCCGGCATGCCAAAGTCCTTCACTGCCGCGATGCTCGATCTCGACACCACGCTGCAAAACAACCAGGTGAAGTCGCTGATAAAGCTCACTCAGCCACCGCTGCAAACCCTCACCGTCGAGGCCGCGCTGCCCTTAGATGCGGCGGCCGTCGTCAAGGCACCAGGCACGATCAATGACACGCCTTTGAAGGTCAGCGTGCGGATGCCGGAGAGCGACCTCGCCTTTCTGCGCGAGTATGCGCCGGACATGGTCAAGTCCCTGCCCGCAAAGATGAAGCTGGACGCGGACATTGCTGGCACCGTCGCCAAACCGCTGGTCAAAGCCGCGCTCGATCTCGATGTCTCCGAGGTGGTGTGGAGCAAGCCCGACATGCCGTCCCTGCGCGATGTGCGCGTGCGTTTGCGTGCGCAGGACCGCCGCCTGAGCATTGAGGATGTCTCCGCGCTGCTCGCCGGAGGTCGTGTGAAGCTCGGCGGCACGGTGGAGGCAGCTGATCCGCAGAAGCCCACCTTTGACCTGAAGCTCACCGCAGGCGAGGCACTGGTGTTTCGTGATCCCACCACCTCGTTGCGCGCGAATGCCGACATCACCTGCACGGGCGGTTTGCAGTCCGCCCGCGTCGCCGGTCTGGTCGAGACCGTGCGCGGGCGCGTGTTCAAGGAGATTGACCTCATGCCCATGCTGCGGCTGCCCGCCGATGTCCCGCCCGTGCCGGAGGACACCCAGCGCAGCGAGGCCAGGCTCACGCTGCCGCCCCTGCTCAAGGAATGGACCTTCGATGTGAGGGTGAAGACACGCGACCCGCTGCTCATTTCCGGCAACCTCGCCAACGGTGCCGTTTCCGCTGATGTCCTGCTCAGCGGTACCGGCGCGGAGCCACGCCTGACGGGCGGAGCCAATGTGGATCGGCTGCTTTTGAAGCTGCCCTTCAGCGTCGTGAAGATAACCAAAGGTGTGATCACGATGAACCCGCAGAAACCCTTCGACCCCGCGCTGGACATCCGTGGCGAGTCGCACATGGGCAGCAACGACATCACGCTCTACATCTACGGCGACTCCACGAACCCGAAGACCCGCTTCACCAGCACGCCGCCGATGAGCGAGCCGGACATCGTCACCCTGTTGGCCACCGGCACCACCCTCGGCGGCTCCACGGACCAGCTCGCCTCAGAGGCTGCCAGCCGCGCCGCCTTCCTGTTCCTCAGCGAGCTGTACCGCAAAACCTTCAACAAAAAGAAAGTCGTGCGCGAGGAGCCGCCGAAGCTGCACATGACCTTCAACCCCTCCGGTGCAGACCGCAGCAACGACAGCGTGCAGGCCGCCTATGACCTGACCGACAACTGGCGCGTCACCGGTCGCTTCACCCAAGTAGGGCGCATGAAGTTGCTGCTGGGTTATGTGCTGCACTTTGGCAAGGCAGCGCAGGCCGTGGATGAGAAGCCGTGAAAGGGGGATGTTACCGTCATGAAAAATCCCAGAACTGGGAATAGTGTCGAAAATGCCATGAGGCGAAGCTGTAACGTAGCGATGTTTGAGCAATGCCGGTTGCTGCGCTTTGAATGAATTGCTGGCGGTGGCATGACATTTCTTGTCGCTTGCTTGCACAACCTCAAGGCAAACCGAACATGAAATTTACTTGTCTCCTCCTGACGGTCTTCACGACCGCTGCTTCCCTCGCCCCGGCGGCCACCTTCCTGGGCATCACCGACACGAACCAGCTCGTGAAGTTTGATTCCTCGGCCCCCTCCACCTTCCTCAGCAGCCTTCCCGTCACCGGTTTGAAGGCCGCAGATGGCGTGACCAACGACCCGGGCGCAGTACTCGTTAACTTTAGCTACAACCCCACGACCCACCAGCATTATGGCGTGGACACGAATGCGAACTTCTATGTCGTGGACTCGAACACAGGTGCTGCCACGATCGTGGACAGCACATTCTCCCCCACCGGCTTCAATGCTGGCTTCGCGCATGACTCGTTCAGCGACAAATTCCTATTCGCCAGCGACACGGCGGAGAACGTCCTCATCGCCGCTAATGGAACCCGCACGGTGAATCCGGCTCTGGTCTATGGCGTAGGCGACCCGAACGCCGCCTTCACCCCTGCCATCTTCGGCGTTGGCATTGACCCCTTTACTGGTGAAGCCTACTTCCTTGACGCCAGCCGCGACATCTTGGCGAAAAGCTTTGACGCGGACTTCAGTGAGCTGTTCACCGTCGGCGGTTTGGGCGCAAACTTCGCCTCCTTCGGTGGTCTCCTCGTGGATGAGGACGGCATCATCTGGGGCTCAATGTCCACAGATGGTCTGACCTCCTCCCTCTACACACTCAACGCCCTCACTGGCGTTGCCACCTCCGTAGGCAGCTTCGGTGCTGGCGTCGGCATCCACTCCCTGGCCACCGTGCCGGAGCCTACACGCGCCGCACTCCTCGGCCTCGCGCTCATCGGCATGTTCTTCCGCCGCCGTCGCTAATTCCCACCCCTTTGTCCTCCACAGACAACCTCAAACGATAACCGACCACCCACGATGAAACTCAAATCCACAATCGCTGCGGGCCTAGCGCTCGCCTTCACCTCCTCCCTGCACGCGCAGGGCTTCACCACCACCGAGTTCTCCTACCTGAATCCTGCCCCTGGTGCCAACTTCTCCTACCAGCCTATCGTCACTATCGGTGACCGCGTGCCTCTTACCGGCGGCGGCGCTGGTACCGAGTTCGCGTTTGTGGGTATCCCTGATGCGATGGGCATCTATAAAGATCCCGCCAATGGTCAGAACATCCTCTTCGTCGCTCATGAGCTTGGCAACACTGCCCTGAGCGAGCCAGTAGTCGGTGCCGCCCGCTATCGTGGTGCCTGGGTTTCCCGCTATGTGCTGGCGAATTCCGGCGCGATCCTCAGCGGCGGCGTTGCTCATGGCAATCTGTTCACGGAAAATACTTTCGTGGCTGCTACCTCCCCGCGCGAAGGCTCCCCTATCGCCTTCACCCGCTTCTGCTCCGGCTCCTTCGCCGGTCGCGAGCATGGTCTGGACCGCCCGATGTTCTTCACCAATGAAGAAACCTTTGGCTCCGCCAGCTACGAAACCGCTCAGGGCGCGCAGACTGTCGTCATCGTGGATGGTGCCATGCACACCCTGCCTGACCTTGGCCGCGTTGGCCGTGAGACATCCCTCGTGCAGCCACGTCGTGACAGCATCACCTCCATCTTCTCCTTTGAAGACGCAGGCTCCCCTTCCTACGTCTATCAATATATCGGCACCAAGCAGCGCCGCAGCGCCAGCGCCCTCGACAAAAACGGCCTGACCAACGGCAAAATCTACATCCTCTGCGGTCGTGACGCCCAGCACAATGAAGGCACCTTCACCACCGGTTCCCTGCCCATGAAGTGGGTGGAGATCGTCGGCGGCAGCGCCATGACAGACGCCCAGCTCCTGGCTGCTGCGGATGCCGCAGGCTCCTTCGGCTTTGTCCGCGTGGAAGACGCTGAGTTCGACCCCGTTCAGCCTACCCGCACGCTGTTCCTCGCCACCACCGGCGGCAGCGGCCCGAACCGCCTTGGTCGCCTCTACAATCTCCAGCTCAACCCGCTGAATCCTGTAGCTAACTGCACCCTGAACGTGGTTTACAATGCAGACACCATTGTCACCCCAGGCGGTTCCTACACAGGTGCTGCCACTGGCACCCTCACCGGCACTCCTACGGGATCCCTCGGCAACTACACCGGTGGAGTGCTCGCCAACGGTGTGGACTACCCCGTGAGCATTGACAACATTGCAGTCTCAAAGGACTGGATCGTCATCAACGAAGACCGTAACACCCCCGCGAATGCAGTCTTCGCCCAATACAATCGCAATGGTGGTGTGTGGACGCTGAACCGCAATGCTGGCCTCGCCGCCAAGCTGCAGAGCACCTTCAATTACGCTGCCATCGAAGCCCGTGACGGTCACGGTCCCATCGCTGATCGTGGTCTCTGGGAAAGCTCAGGCACCATCGCCTCTGATGCCATTTTTGGCCCAGGCACCTTCGTCATCAACGTCCAGGCACACACCACTACGGTCAACTTGAACGGTGGCGGCACCGCTGCTGCAATCCGCACGAACATTCCAAAGCCCGGCGGCGGTGTTTATACCCGCACGGAAGCAGTGTCCAAGTTCGTCGAAGACGGTCAGGTGCTCATCATGCGCCCAATTCCTTAATCTGCCTTGTTCCAAGAGAGCAGCAGATCAAGTCCCACCGGCCAGGCGCTTACCCGCCTGGCCGGTTTTTCTTTGATAGCGCCTTCATCGGTGACGAAACCGCCGCAGCTCTGGCGTTGCAGAGATAGAGCACTGCGAGCACTCTGCGTTTTATGAATCAATGCCGCACCACTACAGATTGCCCTCTGACTACCCGCAGATCATGGCTGCGCGGTCTTTTGAGCCTCGCCAGCGTCAGTGCGCCCGGTTTCTGGCTCGGTCAGGCTGAGGCGGGCAATGGCCTTGGCGGGGTTCGGCTACGCCTTTCTGAGTTCCCCGCCCTCCAGAGTGATGGCGGCTCGGTGATCTTCACCTTCAACCAGGGTGTGACAGCCGTGATGGTGAACCGCGAGTCATCTACCACTTTCCACGGCATGTCTCCTGTCTGCACACATGCAGGCTGCCAGGTGGATAAATACAATAGCCTGGCGGACGAGATTTCCTGCGGCTGTCACGGCTCCACCTTCTCCATAGATGGTCGCGTCACGGGCGGACCTGCTGAGGAAGATCTGCCCAGCTTTGCCACCTCGTTTGATGGGGTGGATGCCGTTACGGTGCAGGTGCCGGGGTTGGATGTCAGTATCCGCAGCATCGCTGTCCACAGCCTCACTGTCACGACGCGGCGGCTGCGCCTCACCTTCCCGACCACCGAATTAGGGCGCTACCGTGTGCTGTACACGCCAGACCTGACGAGCATACCGCAGCAGGCTAACTTCTCCACCACGCCGGGTGGGGCAGCCACGCAGAATTTGCTGACAGGTAACGGCAATGTGATGAACGCCTATGTGGACGTGCCTGCGGGCACGACGCGCGGCTTTTTAACCCTGCGGTTGCTCCTCACAGAGTACTGAGGTGTCGTCTGGTCGCCTGTGTTTTGTGACAAAAATGTCTCGCGCAAACCACTCACTTTCCTCCATGTTGAGGGCGCATGCCCCGCAAAATCCGCCGCGTCCCCAATCTACCAGACGACCTGGTCCGCCAGCCGGAACTGCCGTGGCTAACGTGGATACTTTTTGCCAGCTTCCCGCTAGGTGTGCTGACTTGGGCTACGGCACGTCCGGCCATGAACTGGGTGCATGACTGGCGTGCGCGCCAGCAGGTGGTGGCTGCCCGCACAAACATGGACAATGGTGCCTGGCAAGAGGCGGCAGAGATCATCCAGGAAGCGGCCAAAATTTCCCCCAAAGAGCCAGAGGTGCTGCGTGTCATCGCCGACTACCAAATCCAGACCCAGCAGTCCCCAGACCAGGCCATCCAGACCCTCAACCAGCTCCGCTACAGCGGCAAAGCCAGCGTCTCAGACATCGCCAAACTCGGCCTCCAGCACCTCCTCACTGGGGATGCGGGTGCTGCGCGACGGCTGCTGGAGTCCGTTCCCACAGGCCAGCGCAGCCATTCGGAGGTGCTGGAGTTGGAGGCCGGCATCCTCCGCCGAGAAGGCCGCCATGCCGATGCTGAAAAAATCCTCCGCAATGCCCTGGCTACCGATCAGGATGACATGAAAAAGCGTGTCCGGCTGGCCATGTATGACTCGCAGCAGCCCTTCCCCGAAGTGCGCCAGCGTGCCCGCGATAGTCTCTGGGAGGTGGCCCGCAGCGCCGCTGGCGGTGCCGCCCACCAGGCCGTCACCGTGCTCGCCCAAGATACTGATTTGACACCGGCTCAGGCCGATGAACTGCTGCGCCTGGCCCTGGCCCACCCGCAGCCCCAGGCTGCCTGCCGCTACGCCGCCCTCTCTGCTGTCATGCGCCTGCGCCCACTGGACCGCCCTGCGATGCTGGAGCAGGAGATCACCCGCTGCCAGGGCGGTGGCCAGGCGGAATGGTTGGCGCTGGGCAAGTGGCTCGCCTCAGTCGGCGAGCATGAGCGCCTGCTCACCTGCCTACCTAGCGACCTGGTGGCAAAGTCCTCGCAACTCTTGACCCTGGTGCTGGAGACCCAGGGCCGCCTCCATCGCTGGAGCGCAGTGAGCACCCAGCTCGCCAAGGCCGGTGCCCCGCTCAGCGAGGCCACCCGTACCCTCTGGGCCGCGCGGGTGGCGGAGCAGTTGGCCACTACCCCTGCCGAGCTGCGCCAAAGCCTACGTGTCGCCCTAGAAGCCGCCGCCCAGGGGCAGGATACCGTCGCCACCCAGGAGGTAGCCACCATCGCCGAACGGCAGGCACACTGGGATCTGGCCGTGCGCGCGCACTTGGCACTGGCGGAAAGAAATCCCCAGGCGCGGCGCGTGCTACTGGAGGCGGCAGAGAAGACCGCCCAGCGCAGCCGGGAGACTGGCCTGCTCATGCTCGTGGCCGGGAAGATTCAGGAAAGCACCCCGGAGGATGCCCCGGCCGCCGCCCGCCTCGCCTATCTACGCCTCCTCACCGGAGAGGGGCTGGAGGTCGTCTCCGCCCAGCTCGCGCAGATGAAAAGCTCGCCCCAAGGCAGCTTGTCCACCCCCTTTCTCCAGGCTCTAGCCGCCTTTCGCCTGGGTCAGCACGAGGAGTTGCGGCGGCTGCTGGCGCTGGTTTCGGAGCCGCAGGACTGGCCGCCCGGCCAACGTGCCGTCCTCGCCGGCCTGCTGGCCCATATCGGGGAGGTTGCGCGTGGTTACCAACTCTCTGAGCGCATCACCGCCTCCCTGCTACTGGTCGAAGAACGCCGCCTCCTGAGCCTCATCAGCCGCACTCCCGAGGTGACACGGCGCTGAGCCAAGGATTGTAGTTCCGGCTTTAGCCGGTCCCTCTTACTCCGCTTTTGTCTCAATGACTTCGCCGCCGAGGGGTAGCACGAGCAAGTCGCGCACTTTTTCAAAAGAGCGCCCGCGGGTGGAGGCGTGGATGTAAATCTTCTGCTTACGGGATTTGAGCTTCTTTACCACATCCTCAATATGGGACTCGTCCACGGCGTCTTGAAAGTCGGCGAACCAGTAGAGCGTGTCCGCCTCCATGACCTCGCGGCAAAGCAGTGCGGGGGAGGTGTACATGATGCCGTTGAAGTCAATGAAGTAGGTGTTGGGCCGCTTCATCATCTGCTGGTAAACGGCGTCTAATGGCATGGGCTGGGCGGGCTCGTACTTGAGCTTCGGGTAGTCGGTGCGCAGCATCTTCATGTCGGCCTTGCCCTCCCACCATTGCCAGAACTTGTTGAACTGTTCGTCGCCGACCTTGCGCACCTTGTCCTCCATACCGCGTGGAGGTGTCTTTAAACCGCAGCCAAAATAAAGCACCAGGGGGCTGCCACGGGCAACCTTGTCGAGCTCTTTGGCGACGATGGGCAGGTATTTGGTCATGGAGCGGGAGACATCCATGACGACGGCGATTTTGCGCGTGTCCTTGAGTTCCTTGCCGAACATCATCAGGGGCTTAAAGGTGATGCCACTGAGGCTACCCTGACCGAAGCCGCCGCCAAACCCACCCCCAGCACCACCTTTGCCAAAGCCGCCGCTGAGGCTGCCGCCGCCCATGAGGCTGGAAACATCCGGGATGTCCAGCGCATCCAGAGGTGCCTCGGGCAGGGTGATGTCACTCATACCCGTGGTGACGATCTTTTTCATAGGCATGGTCTTGCTGAGGGTCTTGTGCTTCTTTTGCTGGACCTGGTGGGCCAGCGCGCTGCTGGCCTGCGCGCCCTGCTGGGTGCCGCCGCCGGGCATGAAGTCCACCTGCCGCTCCTGCATCTGGGTGGCGACCACGAGGGCACCGCCGAGGACGAGCAACCCGCCGTGGATGAGCAGGCTGAGGGTGAGGGAGCCGCCGCCGATTTTGCGCCACATCCTGAGTAAGCGATGAGGCGGCTTCGATTCGGGTGGGGTGGGTGCATCACTCATAGTAGTAAAACGGGCTGACGTGCAAAACGCAGGCACCGGAGATTTCTTGGCACGATCTGTTGAAAGCACTGCCGGAGATGCCAAGGCGAAGTTGCGAAGTTGCGAAGTTGCGAAGTTGCGAAGCGAAAAGCAAAAGCAAAAGCAAAAGCACACAGCCACGCGCCACTGGCAGGCTGCGGATAATGAACGTCAAATAGCTGATAATCAATGGATTATCGTGGGTTCCAGTGCACTGAATGCCGGGCATCTTTATTTTCTGAACGAATCGCCTCCGGCACCTGGATCTCGGGTGTCGGCAGGCGATGGCATTGAGCCTGACCGCGAGTGTTAATCGGCCCTGCCGCAGGGCCAGCGATTCAGCACGCAGACGTGTTCTTGACCCGGATTCGGATGAGCGGTAGCTGTCCGGGCACCGGAAGACGCGCTTGTGAGTTCAAGTTCGTTGACCATAGCTTCGCCGATGTCCGACGCTTCTTTTCCACCCACCCAATGGACCCTGCTCGTCTCCGCGAAAGAGGCCGCTGAGACCTTGGTCTTGCGGCAAGCGCGGGAGCAGTTGTGCCTGCGTTACTGGCGTCCGCTGTATGTCTATGCGCGGGCGCGGGGGCAGAACGTGGAGGATGCGGAGGATTTGGTGCAGGGCTTTTTGATTCGGATGATGGAGGGAGACCGCTTTCTCGCCGCAGACCAGAGCCGTGGCCGGTTCCGCTCCTACCTGCTGACGGCCTTTCAGCGGTTCATGACTGAGGAATGGCGGCGCGAGGGCGCGCAGAAGCGCGGAGGGGGCGAAGTCGTGGTCTCGATCCATTTTGAGGACATCGAAGAGAAGGTGAAGCAACTGCCAGCGGAGGAGTCGCCCGAGCTGGTGTTTGATCGTGCGTGGGCGAAGACGATTGTTGCCGACTCGATGGCGGCGCTGAAGGAGAAGTGGGCGGGCGACCGGGCACCGGTTTTTGAGGCGCTGAAGCCTCACATCGCCCTGAGTTCGGCGGAGTCGCTGGTGGCCGATCTCGGAGCGGCTGGGGCGGAAGGAGAGCACGCTGCGGATGAGCTTGAAGCGCCTCCGCGAGGATTACCGGCTGCTGATCCGGGAGCATGTCGCGGCGACGCTGCTGCCGGACTCGGACCTCGACGAGGAGTTGCGGTATTTGATTGGGTTGTTGGTGCGGTAGCGCCGCAAAGCAGCAGACAGGAGTGTCTGCATCACGCGGTCATTTCTCAGCAGCACTGCTCAAAGCCGTTTCACACGCGCGGCTTCGACGATCCAATCTGGCTGGTGGGTGCCGAAGCCGAACTGATGGCCCGCCAGTCCGGTGAAGCGTCCGTTCATGCTCAGTGCTGCGGGCTGTCCGGTCCACCGGTAGAGCGGGCGCTCATCGAGCTGCGCTTCGATGCTGGAGGTCACGGGGCCGACGCGCACAATGAGATCGAGTTGGTGTGTCGCGGAGTCCTTCACCTGAAGGCCCCGCACGGCGTTCGGTTGTTGGTGGTCGCCCTTGCCATCCACATAGTGGAGGCCTGAGATAAATCCGGCCTGGGGATAGCCATCGAGCATGAAACCGGTCTGCCGATCTGCGACCGGGAGAAACACCGTGAGCGAATCTGCAGGCGTGAGACGGCGCACTTTGAGTTCGAGGTGATAACTGGTGTGGGCAAAGTCGCCGGGCAGCGGCACCGTCGCAAACTTGCGATCGGGACTGCGCAAGCTGCCGTTGTCATAGCCCCAGCCTTGACCCTTCGTGGCGATGTCGTCGGGCTTGAGCTGGGTGAGGAGAGACTCCCATTCGTTGCTTGTGCCAGCGGGTGCGGAAGGTGCGCGGGTGTTGAGCGAGCGCGGTTCCCAGACTCGCAAGAGCCGGTCCGTCCCGAGGCTCGCCAGGCGCTTGCCAACGGGACTCCACGCTAGGCTGTGCGGGATCACCAGGGGGCCGCGCAGCTCCTCCAGCAGCGCGCCGGTCTCGTAGTTCCACACCCGCATGGTGAGATCCTCCGATGCCGTGGCGATGATGGTTTCGCGTGGGTGGAAGGCCAGCGCGGTGACGCCACCATCGTGCGCGCGGAACTCGTGGCGCACGGCGAGTGAGCTTCAGCCAAGCGTCGATGTTGCCGGAGGCGGGGGGGCATCCGATACGCTGACACTAGCGTATCAGGGCTTGGCGTCCAGCCGCTTTACCTTCACCTCGGACACCGCCCAGCCGCCGGCGTAGGTGCCGAGGGCGAGGGCACCGGGCTCGGTGGTGGCCCAATTCTTGTGCTGGCTGAGGGCGGCGGTGGGGCCGGTCCATTCGTGGAGCGGCTTTCCGTCGAGCGTGGTGGTGATGGTCGCATTCGCGCCGTCGAGGCGCACGGTCACTTCCAGGTCGTGCGGCGCGGCGTCGTTCACTTGTTTGCCCTCCAAAGTTTCGGGCAGGTTTTTGCCAGCCTTGCCGTTCACCCGGATCAGGCCGCTGCGGTGCCCTTGATCTGGAAACCCGTCCAAATCAAACCCGCACATCCGGTCCGCGACGGGGAGGACGACGTGGAAAACACCTTTCGCGGGGAGCTGCCGCAGCTTCACGCGCACGGTGTAGCTGGTGCCGGACAAGTCGCCGGGCAGTGGCAGCGTCGCGAATTTGGTGTCTGGGCTGAAAAGCTCGCCTTCTTTCAGGCTCCACCCGTGGCCGGTCTTCGCGACCTCGGTCGGAGTGAGCCGGGCGAGGAGGTCTTCCCAGCCGTCTGCATCCTTCGGCAGCACGGGTCCGGGTGCTGCCGGAGGTGACTTTTTCGCTGCGGGGCTGGCTGTGGCGACCCTCTCAACTTCAGTCACAACCTTCGGCGGCATGGCCGCGGCAATGGAGAGCTGGCGGTCCCACACCTTGGTGTAGCCGTCGGTGGTGATCGCGGCGATGAGCTTGCCGTCGGCGCTGATGTCCACATCCACCACCGGCGTGTTGAGGCCGTAAAGGGCGAGCCTTTCCTCGCCGGTGGCGGCGTCGTGCAGGAGCACGGTGCCGTCTTCGCTGCCGCTCAGGATTTCGCTCCCGTCGGGGCTGAACTTCACGCAGCGCACGCCCTCCCAGTGCGCTCGGAAGGCCGTTTCCAGCCGGCCCGTCGCCGCTTCCCAGACGCGAATCCAGCGGTCGGGTCCACCGCTGGCCAGGTGCCGGCCGTCGGGGCTGGACGCGAGGCAGGCGATGCTCCCAGTCTGCGCGGCGGCGATCTGGCGCAGCGGCGTGCCCGCCTTCCAATCCCACACGGTGATCCCACCGGCCTTGGCGGCGGTGGCCACGGCGGCATCGTCGAGGCAAAAGGCGGCGAACGGCTGGCCGGGCTTTTCGAGGCGAATCTTCCGCAGGACGTTGCCCGACGGGTATTCCATCACGCTGAATTCTAAGCCGGAAATGATGGCATCTAACGCTCGCTGCACGGCGAGAAGGAGCTGCCCGGTGCGGTTGAACTTTACGCTGGAATTGGCGTTGGTGCCAAACGCCTCCAACGACTTCCCATCGGACGACACGTGAGTGAACGCCGGTTTTCCAGCCTCAGACAGTATGATGGATCCGTCGGTGGGGTGGATGGCCAGATCGGGTAGATTCGGGGAAGATTTAGAAGACTTCCATCTTTGGACTCCGCTCGGGATGTCCCAGGCCGCGGCTCCGTCTCTCGCGCACGCATAGAATCCTGAGGCTTCGCGATCGAATAAAACGCGGCGGCCGTCGAGTGTTCCCGGACGCGCCGAGGCGATCTCTTCCCCAACCCTAGTTGGCCAAACATTTACGACGCCACTGCTCGCCGATTGGTGTGCCGAAAGGAGCATCTTTCCGTCGGGGCTGAAGGCAAGGGCGAGGACTGCTGTGCTGGCTCCGTTAAGCGAACGAAGCAATCGCCCCGTCGTCGTGTCCCACAGGCGGATGCGGTTGCCGCTGAAAGTCGCCACCACGTCTCCACGGGGATTTAGCAGGCTCGCCGTCTCTCCTGGGAAATGGAGGGCGCGGATTTTCGCGGTCGTCTGCGTATTCCAGAGGATCACTTCGTCCCCGCCGATGCACGCGAGCCGGTCGCCGGCCTGATTGAATTGCAGGCTTGTTTTCACGGGATTATCCGCAGTCGCTTCGAGCGTGCTGCGCACTGCGCCGGTGAGCGTGTCGAGGAGTTGGACCTTCAAAGCCAGCTCCACTTGGGCCGAGAAAATCGCCACGGTCCGGCCATCTGAGCTGAAGGCCGGGACGACGCCGTGGAATGGCTGCGCCCAGAGCGGCGCACCCGTCTGCATGGCATAGGCGATGAGTTGCTTGCCACCCGCAGCCAGCAACGTCCCGCCATCAGGGCTGAGCAGGACGTGGTCGATCTTGCCAATCTCACAGGTCCAGCGGCGGATGAGTTTGCCGGTGGCCACTTCCTGCACAGCGACCTCGTTATCCGACACAGCGAAAGCGAGCCTGCCTGCGGTGCTGTCCAACCCGAAGGCGCCACCTCTAGCCCCGCGCACCGGAAGCCAGTCGCCGATTTGCTCGCCCGTGAGAGTAAAGAGGCCGACGTCATCGAACCAACACCGCGCCGCGAAACGATCCTCCTGAGGTAGAACCTGCAACCGAAGCGCAGACCCTACGCCATTTCTTCCGCGAAGGGAAAGCTGCGCGGTGAAGTCGTGTGAGTGGGCGCGCAGGAAGCGCCAGCTCGCATCGCGAAAGCTCGCCGGCGTCTCCTCGATGATTTTCTGCGCCTCGATGAATTTGCCGCGCTCGAATTCCTTTTCCGCGAGGTCGAGCTGCGATTTCGCGAGCGCCTGCCGAGCCTCGCCTTCCTTCTTCCCGGCGAGCGACGCGTTGGCCCTGGCTTTGCCTTCGCTGGCGATGACCAGCGGCAGCGCGATGAGAATGACCAGGAGCACGAGCGCTGCCGCTGAAGTTAGCACCTTGTTCCGCCGGAAGAAAAGCAGGGCCAAGGTGAGCGCATCGGCGTTCTCCGCCCTCGTCGCAAACCCGCCCTGATAGGCCTCGATGTCCTGCGTGAACTCCGACACGGTCTGATACCGCTGCGTCTTGTCCCGCGCCAGCGCCTTCATCGCCACGGCGGAGAGCGCTACCGGCACCTTCTCTTCCGGACAGTGCGGCAGGGGATGAATCTTGCGTGCGTCCATCACCGCACCGGTCACGGGGGCCTTGGCCTTTGTGGAGGAACTGGGCGCGTTGAAGGACGTGGGCGGAGCGATGGTCCCGCTGCGCACCTTGGACAAAATCTCTTCCAGCGAATCGCCTTCCACCGGTGGGCGCAGCGTGAGGATCGCATACAAGATCCCACCGAGCGAAAAGACGTCCGAGCGGGCATCCAGCTCATCCACCTCACCGCGCGCCTGCTCCGGGCTCATGTATTGCGGCGTGCCCATGACGGAACCCTGAAGAGTGAAAGAAGGGGAGACTTGGAGAAGAGGAGATGAGGAGATGGAAGAGCGCGTCGTCTCCTCCTCTCCCTGTCTCATCTTCTCCCTGTCTAGTTCCTTCGCCAATCCCCAGTCCATCACCAGCACCTCGCCGAACTCGCCGACCATCACATTCTCCGGCTTCAAATCGCGATGCAGGACGCCCTGCGAGTGCGCGAAGGCCAGCGCGTCGCAGACCTTGCGAAACACCATCAGCAGCGAGGCCAGCGAGTGCTCGCGCATCGTCGCCGCAGCCTGGTCGCGCAGGTCGTTGAGGATGTGCTGGAGCGTGCGGCCCTTCACCAGCTTCATCGTGTAGTAGAGCTGGCCCTGCGCGTCGCGCCCCAGATCGTGGATGGGCACGATGTTCGGGTGCTGCAGCCGGCCCAGCACCGCCGCCTCCTGCACGAAGCGCCTGGCGACGTCGCCCTTCGCATGGGGATCGAGCATGATCTTCACCGCGATCTTGCGCCCCAGCCTACAGTCATCGCCTTCCAGGATCGCCCCCATGCCGCCTCTGGCGATCTGCCTGCCAAAGATCAACGGCACCTCGGAGTCAGGGTCCGCTCCCATCACAGCAGCACTGCCAGGCACCGCAGCAGGCATCACCGACGAACCAATCGTCGGCATGGCCGAGGGATCGGATTCATCATGCGCCATCGCGCCCAGCGCCCCGGCCACCTGCTCCCGGAGCGTATCATCACTCCCGCAGGCTTCCGCCAGGAAGCGGTCCCGCGCTTCCGTGGGTTGGCCCGCCGCGCCCGCGAAGAGCAGATAGGCGGCCGCGTCCCTGGTTTCGTTGTTATTCATGAGTGGATGAATTCAGGTGAGTTTTGACCGCTTCCCTCCCTGCCGACAACCCTAGTTTCGCCTATTTTGTGACGCCTTCCCGGAGAATTTCATAGCTCCTTATGGATGAGCACCTCAAACCAGCGCCGGAAACGATGCCGCCTGCCAGAACCCCTGGCAGTAAGCTATGACGTGCCGACGCTTCGCCACTGAATCCAAAATCAACTGACCGGTCGTCAACGCGCGATCCTGGCTTGGGCTGCCGCTGATGCGACCAATGTCGAGATCGCCCAAACGCTCGGCATCCACCTCAAGACGGTCGAAGCGGACCTCACCGCCCTGTATGCCACGCTCGGCGTGCGCGGACGTCTCCCGGCGGCGGTGGTCTGGACCCTGGTGAGCATGACACCTTACTGAGCCTGGTACCCGCAGGGCCGGGAGATCGCCGCAGCGGCTCGCGATAGCGCGTCACACAAAAGGTGACTTTCCACCGCTATTTGGGCGGGGAAGTGAATGGCAGTAGAATGAGGGCAGTATACCTCGCGTCATCAGGATTTGTGATTTCCCACAGATTCAGACAACCCGCAGATTTCATTTCTGACTCAGGCAATCTGTGGGCTGTCTGAATCTGCGGGACCAACCTGAATTTCACAAAAGCTGATAACGCAAGGTATAGAATACTGAAGCTCCAAACCATTCTGTTGCCCTCATTCTGCTGCCATCAAAACGTGAGGCCGGAGCATCGCAGCAGCCCTCGGGCCGCTTACCAGCCCATCTTGCAGCCCCGAATGCGAATCACAGGCGCGTTCGGATGGTCCGGGTTGGTCGTCACGCGCCTGCCGTTGCAGTCCACCAGCAAGTCCGTCGCTTCCAGCGCAGTCTGGCCGATGAGCACTTCGTCCCCCAGCACCAGGAAGTTCTCACTCACCTCGCGGTCCAGGATATACATCGTCGCGGGCTCGCTGATGATCACGGTGTCCGTGCGGCCATCGGCATAACGGGCCACCTGCCGGGCCTGCTCCATAAGGCCGAGCTTGAGCATGATCGTCTCGGGAATGCATGAGCGCACTGCACCTGTGTCCACCACGGCTTCGACCTCGACCGAGCGAATCTTCGACTTCGCCAGCTTCTTGCGCCGGAACAGCGTTTCATCACCAACATTGGCGAGGCGGATTTTGACTCGGACTTCTCCCATGCTCACAAGCTGCCACAGCGAACCCTGCCGTGCAACCCTGCTATTGCTAGCGTCATCACGTTTGATGAATCAAGGAACGGACAAACCGTTCTGTGGCACGGGTCAGATAGCCCGGGAAGTTTCTGGCGGAGTGTTCCAGCAGGAATCGACTCACGCCTTGGCTGTTGCTCTTTTCTGCATGGCTGGCTTTCTGCGACGGGCAGGGCGGGCGAGGAACAGGCTGTTGGGATTGCCGATGAAAACAGGCAGGTCGCCTTCCAGTTCGGCTTCCTTCTTGAGTTCGGCAGCGAGGGCGGCCTTCTCATCGGGTGTCATGAGGTGGAGGGGCTTGAGCATGGCGTGTGTTAGCTATGTGCACCGGGGTTAGCAGCCAGCAAGGCATACTCGCGGGCATCCGCAGCTCGTGCCTGCATGGCCTCATCATCCTCCAGCTCACGCGGCACACGCCAGCGTGTGGCGGACATGACATCTGTGTTGTCCGCAAAAGTGAGCGCGACGTTCACCGGTTCGTCGTTGTGTGAAACGGCGAAGGTGATGGGCATGATGGGCGTGGCTCCGGGCATGATGGCGATGAATACGCCGGAGGTCGTGGTTTGCTAACTGGGATACTCCGCACCTCCCTTTTCCTCATGATAAAGATGCCGCGAGGCGCAGACAGGCGTGTCCACACACGCCCGCTTTCCCGAACCAAGAACCAAGAAAAATCCCCCTCCCGAAAATTTAGGAACGCACCCCGTTGACGGAGGCCTGTCTTTTTCCGTAACACTAGGTTGAAGAAGTCCCTCAAGCTCCTAGCAATCATGAACAACGTTTCTCTCCTTTTTACCGTGCTCACTCACAGGGCAATCGCCGGAGGCGTGCCGCAGGTTCAGGTGGTGCCCAGCGCCAGAACCTCCGGACCAAGGCTCTGGGCAGCCCTCAAGGGTGCGTTTGGCACCCGGTCATCCGTGGCCGGTTTTTTCATGATCGCACTGGTCTTGCTCGCCCAGGCCAGCCCGGTCCATGCAGCCAACATCACCGTCACAAGCCTGGCGGATAATACCATGGTGGATGGACAGGTGACATTGCGCGAAGCGATCCAGGCCGCTGAGACAGATGCCTCTGTGGATGGATCAACAGCAGGTTCTGGCGCGGATGTCATCGAGTTTGATCCTGCGCTGGTGGCCTCCTGCGGTCACACGATCAGCCTGACCACCTTCGACACCGGATTGGACGCCACCGAATTTGGCCCGACAGCCTTCACAATCACTACTTCCATCACGATACAGGGTCCTGCAGGTGGACTCACACTCCAACGGGTCAGCGGTTCGAATTTTCGCCTTTTCACTGTCTATGCGGCCGCCACCCTGACACTGGAAAATCTGACCGTTAGCTCTGGTTCCGCGAGGGGTGGCAATGGCGGATCAAATGGAGGCAGGAGCACGAGCGGCGGCGGCGCCCTTGGTGCCGGCGGAGCTGTCTTCAATCGTGGTGCCTTTTATGCCACGGGTGTGACCTTTTCCTCCAATCAAGCTACTGGCGGCAACGGCGGCAACGGCACTTCCACCTCTACCGGCGGCGGCGGCGCCGGTGGTGGCGGCATGGGAGGCAATGGCGCCAATGGCACCAGCAGCACCACCGGGGGATTGGGGGGCGGTCCCAATGGCGGGACGGCCACTGTGCAAGCAGGTGGTGTCGGCGGTGGCGCCAAAGGAGGGAATGGTCCTAACGCGGCCGCGGCTGCTGGCGGCTTTGGCGGCGGCGGCTCCGGCCCTGGAAACGGAGCGAGCAGGGCTGCCGGAGCAGGTGGCTTCGGGGGCGGCGGCGGGTCCGGAGCAAGAACTGCTGGTGCCGGAGGAGCCGGTGGTTTTGGTGGTGGCACTGGAAATTCCGGGTCGAGCCAGGCTAGTGCGGGTGGCGGTGCTGGGATGGGGGGGCCATCTTCAATCTCGGGGGCACGGTTGAACTTGCCAACAGCACCCTATCCGGAAATGCAGCCGTTCCTGGAACCGGCGGCGCCACCACTGCATCGGGCTTCGGCGGGGCTGTGTTCAACCTGAACGGCTCGTTGACCGCAACCAATGTAACGTTTTTTGACAACGAGGCCTCCGATGGCGGGGCGATCTACACTCTCGGTGAAGGGGTGGCGCAAGTCACGGCTCTGACTGGCGGCCTTAAAGCTGCCTCTGCCACCGTGAATAATACCATTTGCACGGGGTCAACTCTCCCGGGTACCAGCACGTCGGCGAATGATTTTGTGAGCCTCACGCGGAATACCGGCACTTCCAGCGCGACGGGTGTGGGCAACATCATCGTCAGCCAGACAGGTTTTACGGGAACGATTGTCAGTAACAGTGACCCTCTCCTGCAAGCACTCGCCACAAATGGAGGACCGACTCCGACCTGTGCCTTGTCGGCTGGAAGCCCGGCCATTGATGCCGGTGACAATGCTTCGGCGTCTGCACTGACAGTTGACCAGCGCGGATACCCCCGGGCACATGTCAGCGTGGTGGACATTGGTGCCTTTGAAGTCAGCCCTGTCCCTGCCATTGCCGTGGCGCAGGCCAGCGCGGTGGCTGATTGCGGCAGCGTGGCCTTTGGCAGCGTGGCGCCGGGCAGCAGCAGCGCGCCTTTGACCTTCACCCTCACCAATCCCGGCACGGCAGACCTGACCAGCCTCGTGGTCACCAAGGACGGGACGGATGCGGCGGACTTCACCGTCAGCGCCCTGAGCGCCACCAGCATCCCCGTGGGCGCAGGGACGGTCACCTTCACCGTCACCTTCACCCCCGGTGCCAGCGGCGCGCGGAGCGCGGCCATCCACATCGCCAGCAACGTCACCGGGCGCAACAACCCCTACGACATCACGCTCACCGGCACCGGCAATGCCGTAGTCCCCGTCGTCCCCGGCGCACCGGTCATCGGCACCGCTACGGCGGGCAATACCTCCGCCAGTGTGGCCTTCACCGCGCCAGCGAGCAATGGCGGCCCTGCCATCACCGGTTACACGGTCACTTCATCGCCCGGCGGCCTCACTGGCACGGGCACCGCCTCGCCTATCAATGTCACCGGCCTGACCAATGGCACCGCTTACACCTTCACCGTGACCGCCACGAACGCCGTGGGCACGGGAGTAGCCTCCGCAGCCTCGAACTCGGTCACGCCAGCCCCGGTGGTCCCCGGCGCACCGGTCATCGGCACCGCCACGGCAGGCAATACGACGGCTAGCGTGGCCTTCACCGCGCCAGCGAGCAATGGCGGCAGCGCCATCACCGGCTACACGGTCACCTCCAGCCCCGGCGGCCTCACCGGCACCGGCACCGCCTCGCCGATCACGGTCAGTGGCCTCAGCAATGGCACGGCTTACACCTTCACCGTGACCGCCGCGAACGCCGTGGGCACGGGAGCAGCCTCAGCGGCCTCGAACTCGGTCACGCCAGCCCCGGTGGTCCCCGGCGCACCGACGATCGGCACCGCCACGGCGGGCAATACCTCCGCCAGTGTGGCCTTCACCGCGCCAGCGAGCGATAGCGGCAGCGCCATCACCGGTTACACGGTCACTTCATCGCCCGGCGGCCTCACCGGCACGGGCACTGCCACGCCGATCACGGTGAACGGCCTGACCAATGGCACGGCATACACCTTCACCGTCACCGCCACGAACGCGGTCGGCACCGGCACGGCCTCGGCGGCATCGAATGCGGTCACGCCCATGGCACCGGTGCCGAACACGGCCCCCAGCTTCACCATGCCCGCAGGTGTGACCGTCCCCGCCGGAGAGACCTGGACGGCTCGGGAAAGCAACCGCAACTGGGTTTCCATCACCTCCTCGGCGGATGGCAGCAAGGTGGCGGCGGTGGAGTATGGCGGCAAGATTTACACCTCCACGGACAGCGGGGTGAGCTGGACGGCACGGGAAAGCGACCGCAACTGGCGGTCCATCACCTCCTCGGCGGATGGCAGCAAGCTGGCGGCGGTGGTGCAAGGCGGCCAGATTTACACCTCCACGGACAGCGGGGTGAGCTGGACGGCCCGGGAGAGCACCCGCAATTGGAGTTCCATCACCTCCTCGGCGGATGGCAGCAAGCTGGCGGCGGTGAACCGGGGCGGCAAGATTTACTCCTCCACGGACAGCGGGGTGAGCTGGACGCCTCGGGAAAGCGACCGCTCCTGGGAGTCCATCACCTCCTCGGCGGATGGCAGCAAGCTGGCGGCGGTGGAGTTTGGCGGCAAGATTTACACCTCCACGGACAGCGGGGTGAGCTGGACGGCTCAGGAAAGCAACCGCTTCTGGAATTCCATCACCTCCTCAGCGGATGGCAGCAAGCTGGCGGCGGTGGTGGATCACGGCGGCCTGATTTACACCTCGGTGGGTAGCTCGTCCCCCTACAACGTGAGCGTGGCCGCCAGCTCCGGCCCGCAGACGACGGCCACCTTTGCCACAGCCATCAGCCCCGGCCCAGTGGCGGATGCAGGCCAGACGGTGAGCTTCACGGTGACGAACAACAACAACGCCATCTTCACCACCCAGCCCGCGATCGCCAGCGATGGCACGCTCACCTTCACCCCCGGCAGCACCCCCGGTGTGGCCACGGTGACCGTGACCGCCATGGACAACGGCGGCACCGCCAACGGCGGCGTGGACACCAGCGCCGCGCAGACCTTCACCATTACGGTGACCAATAGCGCCCCCACGGTCACCAGCATCAGCCCCACCAGCGGCAGCACCGCAGGCGGGACGAATGTGACGATCACCGGCACGGACTTCACTGGGGCCACGGGCGTGACTATCGGTGGCGCAGCAGCCACGCCTTTCACCGTGGTGAACGCCACGACGATCACCACCACCACCCCGGCCCATGCGGCGGGTGCGGTCAGCGTGGTGGTCACCACCCCCAGCGGCGCGAATGCGGCGAATACGCTGTTCACCTATGTCTTCTCTGAAATCGCCGTCACCGGCAACAGTGTGGACATCGCCAGCGGGGACATTACGCCAAGCACGACTGACCACACGGACTTTGGCCTACAGCTCGCCTCCACTGGCAGCAAGTCGCGCATCTTCACCATCACCAACTCCGGCATGGCGGACCTGACGATTGGCACCATCAGTTTCAGCGGCACGGGTATGGCGGACTTCTCGGTCGTCAGCACGCCCTCCTCGC
>Ga0247843_1002825_pt1 | contig 30188 bp, 29 predicted proteins | sample LaCruzMarch2017__FD_192420 | JGI IMG/M metagenome (GOLD analysis project Ga0247843, IMG submission 192420) | Freshwater microbial communities from meromictic Lake La Cruz, Castile-La Mancha, Spain - LaCruzMarch2017_8m | ecosystem: Environmental > Aquatic > Freshwater > Lake | place: Spain... | reverse complement strand
CAGAGAGGGGATGTAAAAGATGGAGATCGGTATTCGATTGAGACGGGAGTGAAGAGCAATGCAGCCGCACTACTATTTGTACAGTGGTTGTGTGGGGGGTGCTAGACGGTCCAGCCTAGTACGATGATTTCACCATGCTTCTGTCGCGATGAGGAATGGGCGCGGGAACGCGGCAGGAAGATCTACATACGGAAGGAACTAGTACAAAAGTTAGCGGGGGGACGACCTTAAGACTACCTACGAGTGACAACCCACCCATCTCTACTACATACACCCATCATGGACAGCTCGTCCTACTACCACTACCGCCGTCAACGGCAGCAGAGATCATCATCATCTTCAGTCAGCTGCTATGTTGTTATACTCGTCTTCGTTGTAATCATCTCGACTCCGCGCTGTTGTGTCGCATTGGTACCTTCTTCGCGGCGGGGACCCATTCACCATCGTGATCATCGTCGTGCCATTTCCTCATCGCCGTTTTCGTCTGGACGTAAAGTCGAGATTGGTCCTTCACGCTCAGTCAGCAGAAGACGAAGACGAAGACCCGACAGAGTAGAAGGAGAGAGTACACATAGTAATCGCATTGTTGTAGAAATAGGAGTGGGCGTGGATCTTGGCACGACCAATTCCGCAGTGGCCATGTTGATTAATCGTCAGCCTGCCATGATACGAGTAGACAGTGATGATGATAACAATAGCAGCAGCAATGATAACGAAGCAGAGAGAAGTATACGAAGGAGTATACAACAACAACAACAACAAGCAGGAGTCACCACAATACCTAGCGTGGTCGCATTTGAATGCAAAAATATTGGAAGAACAGATTATTGTAGCAACGAAATTCATGATGATGATAATGATGATGATGCTGATGTTACATCAACTCAATCGTTGATAAATCCACCAAAGAAGGAGGAGGAGGAGGAGGAATGGACATTTTCGTCCTTATTTCCTACTGCAGATATGAATGACAGAAATAGCAACAACAACAACAACAACAGTAACAGGTACAAGGATATTAACATAATTGTTGGAAACGATGCAGAAAGACATGAACAACAATATCCGCAACATGCATATCGTAATGTTAAACGTATTATAGGGACAGGTGGGAAGGCTGCATTATTAATGACTGGGATTGTACCTAATCTATTTGTCCCTAGCGAGAATGAAAGTAATAGTGGTGGTAGTAGCTCAACTTCATCATCAGTAGCAGCAGCAGCAACAACAATTGATGAATTCACAGCAATATTTGGCAACAATGACAATGCAGACAAGAGTAATAGTAACAAGTTGTTATGGAAACCCAAAACAAAAAAAGGTAAACGTGAATCAAAACAAATATTACCAAAGTTACGTAAACAATTGGAGGATGCAACTGATGATCCTGCTTACCTTACCTTTCGTACTGCTACTGCTACTGAAAATAATGATGATGATGATGATACACTAATATTAATAAAACCAGAACAAATATCTGCTTGCATATTACGTAAATTGTATGATGCCGCAGAGAAGGAGTACTCTACTCAACTACAGCAACAGACGAGAGTAACACGTGCTGTTATTGGTGTACCAGCATACTTCACCGAGGCACAACGTCAAGCCACTATCAAGGCATCTGAATTGGCTGGTGTAAGTAAAGTACGATTGATTGCAGAACCGGAGGCTGCAGCGCTGGCGTATCAAGCACAACATACGACAATAGTGGCAGAGGAATTATCATCATCGTCATCATCATTGTCATCAGTATCTGAACTTGTACTAGTATTTGATTTAGGCGGAGGGACATTTGATGTATCAATACTAGAAATGGGAGATGGGATAAGTGAAGTCTTGGCCACGATGGGTAATAATCGTTTAGGTGGGACAGACTTTGATCGACGATTGGCGGACTATTTATGTGACCTTGCCGTGGAGTATGGTAGAGGTACCAATAATAATAATGATGTAGCAAAGTCTAAAACCACAACCACCACCACCACCACAACAACAAGGAGGAAAGCTTCAAAATGTAATGACCACATTGACAACAATGAATTGGTTCGACGTAACAATGAATCAAATGAAAGACGAAGACAGAATAATCAATCGATAATCAAAAATTGGTATCGCTTTGGTACTAATGAGGTATCAAGTATTATACTCCGATTAGCCGAGAAGGTACGTATATCTTTATCGAATCAAAAGTCGGTCCAAATTGTACTACCATTAACTGAAAATGGTTGGCAACGTGTAATGTCTACCACTGATGATAATGATGGCGTAATTATTGGTCCTAAGTTTGACAAATCACGCTTTGAAGCGATTACCGGCATGATGGAGGGTAATGATTATACAATCGTAACAATTGATCGTAAGTCATTTGAATCAGTATGTATCAATGAATTGAATTTACTATTACAACCATTACGAGAGGTGGCGATTATGGCACGAGTCATGCTCCCGGGTGAGGCACGCCCGAGCTATGTGGAGAATGCCATGGCTGAATTATTGGATAAAGGTAGAATGGGTGATGATGAGGATGACGATTATGATGATGAGGATGAGTTTTGGAAGTCCGATGATAAAGAGGCCTCCCGCGATGACAAAGATGATGCCGATGATGATGATGATGATGATGATGACAATAATAATGAATCACAATTCCAAAGTAGTGAACGAGCATATCAACTATTACAAGCAATGAATGTCAAGTCACAGAAGAAGGCACAACAGAAGGGACGTAAGATGAGTCGTGATATTGATAAACGTGAACGATCATTTCGGAAACAGAAACAGTCAGCAGCTGAGGAGGCTAGTATGACATTATTATTAGGTAATAAGCGAATAGGTGTTAGTGGTGGTGGTGGTGCAGCAGCAATGTCATCATCACAAACAACATCAAAAAGTAGTATTTCTGGAGGTAGTAGTAGTAGCAATGTACGCATCCAAGAGGGTATACATGGTCGAGCACTCTCTCGTGTCATACTAGTTGGAGGGGCCACACGCATGCCAGTAATAAGTAAGCTCCTCGAAGCAGTTGTGGGCATGGTGCCACAACGGACTGTAAATCCTGATGAGGCCGTGGCATTAGGGTGTGCTGTACAGGTGGGTATACTTGATGGCGAGAATGATAAACTTTCCGTATTAAGTCCAATGCAGGCGGCCGTCATGCGAGCATTGGCAATTAAGGAACAACGTCGGATAAAAAATAATGATAATAGTTTGGCTGTGCCGACGTCAGGAGGAAGACGAGTAGTAGGACGAGGCAATGATGAATTGTCGATGAAAACAGCTTTGAAGGAGCAAGGTATGGATGAAAGTATGAAGGAGATAATAACAACAATGGGAGGAATGATCGTGGTTGATGAATTTGATGATGAAGATGACTTTTACTAAATGCTAAAGTATACAACATTATCTAGCCATCAAACTTGTTCAGGACAGTTGTATGACTGTAAAGTCGTTGCTAATTAGTGACACAGCTTGTTGCTGCTACCAGAGTGACAGCCTCCTTCACACACCTGACCAAGAGCAGGCAATTCATTCCTCTGTCCGTCTGGGGAGGGAGCCCACAATTCTGTAAAGAAAGGATTGGGTTATAACGAAAATGGTTTTTGATTGTAAACGTACGATACGTATGTACGCGATACGCGAAGCCTTCACCCCCCATCGCCATCGATCCTCATCGATCGCACGATGAAGATGATGATCGCTTCCTCCTTTTCCTCCTTCAACTCATTCATCATGGCAACAGCCATTGTCATCGTTGGCTACCTTTCCTCATCGACATTTGCCTTCCACATCATCGTCCCGACGACGACGACAGCCGTCAATTTCCGTTCAAGTTCAAGTTCCAGATTAGCAATGATCGGTCGCGAATCGAATGTGGATTTGAGTGGTAATGCATGGAAGCCCGATTCCGAGAAGATGGGGGTAAGATGTGTGTTTGATAATGTGTATATAAATGTATCGCATGTGTTAAACGTTCGTGGCATTTGTCCATGCGTGTAATCTCCGAACAAACTCACTTTTACTGTCTCCTCACACACAACAACATACAAAAAAAAACAGTCAACCGATACCGGAGATTACTTCCCCGAGGGATACGATAAGAATGCCGTGGCCTACACCGAGGGCATGATGGGATCACAAAACACACGTGGCTCCGACCGTGGACCGGCATTGCCCGGGATGGAAAATCTCGGTGCCGATGCCATGATTGCCGGTGGGATTGAGGTGGCAAGTGATATACCATCCGGTATGACATTTGTCATGTCGAGTGTGCCCGATGCTAGTATTGACATGGACGTTGCCAGTAATTCAAGTAAAGGTGCTGAAATACAACTAAGCGTCAAGCCGGTATGTATGGGCTTTGAGGATTATTACGCTGCCTTTACGTCCGATAGTCATCCAAGCTTTAGTGTATCACCATGTGCTGGACGTATGGATCGACGAGGTGGGGAGCCGACGGAATTAGTCGTGCGGTGCAATGCACAAGGCCGGGCGGGAACATTTGTGGGTAATTTGGTAATTAACTTGCCAGAGGATAATAGTAAGATATGCTATAAGATTACTGCCAATTCGTATTAATGCAAGAATGACAATGCGATGAAGAATGAATGAATACGCAATTGCACTTACACACACGCTCTCACACCTTCGGTCAAGGTGTAGGGGAATGATGATTGTCACTCTGGGTAGGCACAAAGGAATTCTAGTCATGAATCGAATTGAAGATAAAAAGCCACATAGTAACAATTTTCTTTTACGCAAATGCTACGCTCTACTACTTTAATTCATGACATCAAAATGCAACCAGACAGGAATAAATGAACTAGATAAACATGTCTTTTCTTGTCTTCCAATCAAGCAGAATTAACATTGTGAATATTAATGTTTGGTCCATATACTCGGTCGAACAATTGAATTTGTCACTTCTGGTGGTGCGAACAGATAGGATGTTGTCTCTGTTGATGCTGTTTCTGTGGATGTTGTGGCCGTTGTTATTATGTCACTGCAGCAGATTTTTTCACATGTCGCTTCCTTGTCATCATCATCTTCTTCATCTTTCTTTTGTTGTTTTGGGTGTTCCTCTTGTGATTCTGTTGTAAAATCAAGTGAGTCACGACTTGGTTTCTTATCTCCTATCGGATCCAACAATTGTTTGTTCTCAAGTTCAGCCCGAAGTTCCGCGACGGTAAATTTCTGTGACTGCTGACGTAGATTCTTATACCCTCCGGGATCAATTTGACTTTGTCTCACTATTCGTACTGCTTCTTCTCCTCCTCCTCCTCCTCCTCCACCTCCTTCTGCTACTTCATCGTCATTGAGATCAATAAAATCAGTAGACGACTCAGCGTTGACAGTTTGTTCCATAATTTTACTATTCAATAAGCTTGCAGTGACACTATCAAGTAACGAGCTTTGCAATAGCAATGCCGTTGCCTCGCGTAATTCAGACGGTGCATTTAAAGATTTCAATGATGCCATTACTCGACTTTGACGGAATGTCTCGCGCGGATCATCCAGGGGGGACGGGGAGGAGGTCAAACCATTCCGGGGACTTCCACTACTTCTCTGTTGTTGATAGTCAAGAGAATTTCGTGATCTATTATTGACGATTGGATCATTCTCGTACTTATCAAATAGAGATTGAAGCTTTCCACTAGATTGAGACTCTTCGTCTGTTCCGTCATCGTCATCATCATCTTCTGCATCATCTTCCATGACAGTGGATATCGAGTCTTCTGATTTGCGGGGAGTATTCCTCTTTCTGTGTCTGTGAAGGTGGTCAATTGGTCAGACCCAAAAACCAAATTAGTACACAACAATTTCAACATAGCTGTACACACACAAAAATTATATATAAACTCACCGTAGAATTAACTTCAAATCTTGCAGAAAGTCTCCCAAGGCCATCTTATCGGCATATTGCTTCGTATCCACTTCTGGTTTATATCCCGGTTTCCATTCATCGACCGGGAAGCAATAGAAATGTGCTATTGAAAATCCCAACATTTCTAAACAAATGAGAAAATTTTGTGCCTGTTTGGCATACTTATCCACCTTGTCATCATCATCACCACCATCACCAGCATTACTACTACCACCGAATGCATCAGTCGTATCGGCCAATAAATTCAATACTATCCCCTGCCAGAATGTCATAAATACTACACCCTTAATACATAAGAATTTTGGAAATGGTCGACACCATACCAACTCCTCCTGTACGGCATGATAAAAGTTTAACAAACCACTGAATGCTAAAAAGACTGACAAATTCTCAAGTAATACAATATAAAATTGTGGCGAACGGTACAATCCCACACCCGATTCGGGATCATATATTGCACTTGGATTATATCCATCATCTAAACCGAATGGCAATATGCCAAACATTGGTCCATGATAATGCATCTTCTTTAATACAAATAATGCAGTCGTTAGCATTGGACGTAAGAAGACAAATTGCATGGCACATACTTGACACTGAAGTAGTACCGATTCAGCATGTTGCCGAGCACGTTCATGTCTATCATTACTATACTTCCTTCGACGTCCGGGGCAGAAACACCGACAGCAGCATAGTGTATCCACAAGCCATGTAGGTATTGGGTGAGATAAATGGTGATGACCCCCCTGCTCCTGCTGCTGCTGCTGCTCCGCTTGCCCCTCACATCGACGAGCAAGGATATCGACCACAGCGTCCCGATCACCCCGTCCGAGTACGGCAATACAAAAACTTAAAAAGGTATATATGACATATGCCTCGTACATGTCCTTCAGTATGCCCAAATATCCCTCGACTTTTTCGCCCCCCACGAGACACGTCCATGATGTAATAGAATAGATGGGACACATCCATAATATAGCGAGTATTTTACGCTGTACGAAGGGCTGATGGAAGGCGCGTAAATGACTCGTCATGTGCCACATGCTTATTAAACACCCCAATAACGTAAACGTGCCGGCCAATTGATATATCATGAATGAATTCTCGGTAGAGAATTGATCCTGCGTCGTGCGGATATATTGCGATAGTGACGATTGGACTGTGGTAACTTGATTATTAATTTCATTCGTCGCGGCGGAGACGGTAGTGTCGATATCATGTTTGGTGGTGAGCAATACAGATGTAATGTCTGACTTGGTTTGTTCCATTTCATCATGGACGGCAATTTCACGTGCCTTGGATTCTTCTTCAAGTGTATGTAATTGTTGTAATACGTCCGAGTTGGATACCGAGTCTGCAAATCTATCAATGACCGACGCGTGTTCTGCTATTATAGATTCGTCATTGGTTAGACGTGCATTCGTCTTGTTGAGCTGTGATGACAAATGATGCAAGTTGGACTCGACATTGGCTAGCTGTGATGTGAGGTTTGATAATTGCATTCGCGTTTGATCGTACGAATAGAACAGTCCACCCAACGAAAGCAATGCCAGGAGGAGAGAGGAGCTTTGCAATATGATTTTACAGCAGCCACGACAAGAACTGCCACGGCGGGAAGCGATGATGGGCGTTAGTCCGCCGCCGCCACCGCTCACTTCGTACTTGTCATAATCGCCATCATTGGCGTTTGCAACGAAGTTTGTTGCAACTAATTTGGAATTTCCTTCAGTTGCCTCGCTACCGCCGTAGTGATCGCAATAGGCAGTGCCTGATAAAAGAAGCGACTGACGCTCACCGCCCTCCTCCTCTTTGTTACTACCGGCGCGTCGTCGCGTACCGCCACTGTCGGCGCTGCGTTGTTTCATGCTACCACCAACAGCCATTATTTTTCTTTTGTTGCTGGCATTGGTCTCGTACGTAATATACTTAAATACGTCGTTTCTTCATCGCAAAATAAAGAATACAATGGCAGCGGTGCAGGAGAGAACGCGTCAGAGGATGGAGATAGAACGATCCGAATCATCTCACAAACATCATGATGTCCCGTGATGGCATCCATCTTTTCGTACTAGTCGTCGTCGTCGTCGTGCTTCACAGTAATCATGCCTTCCAGCCTCGACATTATCAACAACAACAACATCATCAACATGCTGTTGTTAGACCACGGCCATCACTACTGTGCGCGTCAGTCGAACCGGGCGATGTCTCCGGTCAGACGTTCGACTTGGCAATCGTTGGTGCTGGACCCGTGGGGGTTTCGGCGGCGCTCTTGGCGGCATCCAAAAAGTCGAAGTCCGATAGACGAATTGTTCTCATTGATGCTCCGCGTGGTATGTCACAATGTGCAAGATATGTGCGTTTGGTTTTTTGTTATGTTTCTGTGTGTAACAACTAATTATATAAGCACACACACACACAGCGAGTGGTGCATTAATGAATGAGGCCACGGGAGAGGACTTGAGCTTGGGCGGTCCCACGGGACTATTCAGTAAGGCACTACGAGCGAGTGTAAAGAAAATTAACGTTAATTCATTAAAGGGCATGGGATTGCGCGATGATAGCGTATGGAATGAAATCATTACATCCTGCGTCGAGCTGGCATCCTTTAATGCACGTGATGCAGTACGACAATTGGATTATGCCGGCGTTACCTATGTACGGGGTCATGCATCCTTTCCCGACGACGACAACTCGGGCGGAGGGACCTCCTCCTCGCTTGTTATCGCGTCGGGAGGAGGAGGAGGAGAGACTACTACTACCAGCAGCATTGCCATCACGACCACAATATCTGCCAAACGTATACTAATTGCTACCGGATCAACGCCCTTTCGTCCGAGCGGGATACCCTTCGACGGACGTAGGATATTCGATTCGGATACGATCAACACGCTAAGTCGACTGCCCAAAAGCGTCGCCATTACCGGGAGCGGGATAATAGCTATCGAATTTGCCAAAATATTCAAGAATTTGGGATGCGAGGTGACATTAATCATCCGTGACACGGTTCCGCGGAATGCATTAATGAAAATTGGGCTCGATAAGGATATCGCCAGTATATTAGTGGCCGACTTGATGCGTAGCGGCATAACCGTCGAGCGCGGAGCGCGGGTTAAGACATTCCACGTCCCACGTGATAATGAACGTGCACCCATCGTGTTAGATCTGGAGTCATCATCGAATGATGGTGGTGACCGACCTACTGGATCGGCAACATCCATCAAGTGCGATATATACCTTGCGGCCGTGGGACGGAAACCTAATACATCTAATTTGAACTTGGCCGCCGCGGGGATACAAATAGATGAGTATGGTGGTATTATTGTAGATTCGCGACTGCGTTCTACGGCCATGGGTGGGAATGTATATGCCGCCGGTGATGTGCTGGGTCGACCATTCCTTGCATCGACGGGGACAGCACAAGGCTTTGCTGCCATCGAGGGTATGTTCGAGGAGGAGGACGATGAGGAGGTAGAGGATTCAACGTTAGATACTACGAGGAGCGATCCAAAGAGTCTAGCTTCGAATCCATTTGCTTTCCCAATTGGTGTATGGACATCACCCGAGGCTGCATACTACGGATTATCAACACAACAATGTACCGATATGGGGATTAATGCTGGTGAGGGTATTGCACTATACTCGGAATGTTTACGTGGACTAGTCTTTTCTCCGAATGGCTTGCTTAAGTTGATATATAATAAGGCTAATAAGCAGATTATGGGGGTACATATCTGTGGTGAGGATGCATGCGAACTAATACATTATGGGATGGAACTTGTGAAGGCAGAGCGCACAGTAGATGATATACTTGGTAACTTGTACTCGGCTGTAACATTCCATGAAATGTACCGTATTGCGGCATTGGCGTGTGTGGACGAGGCTGGTGCGAGGAAACGACGTGCCGCCGCAGGACGAGCATTAACTGCACGGAATAGTGGTATTGGTTCTCATTAATAATAAAAAATTAGAGTATAACAAAAGAGGAAAATGAAAACGGCTTCGCCCGGGCTTTTGGAGGTGATGGTGGTACGTGTGAATGCCGGGGGGGCCGGGGGGGATGCCCCCCCGGACCCCCCCTCTGTTGGTGACGTCAGATCAGGGCCACTTTCTTTGTTTTCTTCAAGAACAGATTTTTGGCGAATGAGCAGGAAAATATTTTTGGCGAGTTGACCATTAAGGTACAATTACAAGAAACCACATCAAACAAATGGCGGGCTTAGTTCCACTTGTATGCACGTGAGAGCGTGACAGAGGAGCATTAAGTTCCATGTGTAATCACTGAGGAGGAGACAGGAGAGCAATAAGGGCTGCTGGGCTTTAGGAGTACCTCCAAAAGAATAAGCTAAAGATTATGAAGATTGAAACGTATTCTACACTACAGGAACGTTAACACAAGTTTGATAACCACCTCAGCACAACGACCAGCATCTGCACGGCACTCGACACGGGTAAGTTCTTGGTTGACATTTCTTGAGCGAAGGAACACAGCCTTCCAAAGTGCAAGCTCTAGAATTGTAGTGGCCTTCAACAGATGTTCATGATGAAGTATAGCATAATTTGTGACCAAGTTACGGATCTCTTCGCAGCAGTGTAATAACCTTATCCTACTTGTCTCATCGTTTTGGTCTTCGTCCTCATCAATCTCATTTTGAATATCACGAACCCTTGCATCAATAATAGATTTGTGTTCCTCGCTCATACAAATGTAACGTGACGATACGCTGGCTTCGACGAGGACTCGGTACATGCCAATATCTTTGTCTTGTCAATCGACAAAGTATAAATTCAACAAACTTTGCCAATCCACTCGTAGGCCAGAAAAGTGAGCCTGCTGAGCCCGAATCACATTCTGCACGTTTACACCTCTTGCAGCAAGCTCTTTAATGACATTGGAAAAATCAAAGGGCATGTTCCCCACACATTTGCCTGTGCGTCTTGAATAGAAAGTAAATAACCGCGATGGATACTTCAGCATACAGGGCATAGGTTAGAGGAATGTCACCCCACCGATCTTCAATTAATAAAGCATTTGGATACTTTTCAATCATGCACTGAAAAACCTCAACGCCTTGTCCATTAGATGAGCAAGCTAAAATGTGAAGAGGCGTCATTCCTAGGCAGTCTTGTTGAAGTCCGTGTGCTGGAAGTCGGACGACATCTTGATAAAACTGTTCAGATGAAGCGTTATCAACTGGTTGAATGTCATGGGTCGGGTAAGAATCGTAACAATACTTGTGCAAAGGCAACTCATCAAATCGATGCATAATCATATCAAGGCTTATGCCCATGCTTGACAAGGTAGGGAAAGACTGCTCAAATATCTCTGGTGTCAAATTCGATGCTAGGGAGATTGAAACATTCCTCAATAGAGTCGAACCCATGAAAGCATCCAACGCAATGGAGTTCATGGTTGATGGAATTGTCATGCTGAGCAACGTACTACATTCGCTGAATGCTCCTTCGTCAATCAATGTTGTTCCCTCGTTGAGAATAGCCATTTTCAATGAAATGCAATTGTAAAATGTTCCTGACCCGACAATTGTAACGCTTGCTGGAATCTCAATAAAAGCTAAACAAAAGCAATGTTGAATCATCCTCTCCAAGTGTATTAAGGACATTGTTTAGTTGAACTTCTCGCAAAGATTCACATCCAAGAAAATGCCTCTTCATCGATTGTTGTGACATTGGATGGAATCTTTATCATTATCAATGACGAACATTCTCTGAAGGCCCTCTTTTACCAATTGTTTTAAGGGATTCGCTCAACTCAACATCCATTTAATGATGTACAATTCAGGAATGCACACTGTCCAAGTTCTACGAGAGGGCCTCGCTCAACTCAACCTCTACCAAAATTCGACGCAATGTCGAAATGCACATGACGAGATAATCTTCACCGGCCGGGGGGGGTATCAATAGAACCCGAGTCGCACTCGTCGGAACCTCCGTGCACACCATCGCGTAAATGAAAACATCGTCCTCGTCGTCGGTAGTAGCCGCAGATGACCTTCTCGTGGCCATGGCGTGGCTCCTTTTTCTGGCCATTATTTCAATTATATATGAGGGAGGAGGACGGTGTCGCCCATGGTGAGAGGTCAGATGTGTTCGCGCGGGAGAGACGGCATTGGGGCCGCTCTTCCTCCAACAAGAAGCAATCGTAAAGCTCACTCACGATCGATGCCTGTGTGATGTCCCATACATTCCTCCACGAATAAATAGTCAACACGTTGCTGAACACATTGTCCTATTGAACGACATTATAAGGAAACGTTCGAAACATCAGAGCAGTGCGTCAATATTGGCCCTTGCTTTTGTTTTTTGTTGAAGAGGAAGGACGCTTCCTGAGGAAGCGATCTGTTCGGAACTGACAAATCATAATTAGCTCTCGGATATTCATCGCACTCCATTGTTGGCCGGTTTTATCATCATCAGCATGCGTCTGCTACGTTCAACTCTCGCCCCAGCGCTCGTCGTCGTCGTAGCTGTCATTTTGGCCGCCTCGACGGTCCACGCGGCTGCCACTGAGCCCTCTTCTTCTTCTTCGCTCGTAGCGGCTGCCTTGCCAACTGCAACCGACGACGACGACGAAGAAAAGCCACCGCCCAACGCGCATCATTTCAACGAAGGCTTCGAGAACGGTATCCGAGTAGCACGTAACGTGCTCGACATCACGCGCTCCGTGGTCCTCGCGTTCACGCCGAGCGAATTACGCAAAACGTGGACCGGGCACGAACGCGACGTCAAGCAAATATTCGCCACCGCATTACTAACGTGTTTCGTGATCATGGCGTATAATTATAATCTACTGGCGCGGGCACGCAAACTGGAAAAGGAAATCGAAGAACGGCGAATGGAGGAAGACGAGGGGTCGTGGAAGCGGAATAAGGAAGGAAACGACCGAGGACAAGTTACGAGATGCCAAACTCAAGGCCGTGGCTGTATCGGCATTTGCGAACGGAAGGTCCTTGACCGAAATCGTCAATAAGAAATCGAGCAGTCGATCCATCGCCGCAAACTTGGCCCAGCTCGATGGGATCATCGATTCCGGCAATTTCCTATCGGCATTGTTGGACCAATTATGGAGTCGGATGAGCGATGCCATCGAAAAGACGGTACGAGAAAGTCTCATCCCGACGTTGGACGGGCTGGCCGTGCCCATGTTCTTCGTTAAGATGGATCTGGGCGACGTGCCCATTAGGATACAGCGCATGGTCATCCATCGCGTGAATGAGACGTACGAGTCGTCGTCGGGAGGAATATCGTCGTACGATGACGGGAACAAGCAGGCGGGGATTAAAATGGATATCGACCTCTACTGGGATGGAAATTGCGACATTATGCTACAGACCAAGTCGGCTCCCAAGTTGGCCTTTGGCGTGAGGCATATCAAGTTCTCCGGTCAGTTGTACGTGTTGCTATCGCCGCTAACGAGCGTATTGCCCGTCATATCGGCAATACAGGTGGGATTCACTAATCCACCAGTAGTCGAAATGACGTATACGGGCGCGGGCGCCATATTGAATACCGTGGCTTCTACCATACAGGGGGTGATACAGGGTGGGATCGCGGGTGCATTGGTGTTGCCGAATCGGATCGTCGTCCCATTAGACCTGGTGGGATATGATTACTTTGATATATATAGACCACCCGTTGGGATGGTGCGTCTATCGGTGATCAAATCGCGTGGATTTAAGGTATTAAAAGGATTAGTCGTGTATGATGTCCCTGACATCTACTGTGTACTACGATTAGGTGTAAATGATCCATTCCGTACCTCGACTAAGACTGATGAATTGAAACCATCATGGAAGGATGAATCGTGTGATACTATTTTATACGATATGGATCAGAAGGTATATGTCGATGTGTATGACGCAGATCCAAGTGGGCTAGACACCCTGCTTGGTAAATGTGAGGTAACATGCAGAGATTTGTTTGGTGAGGGTGATGATGGGGTAGCTGATGGATTGTGTGAATTGGAATTGATTATGGATGAGAAGAGAACTCGATACTACATTACCGTTAAGGCTGAATTACATCACCTAACAAATGATACCCTTGATAGCTTTACAAAGAGTGAGTATGATGGTAAGAATCGTTTATGTGGACTAGCAACGATTATTGTGTCAAAGGCAACGAACCTACCAATGCCAAAGGAAGATGCGGCAACCTTTGTGAAGGTGGATGTCAAGTCTAAAACTGGTAGTAAGATATTTAATACTGGTACCGTGATGGATGCCCCTGGAATTGACTCTTTGAATCCCATTTATGGTTGTACATTCTTCGTACCAATCACTACAGCAATGTTGGGTACAGACAAGAAAGAATCTTTAACTGATCTTATGGGAAGTAGTACTAAGAACTTGAAGAACATATCAATGTCGTCAAAGATAGCAAAAATATTGAACCCAGTTGAAGCCGCTGGGATGGTAGTATCTACTAGTAAGATGGTGGTCTCTGCTGGAGCAGGTGTGGTTTCTGCCGGTGTGGGGGCGATTGCTATGGCTACGGCAACTGGACCCAGCAATGGTCTTGATTACGTTCTTACTTTAACGGATATTGTTGGTACAAATGGGGCCGCAGGCCTTGGCGACTTGGGGACGCTGACTGTTACGCATGCTGAATTACTAGAGGCGGAGAAGCATACTCTAACCAAGACTTGTTCTATTGGAGACAAAGGAGCGATGTTGGAATTCCGTATTCTTTTGGCTGGTAAGTTTTTGTTGTGAGAGGTAAAAGCATCCAATTGTTAAATGTCTTAAACTTTACTAACTGCGTTTACCACTCACTGTCCCTCGTAGGTTTGGTAGCAGAGGATGAAAATGTGAACGTTGCTCATCCTCAAATAAACAGCAATGGGACTTCGACAAGTAATCTACCGGGTGTCTTCGTCGATGAAAGCGATGGAGCGAGCGTGGTCAGTAATTTGAGCACCACTAGTTCGAGAAGGAGAATACTCAAAATGAAAATGAGGAATCCTTTGAGGAAGAAGAAGTCGTCGTTAGGGTCTGTTGTTGAAGAAGTTGTTTGTGAAATCTAAAGATGAAAATGTTGCTTAAAATGAAGAAGTCACAAAGTAAAGAATATCGTACCTCCGGCAGTGAATTTGTGTGCCGGGTATTATATGTTGTTCGATGTTAAAGATAGGTGGCAGTAAAAAAAGGAATAGAGTAAGAAATGGTCCACTAGAGCCAGCAATTATCTAGTTTTGCTGAAAGCGTCCTACTTTTCTAACACAACCAATCTATTCGTTCAATAGGACATATTATTCGTCACACAAATTAGTCGTCAAATATCTAAAATGGCAATTCACAACTCCCAAACATCGAGCATTGCAAGACTCATTCACCATTTCACGGTGAAGTATCTTTGTGTCGTGACAAGTGTAATTTCTTTTTCAGCCCCCCGGAGAATCTCTTTATCCTACTAGTTTTCGTGCTGCTCATGCTCGAAGTGCTGACCGCACTCATTTCATCGTCATCAAGGAATGAAGGAGAAATGAGAGGAGTCAAGATATCTCTTTCTTCATCGTTGGGAGTAGTATCAGTCTTGTTTTTAGGCGTGAATACCGTATCCCCCGTTTCACTTCCAATAGCGATAGCTCCAGGCGCATACTTTCTAACAGTGGAATGAAGCTGGACACATGAGAGAGTCACATACGAATTCGTTGTAGTCGTATCACAGAGCTCAACCTCCATCTCTCTTTTGCGTAGCAGAGTCTCCACCGAGAATTTAGCTCTGCCAAGGAGGTCATCCTTACCCCGGCTGTTCTTATCAAACACGTCAACATGAATAAGTCCTCTGGCTGGATCGACCTTATCAAACACCCTTTCTTCGTTCCAATTGGGCATGCAATCGTCCTTAATGACAGCAGTTTTCCATACTTCATTGGACGTATCCATACGAATTGCGCAATAGGTATCTGGTACGTCGTCTTTCCTTAGATTTCGTTTACGAATAGTAAACCCACGCCCACGTTTGACCATGACGCGGATCGTCACCGATTCCCCCGGAGGACGAATTGCAGGTATGCTCTGATCATAACTTTCCTTTGGAAGAAGTGCCTGCGCCTCTCGTTCTTCTTCCGATTGAACACCTGTGAAGTAAAAGCAACAATTGAATAAAAGAAGTTAACACGTAAGTATGAAATGACGTTTTGTGACACCACTTGTCCCCCGCCGTCGATTGACAAACGCACGTACCAGTAAACACAATTCGGAATTCTAAATGCGCTCCATTATTCCCAATCGGACGAGTCTGAGTGATGGTATGCTTATATGCGCTCAACAATTCCTCATATGTGACTGTCAGTTTTCCTAATTCGCCATGGCTTTTCTCATTGTTCATGCTTACAGTATCCTCAAGCGTGAAGATAAAATCGACCCCCTTGCGATCGGTCTTACCACCCACCTTGTTTGCCACTGCATTTGCCACCTTTCCTGCAGTGGATGCCACTTTTCCTGCAGCTTCCAATGGATTAATTGCTGTGATAATATTCTTTGCCGACATTGATTTCGCAAAACTAGTTCGAGGGCTGCCAGTATTAACATCAGATCCCTCTTTCTCGGTACCTAGCATTGCCGTCGTTAGTGGCACATAAAAGATGCTGTCATACAACCTATTGTTTGGAGAACAAACACAAGATACACAAAGGGAAGTGTATGAGGTCTATGTATGGCTCAAACTACAGAGAGAACTTTGCACCCTTGTATGATTTAGATAGAACATCAACAGATATTACTCACGGATTCAATGAATCGATGCCTGGATAATCAGACACAGTACCAGTAAAGAATTTCTTACTGAATTTTGGTTTCCCAGGCACATTACCAGCAGCACCAGAGCGTACCTCCACACTGACAAATGTTGCCGCGTCCTCCCTTGGTAGTGGTATGCTCGTGGCCTTTGATACAATAATTGTTGCTAGTCCACACAAATGATTCTTACCATGATAATTCTCGGATGTAAAGCTATCAAGACAATCACGTGTCAAGTGGAATAAATCTCCCTGAATTGTGATATAACATCCCGTCTTATTCCCATTCATAATCAATTCCAATTCACACAATCCATCAGCTTCTCCGTCGGCCCCCTCACCGAATAAATCTCGGCATGTTACCTCAGCTTTTCCTAGCACATCATCCACTCCACTAACGTCTGCATCATACACATCGACATATACCTTCTGATCCATATCGTACATGATAAAGTCGCACGATTCATCCTCCCATGAGGGTGATAGATTGTCAGTCTTCGTTGAGGTACGAAATTGTTGCTCTCCCCCCAAGCGTATAATACAGTATATGTCAGGTATATCATTAATTAGTAATCCCCGTAGTAATGTAAATCCACGTCCCTTCATGGCAGTTAGTCGTACCATCCCCACTGGTGGTCTATATGTCTCAAGGAAATCATACCTCCCAAGATCCATGGGCATAACTAATCGATTAGGCAATACTAATACACTGGATATACTTGACGTAATGACACCCTGTAATGTAGAAGCAACAACATTTAATATCTTCCCGGCTGCACCTGTATATGTCATTTCGATTACGGGTGGATTAGTAAATCCATATTGTACCGCTGATATGACTGGTAATGCACTCGTTAATGGTGATAGAAGGATATGTAATCGTCCATATAGTTTGATATGTCTAACACCGAATGTTAACTTGGCACTCTTTGTTAATGTAGCCTGAAGCATAATATCACAATTTCCATCCCAGCATACGTCTATATCGATTTGTATCCCAGCTTTTTGCTTTTGTATCCCTCCTCCTATACCCTCTTCGTCCAGCTGGTCCGAACTCTTGGAACGTACAATGCCAATAATGTTTCCCAAGCTCGTAGCATCATTCATCTTCGCACCACCACCACCACCACCACTTCCACCACCCACGGTATGGATACACATGTTCTTCGTTTGCATGGGCACGTTTCCCAAATCCATTTTAACGAAGTGCATCGGCACGCTCAGTCCGCGCAACGTGGGGTCCAGGCTTTCCTTAATCGAGTCGCCGATCGCCACGCTCATCCGACTCCATAATTGATCCAATAATGCCGATAGGAAATTGCCGGAGTCGGTAATCCCGTTAAGTTGTGCCAAGTTTGCGGCGATGGATCGACTGCTCGATTTCTTATTGACGATTTCGGTCAAGGCGGATACCTTGTTGGATGCCGCCTTGAATTTATTCATGGCGTTGGATAATGTCGGTCGTGCCGTCGTTGGTGCCGATGGACGCGCTGCATCTACTCGTTCTTGAGTCTTTCGCCGGACCTGTACGTTGAGATAATAATTATATGCCATAATGCCCACGCACGTCAATAGGGATGATAGGAGTGCGAGTTTCAAATCGTGTTTCAATGACGAGTTGGACGACAATGACGACGATTCAGCCGTGGCGATGCATGTGGCGTTTGAGGCCCACGAGGAGGAGGAAGAGGCAGACTCTGCGAAGTCTGCCATCATGTTACCACGACAATGGAAATTATAGTAACAACTTCAAAGTACCATGGACAGTCATTGTTGTACATATCCTACCGTTTTAGCTTCGGCGGGAAAGGCAGTTGTTGTGGACGCCTCTCTCCTCCTTCGAAAAGGAAAAACGGATCGGATCATTCTCGGATCATGTTTTCAGCAGATTCCTCGATAGAAGAAGAGAGGACTCCCATCATCGTTCGCCCTGAGGAATACTTGAGTTGCGGAATGGCATTGGTTAGAGGATGTCACTAATAGCACCGCCAACGACGTCAACGTCAACAATGCCTACTGCGACGACGGCGACGGAGCAATCAACGATGGAGAACGGCTGTAATTATACGGAGGCCGGCATCGGCAGTGAGGATGAGGGCTGTAACGAGACCGGCATCGGCTGTCGGGATGCAATGTGCGACTTCTGGTCATCGTGGGATGAGGAATTGCAAGAGGTGGGCAAGCTGCTCTTTCCTCCTTCTCCGGAAGGGACTCCTCCGAGACGAGGCGACTTAGATCCAACAATAACGCCAATAACATCAACAACAACAACAACAAAGGTGACGAAGATGATGATGGATGATACACCAATGAATTGCCCCACCACGCCTACTACCACTGCTAGTACTCCAACTGCTATTCAGATAGTTGATGCATCCATCTCGCCGATCGACGACACGAGTATGATTTCAACAACTTCTCAAGATGCAACCGAGAAGGAAATCGGACATGTTGACAGAAGATTGAACATTGGACGACGAGACCCATCTATTGCTGTTACTGCTGATACTGTAGAGGTGTCTACTCATTATACTCCGGATGACAGTCCTATCCCGCTACAGAGTCGAGTGAATGCATACAATCAAAAGCCACCAAGATCACTTGTTACATCGAGTCCCATTAGTAGTAGTCAAAAGAAGCCACCAAGATCCCTTGTGAGCAGTCATCATCATTCACAACTACTACTCTCGGGAACTACCATCTGCGCTAGTCGAGATTATGATGATATAAGCACTATTGGTGATCCTGACATGAGCAGTCCAAATGCAACTAATACGACTGCTGCTGCTACGGTTGCTGATAATGCTGCTGCTGCTGCTGCTGCTGCAACTGTTGATCCAACGAGAGTATTCACAACACCCACAAGCAAGGAAATGTCCTCAATTATTACTTTTGATCCAACTATTATTAAACAGGGTATACATCAGCTAGAAGAGATGAAGAAACAAAGTGCCATAAATGAAAATTTTGATCGGGCAGCGTGTATCAAAGCCTCGCTTGATGCTGTATACGCTAGATTAAATGAATTAAAACGTTGTGAAAAGAGCATGCGTGGTGCAGCATTGATAGCAGAGGATTATGCATTGGCCAAACGATTACAGTTGGAACGTGATGTCAAGAGAGAACAAGTTATGCGTGTATTGTATGAGGCATTAAGAAAGATGGAATGAAAAAAAAATCAGTTGTTGGGAGTAAAAAGAAGAATGACCTTCGTTTTTTTAATAAGAACTACTGTATTCTTAGGTTTGAACTGATGTATATAAAGTAGTAGGAGGATATTATGTTTCAATATTCATTATCTTTAGCTTATTTTCCCCTTTTGTTATACTACTAACTTTTTATTATTAATAAGAACCAATACCACTATTCCGTGCAGTTAATGCTCGTCCTGCGGCGGCACGTCGTTTCCGCGCACCAGCCTCATCCACACACGCCAATGCCGCAATACGGTACATTTCATGGAATGTTACAGCCGAGTACAAGTTACCAAGTATATCATCTACTGTGCATTTCTGCCTTCACAAGTTCCATCCCATAATGTATTAGTTCGCATGCATCCTCACCACAGATATATACCCCCATAATCTGCTTATTAGCCTTATTAAATATATCAATTTAGGTAAGTCATATTCCGAGAAAAGACTAGTCCACGTAAACATTCCGAGTATAGTGCAATACCCTCACCATAATATTGCTACTGTCTCGCTTCGCTCGGCGACAATAGTCATCATATCACACCAACCATCATCATACCATCCGTCTCCGTTCCGACAGGACATTTGTCTACTCCAGTAGTTGTTATTAATGACTACGGCCACTTTTTTCGCCCTGCAAATGGTCAATTTTTCATCTCTACACCCACGAAGGAAGCCTACCGAGGCGTTGCACCAGCTGCATTCGATAGAGCTCGTCAATGCGCTTCGAATGGTCATATCATCATGGTCGAATTCGGGTATTAGGAGGTGTCATCGGCCGATGGGAGCTTCGTCTCGTACATTGCGCCTTCACCACCCATCACTGCATCATCACGATGCCTTCCCTCGTCGTCGCCGCTGCGCTCCTTCTCTCGTCGTCGTCTCCCTCATCCGACGCGTTCTCTCCTCCGCTGCCATCTCTGGTGTCATTGACGACACATAACAATGCGATGAGGCTTCCTCGCGAAGACGATGACAAGCGCAGTCGGTATCCTCGTGTTCATCGTCGTCGACCACCACGACTACATCATTTGGCCATGGCAGTCTTACAGCCGGGCAAGAAGGGGATCGTCGTCGAGGCCAAGTCGGACTATGTTGCGCGTGACGTTCTAATCGATGCCTTCATGGGTCGCTCGTCGTCGTCGTCGACGTCATTTGGCGGGGACAGAGAGGCCAGTGGCAACATTAGCAGTGGTCAAGGCGGGGAGGGGTATCATCAAGACAACGACATTGCTGCGGCACCCAATGAAAACGGCTGGCCAAGCCCGAGCTCATCAATGTCATCGGCACGTGGCACTAGTCGGAGTAGTCGCGGTAGTAGCGGTAGCAGCAGTTCGGGAAGCAGGGCGGGAATGGGAGCACGGTCGAATTCCGTGAATCCAATGCAAACCATGACGAAAGGGAAAGGCCACGAGGAGAGGAGAATGATGGATGATCAGCAGTCACGCCATCCGCGGCAGCAGCAGCAGCAGCAACAACAACGATTGCAACAACAACGATTGAAACCCCGACCACCACCACCACCAATTGCGCCACCCAAAGAAGACGAAGAAGAAGAAGTAGTTAATACCACCCTTGATAATATTATTGATCCATCATTAATGACACTCACTGATATACGATCCGAACTTACATTACAATATCAAACATCCTATAATGATTGCTTCGATCGTATATCATTGGAGGAACGATTACGTCATGTACGACAACAAAAACAGCAGCAGCAACAACAACAACAACAACGTGGCAGTAGTGGCCATGTTGGGAAGAAAGAAGAAGATAATGATAGCAATGGCGTCGGCGGCAGTGGCGAAATGAAGACAATGAGCACAACAGATACCATGCCTTCATTATTTTCATCAACATACTTTCCTCCTCCTCCAACTGCTAATCGACCAGCAGCAGCAGCAGCAACAGCACGACAACGACGAGCATCACCTGCGGAACAGGCAGTCTTTACATCTCGTGTGAGTGCCGCATCAGCATCCGCGGCAATTGCATCATCCACAACAACAACAACAACAAAGTATACGTCAAGGGCATCATCGGCATCATACTCTCCGTCGAGATCATCATCAGCATCAGCCACAACAACAACAACACCATCACCAACAATACCACGTACATCAAGTGCCAAAACAACACCATCAACATACAGCAGTAATAATGATAATAATAATAATATCAATGGCAATAATAATAATAATAGTAGAACGTCATTCCGTGATTCAGCCAAGGGTATAGGCTTTGGCGATGCCAATTGCTACATTGGAAGCCGAGTTGGCAGTGGTAGTAGTAGTGGTGGTGGGGGTGGTGATGGTGTACGTCTTGGGAAGGCACGTACCAGCTATGGTGATTTTGGAGTAGCTGTTGGGGTAGGTAGTAGTAGTAACAGCAACAACAAGAACAAGAACAATAATAGTGCAATTATTGGTGGAGGAGTGAATGATGGTAGGAATGCAAATGGTTGGAGTAGTGGTGATAGGAATGCACCACCGTCGAGTGAACGGGGTAGTAATGGTGGTAATAACAGCTATGGTAGTATCATAGGTTTTGGCAGCAGTAGCAGCAGTAGTGCTAGTAGTAGTAGTTCTACCAGCACATTTAATATTGGTGGTGGCAATTTCATTGGTGGTAGTAGTACAATCAGTGGCGCTATGAAGACTACTACATTCAGTAGTGTTGGTGGAGGAGGAGGGAGTACTACCACATTTAGCAGTGGAGGAAATTCACCATCATTCGGTCGAGAAGAGCCAAGGAGAAATTTTGGACCGTCATCAACATCGTCGTCTTCGTTTGCCACCAACATTGGTGGTGGACGTGGTGGCATTGGTGGTATATCAATCAAAGGTGATTCATCAATGTTTAGCAATGCAGGCTTCGTGGGACAGCAGCAGCAGCAAATGCAACAACGCCCTCCGCAGAACCCTCATACTACTACTACTCCCATGTCTGGTGAGACACAGTTGGATTGGTTGGTGCAGGACGAACCTGCAACAGACGATCCTAACACTCCTCCGGCATGGTTTGGTAATGCAAATGTGTACTACAATGATGATAATATCATCCCCGACAATGACGAAAATGACGAAGATGTGTATGAGGATGAATCCAATGACAATATCTATTACGATGAAAGATTGGGTAGTATGTCACAGCAGTATCAAAAACAAGGTCTTGATATGCTCTCGGGTGGACTCGATGGATTTGGTGCTGTCAAGGGGATTGAAAACGTCGGTATAAACCATCGTGGTAGTGCGTCTGATGTAAAAGTTCCTGGTGGTGGAGTTTCCGGGAATGTAGGTGTTACCATGGGTGGGGACTTTAATGGCAGTAGCAACGTTGGCAATGGACCAAGGAGGTCGTCGGCTAGGTATAGCGGTGGTGGAGATTATGGTGACTGAGGGTCTTAAACAAATATCACAGACAAGGTAAATACGAGTAAAATACAGAACCAGACGAGCACAGACCGTCCTTCATAAAAGTTACGATAACTAGATTATAATTCGTGTAAATAGCAATTCATTTGCCAAGTGATTAGGATATCTATATATACTAGCTGAGCGATTTGTTATTGTGGATTTGCTCACGTTATTCTGGTGGAGGTGACGTAAATGATGTATCAAACCCTTCTAAGAAGGCGGTCAAGTCATCATCTTCTTGTGTTGTTGTCAAGTTCAATTCTTCGAGGAGTCTTCTTTCATTGACAGATATTTCAGAAACGGGCATTACCGAGACTGTGCCAATTGGTTGTGGAGGTGGTGGAAACATGGCCGTGTTAGCAGTAATGGGCGTGCCATGACTTGTTGTACGAGTTAACATTTCGAGTGCACTTGTTGCACTCGTAGCGGACATGTTAGAATAATGAGCTTGGGTTAACATATCACTCTGCTGTGCACTTGCAGCAAAGATATTGGGTGCTCTAGATTGGTATGTTAATGTTTCTTGATTAGACAGAGTAAAGATATTGGGACTTGGCCCTATTCTGCTGTTCGAGGACGTGATCCAGGGTACCTGATCAAAGGTTGCATTCGCACTAGTACGTGTTGCCCAAGACTGCTTCGGTCGAGTGCCAAGGCTTAAACTAAGAGAATGTTTCCCTCGCGAACGTTGCTGTGATGGTATTCCTTCAAATGTAAGCGATGCTGCCTTATTATAGCTGCGAGATAGCTTTCCTCGTGAACGCTGGGATGGTATTTCTTCAAACGTAGGAGATCTTTTTAATGCACTCCGGTGAAGAGAGGAGGGCATTGAGGATCTCTTGATCGTCTTTGTCATTCCTATTGATACCAAACTGTCGTTACTCCAATAGGATAAATTGTCTTGGTCTTCGGCATCGTCTGTCTGAGCAGATGGTGAACAATGCAGGTTTAAAAAGTTTACAACTAAACCCGATTGCAATGATGCCTTCAATGCTCGGACGGCATTCATACGGTTAAAGTTGGGGTCCGGATGACGCCATGTCGGTTGTGGATTAGCATTATTCTTACGTGACATGGAGAATTTCCATCGATTTAGTTTGCGGTAGAAGGACCGTATTTTGGTGTTCTCACTTGCCCTGTGTGAAACGGTGGTTGGATGAATATAGATTAACAAACACATCATAGTAATAGAATACTTGTACTTGAATAATAACATGGTGCACTTACGGGAAAAATTTGGGCAAGATCTCCACTAGGAATGTATCAACATCATATATAACAAAGCTCTTCTCATCCTCGGTCCAACTAACAATATGTGCCATGCCCATTGGCACGACCGATTCCAACATACGCGTGAGGTTGAGTGGGAAGGCATTCTTACTGGAAAGTAGTGCCTCATGGACTTCTAAACTCGGCAACACTGCTGTGGATGTTGCCATTGCCATTGCCATTGTGGTATTGCTAGTAGCACTTGAGGAATATGCTGCATCAGGAATAGCCCCAGAAAAATAATGACCACTAGCAGGGAGGTGCGACACAAATGAATCTCTAAGTGAGGAGACTTGAAGGGAAGTCTCATTCCAACCACCTGGATCAACAACTTCATGATCATAACTTGAGTAAGACTGCTGTGCGTCAAGAAATGGTGCTGATGTTGATGTTGTAGCTTCGACGAAAGCAGATGTTACCAACGGAGGCTGCTTCATATCATCATCACTATAGATATCCAAGTCCATAGCTGACAAAATTGGTGATATATTCACTGCTGCGATCGGAGCAGCAGGTGCCACTACCATCGGAGGAGGCTGGGAGCCGCTAACGCTTCTACTGCGTGTAGGATACATGTTCATGTTGTGTTCGGCGTCGTTCGAATTCATCATACTCTCGACCGACTCGAGCATACGCGCTAGGTTGGCATTGTTGTTGTTCAATTGCAGAGCTGAATTACCAACAATCGCATTGGTCGAAGCTAGCGGCACTGCGGCATCATAGCTTGACGCGGCTGGAGCTGGAGATGGAGACACTGTTCCACTTTCTCTTCGACGATTAGTATCATCGTCGTTAGCATCTGCCTCGTCGGGCACCTCGTCGGGCGAGGATGGAACAGAATGCTCATCTCCCGCAGGCGCTGCTGAAGGCCGTTTCATGATGATAACGCTTCATCAAGAAGTTTAGTTGAAGTTGAAATTAGAATCTTCGAGCATAGTTGTTTGCAGCGCAGGAGTACAGCATAATATGGTACCGTACCACGTGGTGGTGTCAGTCACGGTACCTTTTGTTCCTGTTCGCACCGATGGAGTTGAAGTTAAAAAAGAAAGATCTTTTTCCTCCTCACGGTGAGTATTGGGCGGGAGACGTTATTTCCATTTTTTTTCCTACCTACCTTCCTCTAGCTACTTCCTAGCGACTTTGGAAATCTACTGCCTTAATATCATGTAGCTAGGAAGTTCAAGGTGAAAGCTGCAACGAACCCTGTCAGCTATGTTACTTTTTTTGTTTTGTTATTGGTGTTGAATAAGGAATTACCAACTAGGAGGATTTTAGTTCGGTGAACGAATTATTTTAAATGCTATACAAGTTTTGTGAATTATCAATAAGGATTTGTACCACGAAGGTTGCAATATATATTCATTCCATGTCGCATTCTCGCTCTCATCCCTATAAACTTCACTACTCGACATCATCCATCAGATATTCCTCGTAGTATGCTTGAAGGACATCAAAGTAAGGATCTGCTTCTGGTCGCGACTCTCTGATGAGATTGGTTGCTTCCTCTGCATCCATGCCCTCATACTTCATCAAGTACGCTACCAAAAGCGTGACACTACGATTAAGTCCATACCAGCATTGACTCATGACATGTTTACCCGACTTACGCGTTGCCTCAATAATGTCCACGGCATTGTCCAGTTGATCCAAATGAGAGAGAAAACTTGAACTTTCTCGTATACCAGTCACACACGTATACTTGATATCCTCCCATGTGTTACATTTGGCCGAGGTGGAAAGATTGATTATATGTGCTACCTCATGCTTTACCAATCCCTCGTGATTCATGGCAGCACCGACCGACCCCACAAATAGAAATGAATGATCTTTGATTTGGACTGGTTGATTATCATCTTCAATTAGTTGTATCAATTCGATGGCGTTGTCAAGTTTGTCATGTACGTCCGGACATGGACTCAGTGGTGATATATACTCATTGGTTAATAAATTGATAATCTTCATTCGTGCCACAGATGATTTGGTAAGGTAGAATAATAACATGTTGTGCATACTATTTTCGCTGGTATCGGTGTAATTAATAGGACTATTATTTTTCGCATTAGCCTCTTCGTTGACGTAGTCTTCTTCTACAATCTCTTGCATGACACTATCAAGTTTATCAAACAGTGACGATGACGTATTCATCAATGTCGACTTGTTATACTGTAGGAATATTAGTTCAATAACTCGATCTCTTGCAAATGATGATTCAGTTAAAAATGTCATTAGCATTGTGTCAATGTCTATGTCGTCCCCGTCCATTGCCACAATTTCGTCATCGTCATACTCATCATCTAGATCAGCATCATCATCTTCTTCATTAGGGTCAGAATCTTCGAGGATAACCTCCCTCTTTGTTGTTGATGATGTTGTTGTTAACATTGGATCAACAGCGGTAGCATCAATCATGGTGTCGGCACTGTTGTTTGATGACTTGATAACTAAATTCTGTGAGGTACCACCATGAAATAGTATTACGACGCCTACCACGAGTGCAACTACTGCTGTCAAACTGCGCCAAATTGTTCGACGACGCTGAATGCTACTAGCATTAATGCTGGCAGAACGCGTGGGAGGCAGGATGTCGATTATTGTCCTTTGCTCGTATTCTTCAAGGACAATGTCAAAAAGCAATGGGGGTAGCTCAATATCATGGTCCATGGTCATGCTGATTCACTTTAATCGCATGAACGGACGAAGAATGAAACAGTGGGGGACATAATATGAGTGCAAAGAAACTTTTAATGGCGCATTGTTACTCATTACATGGACATGAAAAAGTGCATGTGTTTTGGTACATTTTGAATGACAAATCCAAATTGTCACGCCCCCATAAAATTGATCGAACCTACCTGACTACTACTCTTCGCGGCCGTGGTCCAATTGAATGGGTTGACTGTGTTGAGACGGCTACGACCTCACTACACTATGAATCTTCACCAGGTATTGAGCGGGAAGAAATCTTGCACTGAATCTTGCAATGAAGTTGAGGGATTTATCTGAGTTGTCGCCGGGTCCGTCCTCTCCGTCCTTCGCTTTGTATTTGTCGACAAAATCAACGAAGGAGGCGCCGCTGAAGACTTATTGGTTCACATGATGACTCTTGTTTAGACGTCAATAATTGAGGTCTATTAAATTGACTACAAAAAATGAGGTCTATTTTTTTCTTGGTACAAATTCTACGAATTCCTATGTGGACAGTGAGGTCTAATAATTAGACGTCATTTTCGTATGTCTATTTGCGAGACACGAAAAATCTTGTCAAAAACTAGATACTTGCTATGAACGAACGAACACGACGCTCGACTCACGGGTCTGCTCTACTCTCACGTGGCCGACGGGCCGACACCACATAAGCATAAATCCCTCAACTCCAATAGGGTGTTGTAGAATTTTTTGTGGGGGGGGACAGACCAAAATGAGGGAAAATAATTGGACAGACAGATGACGGACATACAAATTCAAATCGATACTATTTTCGCACCAAGACCCCTCGTCTCGACATCGCCGTCCTTCTTGCGTTCCATAAACGCCCGATCAATATACCTAGTAAATACCAATTGCTCAGCCATGTCGGCGTCGTCATCCTCATATTCAGGCATGCTTAAAAATGAAGAGTTGCCAAATCGCCACCAAGAATCACGATGGAGGGTCAAGCGAGGATGCCATCAAAAAAAACAAGAGGAAGCTATTGGTCAAGAACACCCGATGATTACATTAATTGACAGCTCAAACAAACAATATCAATCAAAGCTCATGCAACTTATATCCAACGGCTCTCTGAAGAAAGTGCTTACGTCATACTTTGTCGCTGGACAAAAAATGAAGCTCTCAGATAAATTCCTCGAAACTGTTGATGGCTGCAAGGGAGTCACACGTCAACTTATACTAAATTGCCTGGACCACCACATCCCAGACCTTTCAAGGATGAAAGTAAGGACAACAGCACCCGCGCACAACAGATCATTCTTCAACTATTCCCGTAATTTGCGGTGCTTCGAAATGAAAATAGTAGTTACTAATCATTACTTCACACTACACGCAAACAACCTTTCACTGTGTGAGCTCAAACACTTCCATCATCTGGGTCCGCATTGCCCTGCTCATCAATCTCCTTCAGCGATTCCATCAACAACTCCATAATAATTTTCTACAAATTTATTTTGTCATTGCTGGTCTGGCCATCATCATTACTTGTTGTTATATCTTTGGAGCCTATCAAGACTGTATTCTGAAGTAGGCATTGTTGTTGCTGTTGCTGCTGCTGCTGCTGTTGTTGTTGTTGTTGTTGTTGTTCCTGATGTTGTTGTTCCTGATTTTGTTGTTCCTGATTTTGTTGTTCCTGATTTTGTTGTTGCTGTTGCTGCTCTAGGCGCATTCCGGCCTCGATGATTTCCATCGTTGTCATCCCCAGCATGGCTGAAGATATCGGACCTTGACCTTGATTCATCAAATGCTGAAACTGCATCTGAGCATTCTGATACTGCTGTATCCGCCCTTGCTGGGTGAGCATCGAGTGCTGTTGGAACATCATGCCAGCCTCAGCCATACCGAATGGTGCTCCGAAACCCATACCGAAGTGACCTATGCTCATGCCAGGAGGCATCATTCCCATCCGTAACTGGTTCATGAGATTGTTATTGCTGGCATTAGCATGGTGGAGGAGGAGTTGCTGTTGTTGATGAGCCATCTGCTGCTGATTACGATGTGCGGTGGCCTTCTTCACAAGCGACCGTAACATCAAACAGCGCCCCTTGTCACCACGTACAAAGTTAACATGAAAAAACTGCATGGTCCGGGGAAGACAAATCTCGACTTGGCGGAAACCCCACCTGAAAGAGAACAAGACAAAGCATTTAAAATGTCACAGAGACGGGTATGCAATATGAATGTTTGAGAATTCAAGAATACAATGAGAGGAAAATGTGTCTTCATTTACTAGATAGACAATCCAAAAGAGAAGTATAAGAGAGGAGAGATGATATTCGTCTATTTCTCTCCTGTCTTCTCGTCTTGGTACAGCTGACAACACTTGTGCTACTTACCTGTATAGTTTCCGCACGAAGCTCATGACCTTGCATTTAACGTTGAAATGACGTGGAATCACATGGCTTTCGAAGATAGCCTTATGTCGGACAACGAAGGACGTACCATCCTCGCTCCATTCCAATACACGCTCACCGTCATCCCCCATGAATCCATCAGGAGCCATGGTCTCATGTTCGATGGCATCCATGAGCTGTTGGGGAAAGGTTGTATCACGAGCGAGATCACCTCTACTGCTGGCGGGGAAAGAAGAATCCTCTTCAACCTCTTCTGCCTTGTTGTTGTTGTGTGCTGCTTTGCCGTTGGTTGCGTCCGCCGCTGCTCCCTTGTCCGCCCCTTCGTCCCCATCCTTTGGTGTGCCGGCGGCGGCTTGGTCAACGACATCCAATGTTGTAATCTCAACCATTAGTGACACCTCGTGATACTTATCACAGGCGTAGGAGTGACTGTCTGTTGTATTATTCTTGACATGTCCATCGACACAAATCTTTTTCGTTCGGACTTCATACGGAGTCGTTTTAGACTCAGCGTCTCGGCGGGAAGCCAAAAGAGGGCAATCCACGAACCGGAAGGGAGAAATGAGTCGCGCTTCTCGTAATAAGCAAAAAATAGTAAAAGAA
>Ga0247843_1002824_pt1 | contig 30189 bp, 24 predicted proteins | sample LaCruzMarch2017__FD_192420 | JGI IMG/M metagenome (GOLD analysis project Ga0247843, IMG submission 192420) | Freshwater microbial communities from meromictic Lake La Cruz, Castile-La Mancha, Spain - LaCruzMarch2017_8m | ecosystem: Environmental > Aquatic > Freshwater > Lake | place: Spain... | reverse complement strand
TTTAGTGAAGGCCGCCACAGGTGAAGTCGTCAGCGCGGAAGACTTGGGCGGTGGCGATGTACACACGCGTTTGTCTGGCGTTGCCGACCACCTTGCGCAAAACGACCTGCACGCGCTGGCTTTGGCGCGTGAAGCGGTCGCCCATTTGAACCATCACAAAGACGCCGTCACAGACCAAACTCCAGCCTCACCTTTGTTCCCCGCCCACGAGTTGTACGGTGTGATTTCAACCGATACCCGCAAGCCTTTTGATGTTCGAGAAATCATCGCCCGCATCGTTGACGGCAGTACGTTCCACGAATTCAAACCCCGTTTCGGAGCCACCTTGGTCTGCGGTTTTGCGCACATTGAGGGCATGGCTGTGGGCATCATCGCCAACAACGGCATTTTGTTTAGTGAGTCCGCGCTCAAAGGCGCGCACTTTATTGAGCTGTGCTGCCAACGCAAAATCCCTCTGGTTTTTCTGCAAAACATCACTGGCTTCATGGTCGGGCGCAAGTACGAGAACGAAGGCATCGCCCGCAACGGCGCCAAGATGGTGACCGCCGTAGCGACGGCTGCCGTTCCTAAATTCACCATCATCATCGGTGGCAGTTTTGGCGCAGGAAACTACGGCATGTGCGGTCGGGCCTTTAGCCCCCGCTTTTTATGGATGTGGCCTAACGCCCGCATCAGTGTCATGGGAGGCGAACAAGCGGCGAGCGTGCTGGCTACGGTCAAACGCGATGGCATCGAAGCCAAAGGCGGGCAGTGGAGCCCCGAGGAAGAAGAGGCGTTCAAAACCCCCTTGCGCGCCCAGTACGAAACCCAAGGCCACCCCTACTTTGCGACCGCCCGCTTGTGGGATGACGGCATCATCGACCCCGCTGATACCCGCCGCGTCTTGGCCTTAGGCCTTAGCGCCTCGCGCAACGCCCCTATCCCGGATACCCAATTTGGTTTGTTTCGGATGTAAGAGGATCCACCATGCGCGCATACAAACTTTTCTTTACAGGGCTGCTTTGGGGTGCGGGTATCGCAATCGCTCAAAGCGTACCCGTTGTAACGGCAGTTGCTGCGGCCTCACCAGAAATTCTGGCTAAAGACTTACAGGAAGAAGTCATGCGAACCGAAGCCACGGTCAAAGACATGTTCGGCAGACAAGAAACAAAGTCTATTCCGATGACGCTATACCGGCCTGCGGGAGACGGGCCTTTCCCTTTGATTGTCTTTAACCACGGTCGCTCAGTTGCATCCAAACGCGCTGACCAAGGTCGCTATCGGCCTGAGAACGTCGCACGCTACTTGGTCAACAAAGGCTTCGTTGTGATAGTTCCCAATCGGATCGGTTATTGGGAAACCTATGGAAGCTTTGACCCTGAATACAGCAACTGCCGAAGCATTGAATCTATGTCCATCGCAGCCTCTGACCAAGTCCTTGCAACGGTGGAATTTGCAAAAACATTGTCCTATGTAGATACAACGCGTTGGATTGTCGCAGGGCAGTCTGTGGGAGGTCTTACGAGCGTAGCAACCGTAGGGCGTGCGCCAGCAGGTCTCATTGGTGGTATCAATTTTTCAGGCGGCACTGGAGGCAACCCAGACCTTAGTCCTGGTAAGCCCTGCGGATCCGATTGGACTTCAATTTACTGGGGAAGCATTGCGCCTCAAGCGAAAGCCCCGATGCTTTGGTTGTATTGGGAAAATGATAAGTACTGGGGCGCAGAGCTTCCAAAGACCTGGCACTCTGCATGGATTAAAGGCGGAGGAAATGCTCGCTTCATTCAGTTCTCAGGGGTGGGTGATGATGGCCACGGGGGATTGAATCAAGACATGGACCGCTGGCTTCCCGAGGTAGATACTTTTCTTAACGCCTTAGGGTTTCAAAAAGCTGCCATCATTTCCAAACCGCAAGCCAGCGCTTTTGCTGATATCGACGACATCCGTAAAGTCCCTGCGAGCGAAAGTGCCAAAGCAGCGTACGCCAAATTCTTGAGTTCTAAATCCCCGCGCGCATTTGCCTTGAGTACCCGTGGTGGCTGGGGCTCCGCCACTGGCGATTACGCACACGGGCGCGCAATAGGTAATTGTCAGCGCTACGGCCAAATTTGCAAACTCTATGCCGTTGACGATGCAGTCGTCTGGACCTCCCCTTAAAAAATAATACTGACTTTATTGAAAAGAGAATCGCCATGTTTACAAAAATACTCATCGCCAACCGTGGCGAAATTGCGTGCCGGGTTGCCGCCACTGCCAGGCGCATGGGGATTCAAACGGTTGCGGTGTATTCGGATGCGGATGCGCAGGCCAAGCATGTCTATGCGTGTGACCAAGCGATTGCTATTGGCGCAAGCGCTCCCAAAGACAGCTACTTGTGTTGGGAAAAAATCATTGCGGCTGCGCTTGCTTCAGGCGCACAAGCGATTCATCCAGGCTATGGTTTTTTAAGCGAGAACGATGCGTTTGCCCAAGCCTGTGCGGACGCAGGTTTGGTTTTTATTGGCCCCACGCCAGCGGCGATTCGCGCTATGGGCCTCAAAGCGCAGTCCAAACAGTTGATGGAAAAATCCGGCGTCCCGTTGGTCCCCGGCTACCACGGCGAAAACCAAGAGCCGACTTTATTGCAACGCGAAGCCGATGCCATAGGCTACCCCGTTTTGATCAAAGCCAGCGCAGGCGGCGGCGGCAAAGGCATGCGCACGGTCGAAAAGTCTGAAGACTTTGCCGCTGCCTTGGCCTCTTGCAAGCGTGAAGCCACCAGTAGTTTTGGCGACGATGCGGTGTTGGTTGAGAAATACGTGCAACGCCCGCGCCATATTGAAATTCAAGTCTTTGGTGACACATTGGGCAACTATGTGTACTTGTTCGAGCGCGATTGTTCGGTTCAACGCCGCCACCAAAAAGTGTTGGAAGAGGCGCCCGCGCCTGGAATGACACAAGCCATTCGAGACCAAATGGGCCAAGCCGCCGTCGCTGCGGCCCGTGCCGTGAATTACGTGGGCGCGGGAACGGTCGAATTTATTGTGGAAGCGACACCCAGCGCCCAAGCCCATGGCCCATCCGGGGTGGGTGCTTTTTACTTCATGGAAATGAATACGCGTTTGCAAGTCGAGCACCCTGTGACTGAAGCCATTACCGGCCTAGACCTCGTGGAGTGGCAGCTGCGTGTGGCGTTTGGCGAAGCCTTGCCTTTGCGCCAAGACCAATTGCGAATACAGGGGCACGCGATAGAAGCGCGCATCTGCGCTGAAAACCCCAACAACAATTTTTTACCCGCGACCGGGCGTTTGTTGACGATGGGTTTACCCGAGCACAGCAGTTTCAGCCGAGCCGACTACGCAGTGCGTGTCGATGCTGGCGTGCGAGAAGGCGATGCCATCAGCCCGTTTTATGACTCGATGGTCGCCAAACTAATCGTTCATGGCGCAACCCGAGAAGAAGCGCTCAACCGCATGGATTCGGCATTGGCGCAAACGCATATTGCGGGGCTGACCACCAACGTTCAGTTTTTACGCCATGTCGTTCAATCCCCTTCCTTTGCTACCGCCCAGTTAGATACCGCTTTGATTCCTCGCGAAGCAAAGCAGCTCTTTGACCAAGAAAAAGTTGGTTTGGCTTGGGCCGGTGCCTGCGCCGTTGCACACCAATTGCACGTTGAATCCCAAGCAAACCCTGGCTGCGATCCTTGGAGCGCCACCGACAGCTGGAAGTCGCACGGGCTATCGACGCGTAGCTTTCACTTTGAGTTTCATGGCGCAACCCATGTTGCCGCTTGGACGCCAAAACGCAATGCTCCCGCCACACTGGACTGCGGCGGCCGTACGGGACCGTTGCAGGTTCACGCTCTACCCGGTGGGGCACTGGATATGGGTTGGGGCGATGAACGCAGAACAGCTCACGTTTACCGCCACGGTGATATTGCCCATGTGTTTATGGCGCACGGAGCGAGTCAGATACTTTGCATAGACCCACTCGCCCATGCGGGTGAGACCCACAACGAAGCGGACCGATTGACTGCGCCTATGCCGGGCAAGGTGTTGTCATTTGCGGTGAAGGCGGGTGAGGTGGTTCGCCGGGGCCAAACGCTGGCGGTGATGGAAGCCATGAAGATGGAGCACACCATCGCTGCGCCTGCGGATGGCACGGTTCAAGAACTCTTGTTTGCGCCGGGCGACCAAGTGACCGAAGGCGCTGAACTTTTACGCCTAGAACTTGCGGTCGCCACCGCTTGATATTTTCCGGTGCGCGCTAGTGGACAATACGGTTTTGCACCACACACGACGATGCGACTCACCTTTTGCTGTACCGACACCGATGCCCCCGAATGGCTAGACGCTTTGCGGGCGGCTTTTCCGCAGGCAAACGTCAGCGAGTGGAAAGACGGCGATGCGCCAGCGGATTACGCGGTGGTGTGGGCACCGCCCCAAGCTTTTTTTGACCAGCAAACAGCGCTTAAAGCCGTTTTTAATATCGGAGCTGGCGTAGACGCTTTATTGCAAAAACGCATTGCCCCACAGACCCTCATCGTTCGCCTCGACGATGCCGGTATGGCGGTCCAAATGGCAGAGTACGTGTGCCACGCGCTGATTCGCCACACCCGCGAATTCGATATCTATAGCGCCCACATGCAGGCAGGGCAATGGACATTTCGCGAGCCTTTACCGCGCTCGAGTTTTCCGGTGGGTATTTTGGGCATGGGCGTCTTGGGATCGCGCGTTGCCAAGGCGGTTGCGCAGTTTGAGTTTCCGGTACACGGCTGGAGCCGAAGCTCCAAAAACATAGACGGCGTACGTTGCTTTAGCGGGACGAACGCGTTGCCGGAATTTTTGGCTTCCACCCGGGTCCTGGTGAACCTGCTTCCGCTCACGCCCGAGACCGAAAATATCTTGAACCGCACCACCCTATCGCAATTGCAATCGGATGCTTATTTGATTAACGTCGCACGCGGACGCCATTTGGTCGAAGACGATTTACTTCACTTACTGGCCAGCGGCCACCTGGCTGGCGCCACACTCGACGTGTTTCGCACTGAGCCTTTGCCCATCGCCCATCCTTTTTGGAACCATCCCAAAATCACCCTCACACCCCACACAGCGGCGCAAACCTTGCGTGACGTTACGATTGCGCAAATTGCCCGTAAATTGGCCGCACTGGAGCAAAGCCAAACGATAGAAGGTATCGTGGATGTGCAAAAAGGCTATTGAATTTTAGAAAACCACACCACGCCTATGTCACTTCCATCGCATGTCCAACTGATCGACGTCGGCCCGCGGGACGGCTTGCAAAATGAAAAGCAGGCCGTTCCCGCCGCCATCAAAATGGAGTTGGTGCATCGCTTGCAAGACGCTGGGCTCAAAGAAATTGAAGTCACCAGCTTTGTGTCTCCCAAATGGGTTCCCCAGATGGCCGATAACGCCGAAGTGATGGCCGGGATCAAGCGCCAAGCGGGCGTCCGATATTCGGTGCTGACCCCCAATCTGCAAGGCTTTGAAGCGGCGCTGAAATCAACACCGGATGAAATTGTGGTGTTTGGCTCGGCCAGTGAAGCATTCAGTCAAAAAAATATCAACTGCTCGATTGCAGCGAGCATTGAACGTTTTGCGCCCGTGGTTCAAGCTGCACTGAACGCTGGCATCGCTGTTCGTGGCGCGATGTCCTGTACCGTCGGCTGCCCTTACGAAGGTGATGTTGCGCCAGAGCGCGTAGCCTACCTTGCGGGATTGATGCATGGCATTGGCGTTCAGCATGTGGGCGTTGCCGACACCATCGGCGTAGGTACGCCGCGCAAAGTACAGGCCGCGATTGAGGCCACTTTGACGCATTACCCCTTGAGCGCCATCTCTGGCCATTTTCACGATACCTATGGTCAGGCTTTAGCCAACACGCTCATGGCTTTGCAAATGGGCGTGACCCACTTTGACACCTCGGTTGCCGGGTTGGGCGGCTGCCCGTACGCCAAAGGTGCTACAGGAAATGTCGCTACCGAAGACGTGGTGTACATGCTGCATGGCATGGGCATCGATACGGGCATTGATTTAGACAAACTGATTGACGCTGGCATGTTTATCAGCCAATTTTTACAACGCCCCAGCCAATCACGGGCGGCCAACGCTTTGTTCGCACGGAGACACCATGGCGCTTAACACCCGACCCGCTCGCCCAGCGCGGCCTGCAGATCCCACCGTGACATACCGTCGGCTATTGGCCGCCCGGGTGTCGGAAGCCGCGTCTGCCGCGCATTCACCGCCGTCGCCCTGTATCTCCGTCTGCCAGATGGACAGCCAAACCGGCTTGTGCATCGGCTGTTTGCGCACCATTCCAGAAATTGGTGCTTGGGCCAACAGCACCGACACCGACAAACGCGCGGTGTGGCGTTTGATTGGACAGCGGTTGGAGTCATTTCCATGAAGCACATTACGTTTTACCTGGACTTTATTTCCCCCTATGCCTACCTTGCCTTCAAAGCGCTTCCAAAGTCTTTGCTGGGTTTAAGTTATTCGGTGACTTACAAGCCGGTTTTTTTGGGCGGCTTGCTCAAGCATTACCAAAAAAAAGGTCCCGCTGAATTTCCATCACAACGCGCTTGGCTGTACCGGCAAGTCCAGTGGCTCGCTCAACAGCAAGGCGTGCCCATGGACATCCCAGCGCAACACCCCTTTAACCCCCTGGGCCTGCTGCGCTTAGCGTTGGCTTGTGATGCACAAGGGCTGCCTAATCGCTATGTATGCGAAAGCTTGTTTGATCATGTGTGGGTTGGTGGCTTAGATGCGGCTGATTCAAAGCGAGTTCAAGAAGTCACCGAACATCTTGCCCCCAGCCGCGATCCGAAATGTGAAGCAGTAAAACTAGAACTCAACGCCCATGGAGAGGGTGCGATTGCCCAAGGCGTGTTTGGCGTGCCTGCGTTTGAAGTCGATGGCAAAGTCTTTTGGGGGCTCGACGCATTGCCTATGCTTCGAGACTACTTAGAAGATGGTACGTGGTTTGTGGGCGCACGTTGGGATGCGGCAGATAAAGTTGATTCCGCTTTTCCCCTTTGAGCCTTTTATAAATCAACCACCACCAACCCTGGAAATTTCAAGATACCCAACAAAAAACCCGCCAGAAGGCGGGTTTTTTGTTGCTAGAGAAAACAATCAGTGTGCAGCACTGCCGGCAGAGGTCTTGCCATCCAGACTAGGGTAGCGCACGTGCTCTACCAGTTCCTGAATGTCGCGGCCCGGTGCCTTGGTCAACAGCGACACGATGATGATCACCGCAAAGCCCAGTGGTACACCAAACAAGCCAGCCGAGATGGGCGCAATATCCCACCAGGTATTGGCCTTGATGATTTCAGGCGTGATGGCGACACCGCCATGGGTTAGCTTGTACAGCCAAGGTTGGGTTGTCACCATGTAATAGAAGGTCACGCCCAGACCTGCCACCATACCCAGCGACGCACCCCACTTATTGGCACGCTTCCAGAAGATTCCCAACGTCAATGCCGGGAAGAAAGCAGCCGCCGCAAACGAGAACGCCGCCGACACCAGGAACAAAATGTCCGCTGGTTTCTGCGCTGCTACATACGCAGCGGCCAATGCCACCACCAACAACAGGATCTTAGACACCATCACACGACGTGCGGTGGAAGCGTTGGGATCAATCACCTTGTAGTACAGGTCGTGAGACAACGCGTTGGCAATCGTCAACAGCAGGCCATCAGCAGTGGACAAAGCCGCAGCCAAGCCACCAGCAGCAACCATGCCAGATACCACATAGGGCAGGCCACCAATTTCTGGCGTGGCCAACACGATGATGTCGCCACCAATCGAGAGCTCAGCCAATTGCAGAATGCCGTCTTTGTTGATATCCACCACTGAGAGCAGGGATGCATCCACCGCGCTCCAGCGTGCTATCCACTCCGGCAGGCTGGCAAAGGGCGTACCCACCAGTAAGGTGTAGACCTCGAATTTTGCCAACACCGCCAGGGCTGGGGCAGTGAAGTACAGCAAGAAGATGAAGAACAGCGACCAGCTCACTGACTCACGCGCTTCACGCACCGAGGGTACCGTGTAGTAGCGCATCAAGATGTGTGGCAGTGCAGCCGTTCCGATCATCAGACAGAAGACCAGTGCCATGAAGTTCTTGCGTGAGATGTCCTGCGCCGCTTCATCTTTGCCAGGGAACGGTTGTGCGTGGCGAATCGGTGGCGCAGATTTGGCGGCATTGGATGTACGCGCCGCAGTGTAGGCTGCCTTGGCGGCTGCCTCATCCACAGGCAATCCTGCCAATGCTTTCTCTGCAGCCTGAATATCGGCTACTGGTCCATTTGCAGCTTTCAGATCGTCAACCTTCTTTACGGCAGCCGCTTTGTCAGCAGCCATAGAGGCAGGGACGTCTTTGAGCTTCTCGACTGCAGCGTCAGAGCGCGCTTTGAAGATAGCGCGGACTTCCAGCTCCTTGGGGTCTTTGAGCAACAGCTCTTCCTTAGCCGTGACCTTTTCCAGCGTGTAGCCGTATACCGCTTGGGGTACAGGAACACCGGTGTGCTTCACCGACAGCCAGACCACGGGCAGCAAATAGGCGATGATCAAGATCACGTACTGTGCGACCTGGGTCCAGGTGACCGCGCGCATCCCACCAAGGAAGGAGCACACCAAAATACCGGCCAAGCCAGCAAAAATTCCAACCTCAAAGGCCAAGCCTGTCAAGCGTGTCGTAATCAGGCCCACGCCATAAATCTGCGCTACCACATAGGTGAAGGAGCACAAAATGGCAGCAAACACACCAATCAGGCGTGGCAGGTTGCCTTCGTAGCGGGCGCCTAAGAAGTCTGGAATGGTGAATTGACCAAACTTGCGCAGGTAGGGCGCGAGAAACAGCGCCACCAGGCAATAGCCGCCAGTCCAGCCCAGAATGAAGGCCAAGCCGCCGTAGCCAGTCAGGTACAGCGTTCCGGCCATACCGATGAAGGAGGCCGCTGACATCCAGTCGGCGCCAGTGGCCATACCGTTGTACATGGCAGGCACGCGTCGCCCGGCCACGTAGTATTCGGCCGCATCATTGGTGCGGCTCATCACACCAATACCTGCGTAGAGGAGCACCGTCGCCGCCAGAAACAGATAGCCGATCCAGTTCCTGGGTAGACCCATCTGTTCCAGAATGGCCACCACAATCACGAAGGCTACAAACCCTCCGGTGTACCAGGTGTAGACCTTGTTCAGGCCCTTTTTAAAGTCGCTTTGCGACTGGTTTGCACTGCCGAACATACTCATTATTCTTCTCCTTCGTCAACACCGTATTCGATGTCAAGTTTGTTCATGTAACGGGCGTAGTACCAGATGATCAGGCAATACACCACCAGAGCGCCTTGGGCCGCAACCCAGAACGAGAATGGCCAACCAAAAAAGCTGAACGTCAGATCGCGGGCGAAAAACACCACGACAAACGTGACAAAAAACCATATCCCCAATAACAGGGCTGTTATTCGAAGATTTTTGCTCCAGTATTCCTGGTGCCTAGCTGTTAGTTGCATTGCATGCTCCTCTTGTTAATGTAATAAACCACCGACCAACCTCAAACCAAACTGGGTACTTTCAGACCCGTTTCGCGCTCCAGTTGCGCCGCCACCTTGGGCTCAAAGCCCTTCAGGTGCAGGATCACGGCTCGCGCCTCCTCGGGCTGCTTCAAATCCACATGGACACGCGCCATCTGGTACCAACCAAACGGGCTCATGGGCTGCAGCTTGGTGTTGCGTTTGAGGGCGTCAAGCGCTTCGTCCAAACGTCCCTGGCGCACAAGTACCAGGCCCAGTCCGTACCAGGCACGGTCCATCTTCTCTTCAATCTGTAGTGCAGCGCGAAAGCCCTGCTCGGCCTCGTCTGTATGCCCGAGCTCTTCAGCCACAAAGGCATGGTTAAAGTGGGCGTTGGACACCTTGGGCTGCAGCTTCAGCACGCGGGCGTAGTAGTCCAGCGCGATGGCCGGATGCCGGCTTTGGATGGCGTCATAGGCCAGGCTGTTGAGGGCCAACACGTCGTCCGGCCAACGCTTTGCCATTTCCAGAAACACGCCCTTTGCCGCTCCACGCATACCAAGGAACAGCAGCGCCTTGGCCCGCCACACCATGATGAAGCGATCCATACGGTCACCACTGGTAGTGGGGGCGCTATTTTTCGGTTCTATCAACATGCCAAGGCTCCTGACTGCATACACAGGTCGATCTTGAGTTTGACCAAGAGCACCCAGGCCACCAGCAACCAGCTTGCGGCAGCCAGCGGAATATGCTGATCAAGAATCAACTTGGGGCTTAACTTGCGGGTGATCCACAAACTGGGCTTGGCCGCCACGTCCAGCAGTTGCCAGAAGACGTTCGTCTGGCGCTTTGCACCGGCCAAAAGGCCCAACACAAAACGCCCGACGATGAACATCAGCGACAGCTCAATCAAACTCTTCAGAATTACAACGGTTAGAAGCATGGCAACAGAATATTTTCTCGTCTAGGATTCACAATGAGCGGACTATGCCCAGCACGTCTGACCCCATACTGACATCAAACTGAACCTAGTCTTACAAGACCGTAGTAACCCTAATGCTTTTTCTTATATCGTGAAAAATAGTGCGCTTTTTGCCCTGTATTAGGGGAAACACCGTTCCTTGATTTTGCGCCCGCCGAGCGTGGCGCACGGGGAAATGGTCATGCAAATGGCTAGACTGGCGAGATGGAAAATCCACTCTCTGCGCTCCCAAAGGCTGTCCCGGCGTTGACGCCATCGCCTAGTTTGTTGAGCAATTTCCGCCAAGAGCTTCTGTCGTTCCCACCGTTTGCACAGATGCAAGCGCCTGAGATTGACTACTTTCTGGCGCATTGCAAACAGCTCTACTTTGCCCCCGATGAGGCTGTGATCGGGCCCGCCGATGGCCCCGTAAAAACCTTGTACTTCATTCGCAAAGGGGCAGTGACCGGTACCCGTGGACTGGCCGACCAAATGGGCGCATTTGAATACGATGCAGGTGACTTGTTTCCGGTGAGTGCAGCGTTTGCTGGGCGTGCCGTCACGGCGTCTTACCGCGCCTGCGAGGATACTTTCTTGCTGGCGCTCCCTGTTTCTGAAGTGCATGCGCTGGCTCAACACAGTGTGGTTTTTGCCGAATACCTCACACAACGCGCGGCCAAGTTTCTGACCCTGTCGCGCAAGGCTGTGCAAGAAGCCTATGCCACACACGCAATGACCGAACAGACGCTTGAAACACCATTGGGCGTGCTGATCACCAAGCAACCCATCACCTGCACCGCCGATACCACTCTCAAGACGGCGCTGGAGAAGATGCACCAGTCACGCATTGGCTCCATGCTGGCGGTGGACACCTTAGGCCAGCCCATTGGAATACTGACGCGCTACGACATCCTGGGCAAAATCACCCTGGTACAGGTTCCCCTGGATGCGCCAATGTCCCGCGTGATGGTGAAACCCGTTCTGACGCTGACCACTGAACACACCGCACAAGACGCTGCCTTACTGATGTCACGGCACGGTATACGCCATGTTCCCGTGACGCGAGAAGGGGTGGCGGTCGGCATGGTCTCGGAGCGCGATCTGTTTGCCATGCAGCGGCAAAGCCTCAAGAGTGTCAGCACCGAGCTGCGCTCTGCTTTGAACCTAGATGCGCTCAAGACTGCCGCGCTGGGCATACGGCGTTTAACCCGCAGCCTGCTGGGTCAAGGTGTGCAAGCACGACAGCTCACGGCCATGATCAGCCACCTCAACGATGTTTTGACCGAACGGCTTTTAAAAATCCAGGCAGATGCATTTGGCTTGGACCTGCAGCGCATGTGCTGGCTGTGCCTGGGATCCGAGGGCCGCGACGAACAAACTATCGCCACCGACCAGGACAACGCACTGATTTTTAACAACGACACGTCGGACGAGCAGCGAGCGACGATTCGAGCCTTTGCTCAATCCGTCAACCTGGCATTGGATGCCTGTGGCTACCCTTTGTGCAAAGGCGGCATCATGGCCGGTGAGGCCGCGTGTTGCCTGACTCTGGACGAGTGGCGTGAACGCTTTCGCCACTGGATTGCCCAAGGCTCGCCCCAAGACTTGCTCAACGCGTCGATTTACTTTGACTTCAGGCCTTTGTCTGGCGACCTTTCATTGGCGCACGCACTGCGCGCTGATGTGGCTCAGCAAGCGTGCAACACCCCCCGCTTTCTCAAACAACTGGCGCTCAACGCGCTGACCCGCAGCGTCCCGCTGAACTGGCGCGGCGCCATCGACTGCGACGAACAGGGCATGCTAGACCTGAAGCTGCGGGGCACTGCCATCTTTGTGGATGCAGCCCGAATCTATAGCCTGGCCTACGGTATCCAGGAGACCAACACCCGCATGCGGCTAAACGCAGCCGGCCCGCTGCTGAAGCTGGCGGAAACCGAGTACGGGTCCTGGGTCAGTGGTTTCGAGTTTTTGCAGATGCTGCGTTTGCGGCTTCAACTAGAAAGCGAGGCGGCACTCGTTTCGCCCAATGAGATATTGGTCGCCACACTGAACGACATTGACCGCCGTATTTTGCGTGAGTCGATCAAGGTTGCGCACCGCATTCAGCAGCGGCTGGAGTTGGACTATGAGCGATAACGATGTCCTGGCTTAAACGGCTGAAAAACGCCATAGCGGGTCCACGTGCGGTTGACCCGACGCGGTGGGTCATGCTGGACGTAGAAACCAGCGGCCTCGATATGAGTAAAGACCGGCTGCTGGCGATTGCTGCTATTGCCATGCAGGTGGACTGGCAAGCGGGAACCTTGTCTGTAGAGTTGAGCGACAGCTTTGAGGTGGTCATTCGACAGGATGAGGTATCGAACAAGGATAACATCCTGTTGCATGGTATTGGGGCGCAAAGCCAGCGCGATGGGCTGGAGCCAAACCTCGCCATGCAGTGTTTCGCCGACTATGTTGGCAGCGCGCCCCTGATGGCGTTCCACGCTGCGTTTGACCAGCGCATGATCAATCGGTTTGCGCGCCAGCACCTGGGCCAGGACCTGCCCAACCCATGGGTGGATGTGGACCACCTGTGTGCTGTGACCTATGAAAAGGTCCGCGCCCGTGCGCTGGACGATTGGATGACCCATTTCGGCATCCATTGCGCAGTGCGCCACCAGGCGGCGGCCGATACGCTGGCCGAGTGCGAGTTGTTGCAGCACATTTGGCCCAGGGTGACTGCACAATGCAAAAGCTGGGCAGACGTCGAGCACCTGGCCGCACAGCACCGCTGGCTGCCCCGCGCCGGGTAGTCATAACGCCTTGTTACAAGTCCGTGTCATCGACATGGTGCGCGGCGATGCCTTCACTGGTAATCAGGGGCCGATGTCTAGGGCAGGCACAGCCAGTAAATGTTCAGGGTTATTCTAAGAAGACCCCTTGACTGCCTAGAATGCTTCTCCCTTCTAGGAAAGCACGCTCCCTATGTCCCAAGGCACCATCCGCATTCGCGGTGCGCGACAGCACAACCTCAAAAACATTGATCTCGACATCCGTACGGGTGAACTGACCGTGGTCACCGGGCCAAGCGGCTCTGGGAAATCCAGCTTGGTGTTTGACACGCTGTATGCCGAAGGTCAGCGGCGCTATGTGGAAACTTTTTCAGCCTATGCACGCCAGTTTTTAGACCGCATGGACAAGCCTGCGGTTGACAAGGTGGAAGGCGTTCCCCCTGCGATTGCGATTGACCAAACCAACCCCGTGCGATCGAGCCGCTCCACCGTGGGCACCATGACGGAGCTCAACGACCATTTGAAACTGTTGTTCTCCCGCGCCGGCCACTTGTTTGACAAAGTCACGGCCCAACCCGTGCAACACGATACGCCCGAGTCGATTTACAGCGCCCTCGTCAGCCGCGCCCTCGAAGCCCACAACCCGCGATTGATCGTTACCTTTCCGGTCGAACTGCCCGCCGACACCAGCGCCGAGGAACTCACGCAGTGGCTTAGCGCCAGCGGCTTTACGCGGGTTCATGCAGAGCGCATGGTCGGCGAGCGCAAAGTTCTTGATGTCGTGGCCGACCGTTTTCGCATGGAAGGCACCGAAAAAGCGCGGGCCTTAGATGCGATCGAACTCGCTCTCAAACGCGGCAGCGGCCGACTGAATGTGTATTACGACGAGCCGGGGTCAGAACTGGGGTCAGAGTCCAATTCTTCCCATTGGCGTTTTTCTACGGGCTTGCATTGTCCAGCCAGCGATTTGCGCTACACCGACCCGATCGCCTCCATGTTCTCGTTTAACTCGGCGGTGGGGGCCTGTGAATCCTGCCGTGGATTTGGCCGCGTCGTGGGCGTGGATTACGGCTTGGTGATTCCTAACGACAAGCTCACCTTGCGCGCAGGGGCGATCAAGCCCATGCAAACGCCGGCATGGCAAGAATGCCAAGACGATTTAATGCGCCACGCGGAAGCTGCGGGTATTCCACGCGATACGCCTTGGTACAAACTCACGCCGGAGCATCAGCACTGGGTTCTCAAAGGATCGCCCCAATGGAATGGGAAATGGAACCAGCACTGGTTTGGGGTAGACCGGTTCTTTGAATACTTAGAAACCAAAGCCTACAAAATGCACATCCGGGTGCTGCTGTCAAAGTACCGCAGTTACACGCCGTGCACCACCTGCGGCGGTGCGCGCTTAAAGACCGAGAGTTTGCTCTGGCGCATTGGAAACTTAGCCGATGCCAGCGCAGTTTTACCTGCGGAGAAGCGCTTTATGCCCCAGGGCGTGCAATGGAACCGCGCCCAACTCGAAGCGTTACCAGGCTTGTGTTTGCATGATTTGATGCTCATGCCGCTTTCGCGCTTGCATCTGTTTTTTACCCGTCTGAGCACGGTGGATATCCATGCTTCTGAGGCCGATCAAAAAACACTCAAACTCTTACTAGAAGAAATCACCACGCGCTTAAAGTACCTGTGCGATGTGGGTATTGGCTACCTCACGCTTGACCGCCAAAGCCGAACGCTCAGCGGTGGCGAAGTCCAACGTATCAACCTGACAACGGCCTTGGGCACATCCTTGGTCAACACCCTGTTTGTTTTAGACGAGCCTAGTATTGGCTTACACCCCCGCGATATGCACCGCATTATTGTGGCCATGCAACGCCTGCGCGATGCGGGCAACACCTTGGTGGTGGTCGAACACGACCCGGCGGTCATGTTGGCAGCCGACCGGATGATCGACATGGGCCCTGGCCCCGGAGAAAAAGGCGGGCAGATTGTTTTTGACGGTAGCACCGAAGCATTGAAAAGCGCCGACACCCTCACGGGCGCTTACCTGGGCGGGCGCAAGCAAGTCGGCATGGGCTTTAAACGCATGGTGGGCGACAACACGCCGCGGCTCGTTTTAGATGGGGCGACGCAACACAACTTAAAAAACGTCTCGATTGAAATTCCTTTGCAACGCTTGGTGTGCATCACTGGTGTGAGTGGCTCCGGAAAATCCACTTTGGTACAAGACGTTTTGGCCCCGGCTTTGTTGCGCCACTTTGGCAAATCCACCGAAACCCCGGGTGCTCACAGCCGCTTATTGGGCGCAGAGCTCTTGAGCGAAGTGGTGTTCGTCGACCAGTCACCCATAGGTAAAACCGCCCGCTCTAACCCGGCTAGCTTTGTCGGCGCATGGGATTCGATCCGCGAACTATTTGCGCAGGCCCCGTTATCGCGTGAGCGCAGTTACACCGCCTCAAAATTCAGTTTCAATAGCGGCGACGGACGTTGTCCCACGTGCGGCGGCTCGGGCTTTGAGCACATTGAAATGCAGTTTCTAAGTGACGTCTATCTGCGCTGCCCCGACTGCGACGGCAAGCGCTACCGCCCCGAAATTTTGGAAGTCACCATCGAGCGCCGCCTATCACAAGCCCCCCATTCGGAGTCACATTCGGGGTCAGATTCCAATTTCTCAGAGCCAACGATTCACCTGAATGTGGCCGACGTGTTGAACCTCACCGTGAGCGAAGCGGCGCAATGGTTTGCCAACGACCGCGATGTCATTCGAGCACTCCAACCCATTGTTGATGTGGGCTTGGAATACGTGAAGCTAGGGCAGCCCGTTCCTACATTGTCTGGGGGAGAAGCACAACGCCTCAAACTCGCAGGCTTCTTAGCGGAAGCCGCCAAAAGCAGTAGCACCAGCCGCCAAAACTTAGCGCGCCGTGGCTCTTTGTTTATGCTGGACGAGCCTACGACTGGCCTTCACTTTGACGATATTGCCAAACTCATGCGGGCCCTACGCAAGTTGATTGACGCGGGCAATTCCTTGGTGGTTATTGAACACAATCTGGATGTGATTCGTTCCAGCGATTGGCTGATCGATTTAGGACCCGAAGGCGGAGACGCGGGCGGAGAAGTTGTGACCATCGGAACGCCCGAAACCGTCTTGCTGCACCCAACTAGCCACACTGGCAAAGCCCTGCGCGATTACGCGGCAGCCATGGGGGTGGTCCATGAGGTTCAAGAGTTTTCTAACGCGGAAAAGTACACGCTCGCTGCCAAGGCGGGGGATGGGGTTGCGCTGGGCGCCGATTTGGCGCTTGCGTATGAGGAGCCCGGCGCAACCCCATCCCCTGCCTTGGCTTCGCCAATAACTTCCGATAGCAATTCCAATTCCATCCGCATTGTTAATGCGAAAGAACACAATCTCAAATCGCTGAGCGTCAATATTCCGCGCGGCAAGTTCAGTGTCGTGACCGGCGTTAGCGGCTCGGGTAAGTCCACCTTGGCGTTTGATATTTTGTTTAACGAAGGACAGCGGCGCTATTTGGAAAGTCTCAACGCGTATGCACGGTCTATCGTGCAGCCCGCAGGCCGGCCAGAAGTCGACGCTGTGTATGGCATTCCGCCGACGGTTGCGATTGAACAGCGGCTCTCACGTGGTGGGCGCAAATCGACTGTGGGAACCACCACGGAAGTTTGGCATTTTTTGCGTTTGCTCTACGTCAAACTCGGAACCCAACACTGCACCAAAGATGGTGCAGCCGTCGCGCCCCAATCGGCTGACAGCATTGCTGCCCAATTGCTTAAAAACTTCAAGGGCCAGCATATTGGCCTGCTCGCGCCCTTGGTTATCGGACGCAAAGGCGTCTACACCGAGCTCGCCGACTGGGCCCGTCCGCGCGGGTACACCCATTTGCGCATTGACGGCGCGTTTGTCCCAACGCAGGGCTTTGCACGGATTGACCGCTTTAAAGAACACCACATCGAACTTCCCGTTGCCAGCCTGGATGTCAACCCCGCGCAGGAAACCGCGCTGCGCCAAGCCCTGGCCACTGCATTGACCCACGGCAAAGGCGTGGTGCAAGTGATGAGCGCCATGGACGGGCTGCGCGAAGCGATGACAGCAGGCACAAGCACGCTGGGGATAGGCCGTTGTGATGTGTTTTCTACCAAGCGGGCCTGTCCGGTGTGTTCTAGCTCCTACGCTGAACTGGATCCGCGCTTGTTTAGTTACAACAGCAAACACGGTTGGTGCCCTGACTGCGTAGGCACGGGTGTGGCCTTAAACAAAGAACAACGCAAAGTATTTGATGATTCAGTTCGGGAAGACAACGGCGGACGCGAGCACACGTTTGCAGAAGCCGATGTAGATGACTTGGTGGATGCTGCCTGTCCGAGTTGCCACGGTACGCGTTTAAACGCTACCGCCCGCGCGGTTCGTTTTAATGGCGTGAGCATCACCGATATCGCGGCGCTCAGCGTTAGTGATGTGCGAGTCTGGATTGAAACGCTGCAAGCCCAAGGCGGCCTCAGCCAACGCGAAGCGGACATTGCGCGCGACCTGATTCCTGAAATTAAAAGTCGACTTGCGTTTTTAGAAGAAGTTGGATTGGGCTACTTAACCCTTGACCGAGGCGCTCCTACTTTGAGTGGCGGCGAGGCCCAACGGATTCGCTTGGCGGCCCAATTGGGAAGCAATTTGCAAGGCGTGTGTTACGTGCTAGACGAGCCGACCATTGGACTGCACGCGCGGGACAATCAGATTTTGCTGGGCGCACTCAAAAGTTTGAGCGACAAAGGCAATACGTTGGTAGTCGTTGAGCACGATGAAGACACGATTCGCCACGCCGACCACATCATCGACATCGGGCCGAGCGCCGGCAAGCGTGGCGGCCACTTGGTCGCAGAAGGCAGCGTAGAAGACATTCAAAATGCGCCAGATTCCCAAACCGGCCGTTACCTTTTGCACGCCATGCGCCATCCTCTGCAAGCGCGTCGCGGGGTTGAAAAACTCGCGGCCGATGCAGAAGTGCTGCAATGGTTGACCGTTCACAAAGCGACTCTGCACAACTTGCAATCGGTCACCGCGGCAGTTCCGCTCAAGCGCTTAGTCGCTGTGACCGGGGTCAGCGGATCGGGCAAATCGACGCTGGCACGCGATGTCTTGCTTGCCAACGTACAAGCCTTGGTACAACAGCGTTCCACCAAAGCCGGTCGCGAAGCGCAAGACGCCGGCCAACATCCAGCCTTGGTTGGTTGTGAAAAAGTCACCGGCTTTGAGGGCATTGATAGGGTGTTGGAAGTCGATCAAACCCCGATTGGCAAAACGCCCCGCAGTTGCCCTGCGACCTACATCGGTTTTTGGGACACCATTCGCAAACTTTTTGCCGATACCTTGGAGGCCAAAGCCCGGGGCTACGCAGCCAACCGGTTTAGCTTTAACACCGGCGAAGGGCGTTGCCCAGGTTGCGAAGGCCAAGGCATTCGCACCATCGGTATGAGCTTTTTACCCGATGTGAAAGTGCTGTGCGAAACCTGCAAAGGCGCACGATTTAACCCAGAAACGTTGGCGGTGACTTGGCGCGGAAAAAGCATTGGCGATGTGCTGCAAATGGAAGTGGACGAGGCGGTGGAATTCTTCGCCGCTATGCCCGTGATTGCCCATCCGCTCAAACTGTTGAAAGACGTGGGACTGGGTTACCTCACCCTTGGACAACCTTCGCCCACCTTAAGCGGCGGTGAAGCCCAGCGCATCAAACTGGTAACCGAGTTGAGCAAGGTGCGCGACGACATTACGCGCCGAGGTCAAAAAGTTCCGCATACGCTGTATGTGCTCGACGAACCGACGGTCGGCCTGCATATGGCGGATGTGGAAAAACTCATTGGCGTCTTACACCGCCTGGTGCAAGGTGGTCACAGCGTCGTGGTGATTGAGCACGATTTGGATGTGATTAGCGAAGCCGATTGGGTGATTGACCTTGGGCCCGATGGCGGGACCGGTGGCGGAACGGTCGTTGCAGCAGCCACGCCAGAAAACGTGGTGCGCCTTAAAACGCACACCGGTGTGGCGCTTAAATCGGTCTTAGCCCGCGCTGCCTAAGGACAAACCGGCATGTTCGCGCAGCGGGTGGAAGTGGATTTTAGGAAACCGCTCCTGAGCCAAGCGAACGTCATACGGCGAGGTGCACAAATAGGCCAAGGTATCGGCCGCATCGCGCGCCATGCGTTGGGGATAGGCGTGTACAAAATCGCGCAGTTCTGCTGGCGTGTCTGCCGTAATCCAACGCGCTCCGGTGTACTGGCTTCCTTCAAGACGAATATCGGCGTCGTACTCGCCCTTCAAACGGTGTTGCACCACTTCGAATTGCAACTGGCCGATGGCGCCCAAGAGCATATTGCCACCCATCTCGGGCTTGAACACTTGGATCGCACCTTCTTCGCCTAACTGCGCCAAACCTTGTTGAAGTTGTTTGGTGCGCAGCGGATTTTTAAGCACCACCGTCATAAAAAGTTCAGGCGCAAAAAATGGCAAACCTGTGTATTGCAGGTTCACGGTTCCGTCGGTGATCGTGTCGCCCAATTGAACGCCCCCGTGGGTGGTAAAGCCCACGATATCACCGGCATAGGCTTCTTCCACGGCCTCGCGGCGCTGGCTCATGAAAGTCACCACGCTGGTGGGGCGCAGCTCTTTGGCCGTGCGCATCACTTTGAGTTTCATCCCTGGCGTGTATTTGCCCGAGGCCATGCGCACAAAGGCAATGCGGTCACGGTGGTTGGCATCCATATTGGCCTGGACCTTAAAAACCACGCCACTAAAGGCTTGGTCTTCGGGCTGTACCTCTTTCACCACCGGCTGGCGGTTGACCAAGGTGGTGCTGGTTCGTGACTGCGGGCTGGGCGCCAAATCGACCAAGGCGTCAAGGACTTCCATCACTCCAAAATTATTCACACCAGAACCAAAAAATACCGGGGTTTGCTTGCCCGCTAAAAAGGCTGCATGGTCCCACGCGGGCGAAGCGCCTGTGGCCAACTCCATGCTTTCTAATGCGCTGGTCCACTCGTGGCCAAATCGCTTGGCCAAGACATCGGAATCATTCAAACGTACAGCATCAAAGTCTTGCGGCCGGCGCTCGCTCCCGCTCTCGAACACAGTCATCGCCTGTGTACGCAAATTGATGATGCCGCCAAAGGCTTTGCCTTGGCCGACTGGCCAAGTCATAGGCACGCAAGGCATCCCGAGTTCGCGCTCGATCTCATCCAAAATATCCAAAGGCTCACGCACCTCGCGGTCCATTTTGTTGACAAAGGTGATGATGGGAGTGTCACGCTGTCGGCACACTTCGATCAAGCGGCGAGTTTGTGATTCCACACCATTGGCAGCATCAATCACCATCAACGCAGCATCTACGGCGGTGAGCACGCGGTACGTGTCTTCTGAAAAGTCTTTGTGGCCCGGGGTATCAAGCAAGTTGATGACGTGGTCTCGATACACCATTTGCATCACGCTCGAGGCCACAGAAATTCCCCGCTGTTTTTCAATCTCCATCCAGTCGCTGGTCGCGTGACGCGTGGCTTTTCGCGCTTTCACCGAACCTGCAATTTGAATCGCGCCTGAAAACAGCAACAGCTTCTCCGTCAGCGTTGTTTTGCCCGCGTCCGGGTGGGAAATAATCGCAAAAGTGCGGCGGCGGCGGGTTTCTTGTTCAAAAGACACAGGTCAATTCCAGGGAGGTATCACGTAAAAAGGGGTCTTTGATTCTAAGCGGCGCTGCGTTTTACGTATAATTAGCGGTATCCGAGGAGCGTTGCAGTTCACACAGTGTGAATGAGGCTCGGACCGCGTACCTAGGCAATCGCCTTTTTACCGCACCAACTGCGCTCACCCACGGCTCTGTGAGGTGAGGCTTCCCCCTTAAGAAGTTTCTCTGCTGCAGATCTGCGGTTGTTCAAATCTATTTTTTATTTTTGGAGTGAGCCATGAACGCTGTATTGAAACCGATTAAAAACCAAGACTACGAAATTGCAGACCTGAGCCTAGCCGCTTGGGGCCGCAAAGAACTCAACATCGCCCAAACGGAAATGCCCGGCTTGATGGCTATTCGCGAAGAGTTTGCCAAAGCCCAGCCCCTCAAGGGCGCGCGCATTACCGGCTCTTTGCATATGACCATTCAAACCGGTGTGCTGGTCGAAACACTGCAAGCACTGGGCGCTGAAGTCCGCTGGGCTTCATGCAATATTTTCTCGACCCAAGACCACGCAGCTGCAGCACTGGTCGCCGCTGGTACGCCTGTGTTTGCCTACAAGGGCGAGAATTTGACCGATTACTGGGATTACACCCACCGTATTTTTGAATTTTCTGGACGCAAAGGCACCGCTGCCGAAGGCCCCAATATGATTTTGGACGACGGCGGTGACGCTACGTTGCTCATGCATTTGGGCACCAAAGCTGAGAAAGACATCAAAGTCTTGGCTAAGCCGAAAAGTGAAGAAGAGATTTGCCTGTTCAAAAGTATCAAAGCCAAACTCAAAATCGATCCCACTTGGTACAGCCGCCGTTTGAAAAATATCATCGGTGTCACCGAAGAAACCACCACGGGCGTTTTGCGTTTGAACGAAATGTCTGTCAAAGGCGAACTCGCTTTCCGCGCGATCAACGTCAATGATTCCGTCACCAAATCCAAGTTTGATAACTTGTATGGCTGCCGCGAGTCCTTGGTTGACGCGATCAAACGCGCAACCGACGTCATGATTGCAGGAAAAGTCGCCTTGGTTGCCGGTTACGGCGACGTGGGCAAGGGTTCTGCCCAAGCATTGCGCGCTTTATCAGCTCAAGTGTGGGTTACGGAAGTCGACCCCATCAACGCCCTACAAGCAGCCATGGAAGGCTACAAAGTGGTGACTATGGAATACGCAGCGGACAAAGCTGACATTTTTGTCTCGGCCACTGGTAACAAAAACGTCATCACCTACAAGCACATGGCGGCCATGAAAGACCAAGCCATTGTTTGCAACATCGGTCACTTCGACAATGAGATCGACGTCGAATCCTTAAATAAGTGCAAATGGGAAGAAATTAAACCCCAAGTCGACCATGTGATTTTCCCAAGCCAAGGCAAAAAACCTGGCAAGCGCATTATTTTGTTGGCCAAGGGACGCTTGGTTAACTTAGGCTGCGGCACAGGTCACCCCAGTTTTGTGATGTCTTCGAGCTTTGCCAACCAAACGATCGCTCAGATCGAGTTGTTCACCAAGCCTAAAGAATACAAAAATGGCCAGGTCTATGTGTTGCCAAAGCATTTGGATGAAAAAGTAGCCCGTTTGCACCTGAAGAAAGTCGGCGCAATGCTGACCGAACTCACCACCGAACAAGCGGCTTACATTGGCGTCAACAAGGCTGGCCCTTACAAAGCGGATACCTACCGGTATTGATGCGCCTGCATGCGCATTGACCAACTCCTAGTTCACATCCAACTCGCGAGTACCCGCTCCCAAGCCCAACGGCTGATTGCCGATGGCGTGGAGTGGCTGCAAGGCGATACGTGGAAGCGTATCGTTAAAAATGGCGACGACGTCCCTGAGGGCGCGTCTGTTCGCCTGCTTAACAATGCTGAAGCCCGCTACGTTTCACGCGGCGGCTTAAAGCTAGAAGCGGCGCTTGCACACGTGGGCTTGAATGTAAAGGGGATGGCTTGCTTGGATGTAGGCCAGTCCACTGGCGGTTTTACCGACTGCTTGTTGCAGCACGGTGCGGTATCGGTGGTGGGGGTCGATGTGGGCAGCGCCCAACTTCATCCCCAATTGCGAACCGATCCGCGCGTGCTGTGCGTGGAAAAAGTCAATGCCCGTGCCTTGGAGGCTGCCGATCTGATTGCTGCGTACGAAGACAGCGTTGGTTCGGACGGTATGTTTGATGCTGAAGATGATTCGACTTTGCCTAATTCAGATGAGGCCGCCTTAGCGGCTGCGTCTGAATTTGTCCCTGCGTTTGATTTGGTGGTGGGCGATTTGTCTTTCATTTCCCAGACGTTGGTGCTCCCTGCCGTGGTCCCTTTGCTTAAACCTGGGGGCACATTGCTCACGCTGGTTAAACCCCAGTTTGAATTACAACCGGGGCAAGTGGGAAAAGGCGGAATTGTCAAAGACGCATCCATGTACCTGTTGGTAGAGCAGCGTCTTCGAGACGCATGCGCCGATTTAGGCCTGACGGTCACCGCGTGGTTTGACTCCCCCATTGCCGGGGGCGACGGCAACCACGAGTTCTTTATTTGCGCCCATAAACCGGCCTAAACAGTTATTTCCGATTGAGAACACCATGTTTTCTTCTCCTCGAATTCCAGTGGGTCTGGAATTCTTTCCTCCCAAGACGGCGCAAGGGGTGGATAAGCTGCGCCTAGTGCGTCAGCAACTCTCTATTCTTAAACCTGCTTTTTGTTCAGTCACTTTTGGTGCGGCTGGATCCACGCAGGAAGGCACATTTAGCACGGTGGGGGAGATGCTGGCAGAAGGCGCACCCACCGCGTCGCATTTCACTTGTATCAACGCCACCCGCGAAACGGTTCGAACGCAACTCGCCACCCTCAAAGCCATGGGCGTTCAACGTTTGGTGGCTTTGCGAGGAGATTTGCCTGAGGGCTACCACGCGGGTGATTTTTTATATGCCTCAGATTTGGTCGCTTTTATTCGGGCAGAGACTGGGGCTGACTTTCACATTGACGTTGCAGCCTACCCCGAAGTTCATCCCCAAGCCCTTTCGCAAACCGCCGATCTCCAAGCCTTTGCTGCCAAGGTACGCGCAGGGGCCAACTCCGCAATCACCCAGTATTTTTACAACTCGGATGCCTACTTTCGATTTGTAGAGGACTTGGACGCATTGGGCTTGCATATCCCGGTTGTCCCAGGTATTTTGCCCATCACCAATGCCGCGCAATTGATTCGATTTTCGGACGCCTGCGGTGCTGAAATTCCCCGATGGATTCGCTTGCGTTTACAAAGCTTTGGCGATGATGTCGAGTCCATCAAAGCGTTTGGCTTGGACGTGGTGACCGATTTATGCGATCAACTACGCGCGGGCGGTGCGCCGTCTTTTCACTTCTACACCTTGAACCACAGCGAGCCGACCTTGGCGCTGTGCGAGCGGCTGGGCCTAGCCGCCTGACTCTAAGGTGTAGGTGGCGTGTTGGTCTTGTTTGAGAATAGCGACCAACTGCGGCAGCGCATCTTTTAAAACGGCCTTGAGCGTAAAAGGCGGATTAATGAGGAACATCCCGCTGGCCGGTAGGCCGGGGCGGATGGTCTCACCTTCATCGCTCTGCTGCAGTTTGCTAGATTTAACGGTCAAGGTGGCTTCTAGCCAACTTTTGCCCGCCTTATTAGCCAAGGTTTTGAGTTTTCTTGGCAGATCATGCGCTTCAGGGCGCGGAATAATCGGGTACCACACGACGTAGGTTCCTGTGGCAAAACGCAGCAACGCATCTGCCACCATCGCGCTCACGCGCGCATAGTCGTGCTTGACTTCGTAACTGGGATCACACAACAACAAAGCGCGCCGAGAGGGAGGTGGCAAGAATTTCTTAACCCCTTCAAAACCATCTTCGCGCTCAATGGCGACCTGCCGACCGGCTTCCAACTGGGCAATATTGGCCGTCAAGGTTTTGGTGTCGGTGGGGTGAAGCTCAAAGAGTTTGAGTTTGTCACGCCCGCGTAATTGCTGTTGAATGATAAAGGGCGAGCCTGGGTACACTTTCCACTGCCCACCCGCATTAAAGCTGGCAACCAGGTCAATATAGTCTTGAATAGCAGGGGCGAAAGGCTGCTCTGGCTTGGCGGCAATCAATTTCAGAAACCCTTGCGATGCTTCCGCACTGGTTTGCGCATAATCCCCGTCGAGCCGGTACAAGCCAGCCCCAGCATGGGTGTCAAAAACCGTAAAAGCCGTTTCTTTTTGCGCCATGTGCTTGAGCACAGCGAGTAAAACGGTGTGTTTGAGAACGTCGGCGTGGTTGCCAGCGTGAAAAGCGTGTCGATAACTAAACATAGGCGGTGATGGTAACCCGCGCGAGGGCCAATTAGGTGATTTGCCTTAAGTTTGTATAATAGAAGGCTTCGCAGCGCATTAGTGGCTCCGCGGCGAAGCTTGTTCCCCACCTAAGAGACTCCCGCTAGTGGAGTGCCGACCGTGGAAAAGAGCCCAACAAACCCTTCTTTTTAAAGAGAAAACTCATGTCAACTTTCAGCGCAAAACCCGCTGAGGTCGTGCACGAGTGGTTTGTGGTTGACGCGACCGATAAGGTCCTCGGACGAGTAGCCAGCGAAGTTGCTCTCCGTTTGCGCGGCAAACACAAGGCCATTTACACGCCTCACGTAGATACAGGCGACTTTATTGTCGTTATTAACGCAGCTCGCCTGCGCGTCACGGGTGCCAAATCCATCGACAAAGTGTATTACAGCCACTCAGGCTACCCCGGTGGCATTTCCGCCATCAACTTTCGCGATATGCAAGCCAAGTTCCCTGGCCGTGCTTTGGAAAAAGCCGTCAAGGGCATGCTTCCAAAAGGCCCTCTGGGCTACGCGATGATCAAAAAACTCAAGGTTTATGGTGGTGCTGAGCATCCCCATACCGCCCAACAGCCTAAAGTGCTGGAAATCGCAGGAGCTGCAAAATGATTGGTGATTGGAACAATGGAACCGGTCGTCGCAAATCCAGCGTGGCCCGCGTTTTCTTGAAAAAAGGCTCCGGCCAAATCGTCGTGAACGGCAAAGCCATTGAAAATTTCTTTGGTCGTGCTACTTCCATCATGATTTGCAAGCAGCCTCTGCTTTTGACCAACCATGCCGAAACTTTCGACATCATGGTCAATGTGGCTGGCGGTGGTGAATCCGGTCAAGCGGGCGCAACCCGCCACGGAATCACACGCGCTTTAATCGATTACGATGCAACGCTCAAGCCCATGCTGAGCCAAGCCGGCTTCGTCACGCGTGATGCGCGCGAAGTTGAACGTAAGAAGGTCGGCTTCCACGGCGCGCGCCGTCGCAAGCAGTTCTCCAAGCGTTAATCCTTCACCGGATTGCAAAAAAGGCCGCCCGAGCATCGCTTGGGTGGCCTTTTGTCCTTTAAGGGTTCTTTATGCGCTTTCGATTGTTACGCCGGCGACTCACCATCAGCGCACCGCGCATGTCGGTGCGCAGCGCCCTGCCTTGGCCTTTTCGCTGGGTCTTGATCGCGGTTGTTTTCGGATTTTGCGCAGCCATTGGTTTGTGGGCCTTTGAGTTTGGGCGCGATATTGCAGGCTTAGAAAAGGGCCATTCTGAAGAACTGATAAAAACGCGCGCCAAGGTGCTCAGCTTACAAGCCGACTTAGACGCCGCTATTGAGCAACGCGACCAAGCGCAGTCGATAGCCAATACGGCAGGGGTTTTGGTCGCCACAGAAAAAGCGACAACGGGTCTGATGGCTGCGCAGGTTAAATTACTGGAAACAGACAACCAAAGACTTCGCGATGACTTGGGGTTTTTCGAGAAGTTGATCCCTGTTGCCGCCAACGACGGCTTGGCGATTAGAGGCTTGCAGGCCGAGGTCAAAGATACTGGCAAAATCCGCTGGCAAGTGCTTGTCATTCAATCGCGCAAAAATGCGCCAGAATTTACGGGGCGCATTGAGATCACGCTGAATGGAACGCTCAATGGCAAACCATGGACGGGTAGCGTACCCAGCGCAGGTGTTCAAATTAAAATGGCGCAATATGGCCGTTTTGAAGGTGAGTTTGAGGTGCCCATTCAAGTGACGGTAAAGGGACTTACGGCGAGGGTGATGGAGGGCGCGGTAGTCAGGGCAACACAAGTGGCAAAGTTATGACCCGTGAGAGGGCCTGCTTTTTACGTAATTTGCGAGGATCAACATGTTCAACAAGAAAAAACAACCCCCGCTGAGAAGCCTCATTGCCGAAGGTGCGCGCGTCAGCGGAGACATCTTTTATTCCGACGGCTTGCGGGTCGAGTGTGAAATTATTGGAAATATCCATCCCAATAACTCCAATCCCAGCATTCTGGTGATTTCTGAGTTCGCTGTTGTAGTTGGCTCTGTGAGCGCGGACCACATCATTGTGAACGGCCGTATTCAAGGCAACGTCATGGCTCGGCTGATGTTAGAAGTTCAACCCAGTGCGCGGATTGAAGGTGACGTTCAGTATGGGTCTTTAGAACTTCACCAAGGAGCCCTGGTCAATGGTCGCCTCACACCGTTGATCGGCGAAGAGGGAAAACCCATACTGGCAGTAGAGTCAAATCCCGCATAAATGAATATCCGAGCAAATTGCTGTACTATCTCAATTCAACCTTTTATTTTGTCGGAACTACACCATGAGCGCAGTCGCTGAATCCATCCCTACTGAAATGCCGGCCCCCATTTTGTTCACCGATAGCGCGGCGGCCAAAGTAGCCGACCTGATTGCCGAAGAAGGCAACACGGACTTGAAACTTCGGGTTTTCGTCCAGGGCGGTGGATGCTCAGGATTCCAGTACGGCTTTACATTTGACGAAATCACCAATGAGGACGACACGACCATGACCAAAAATGGCGTGTCCTTATTGATTGACGCTATGAGCTACCAATACTTGGTGGGCGCAGAAATTGATTACAAAGAAGATTTGCAAGGCGCGCAGTTTGTGATCAAAAATCCCAATGCCACGACGACCTGTGGTTGCGGATCGTCTTTCTCGACCTAGACCTTAGCCCATAGCCCTCGCTACTATCAGGCGAGGTAAAGAGCGCCCAAAATACGAGCACCCTTTGCGCCTGTGACACTAGGAACACTCGCAGGTTTGCGCTGAGTCGTTTGTTGCGCCAACCAGGCAAATGCACAGGCTTCCACAAGATGCGGTTCAATACCTAGCGCTTGAGAACTACAAACATGGGCATCCGGCGCCAATGCCTGCAAGCGTTCCATCAAAGCCAAATTAAACGCACCGCCGCCACACACCACTAAGGTTTCACAGACCAACGGCGTTGAGCGCATCCCTTCAACACAAGCCCAGGCCGTTAACTCCACCAAAGTCGCTTGAACGTCTTTCGCAGGCAAGCCCTCAAAGCCTTGTAACCGGGCATTCAACCAATCCCCATTGAAAAGGTCTCGTCCGGTACTTTTGGGTGGAGACTTCTTAAAAAACGCGTCATCTTGCAGCCGAGCCAGTAGCGCCTGACTTACAGCGCCTTGGGCACCCCATTGACCCCGGTCATCGAACGTTGCGCCGGTATGCAAATGGCACCACGTGTCCATCAATGCATTTCCTGGCCCGCAGTCAAAACCCAACTGGGGCCCTTGGGCTTGTGGGCTATTGAAAGCAGGCACCAGTGTGATATTGGAGATTCCACCGATATTAAGAATGGCCCGCGCTTGGGTTGGATGCCCAAAAAATGCGCGGTGAAAGGGCGGGACCAAAGGAGCGCCTTGACCGCCAGCAGCTAAGTCTCGACTGCGAAAATCGGCCACCACATCAATCCCGCACCACTCAGCCAACAACGCGGGCTGGTTGAGTTGGATGGTGTAACCGATGGAATCAAATGCTTGCGGGCGGTGCCGCACCGTTTGGCCATGGGCACCGATAGCGCGAACCGCATTAGCGGGCAAGTGGTGGGTTGCTAGTAACTCGGATACGACATCCGCATAAATACGGACCAAGGCATTGGCTGCTAAAGCACCCCGGTGGATTTCATTGGACCCCTCCGAATTGAGGCTCAAAAACTCTTCCCTCAAAGCGGGCGCAATTGCGCAGCTGGCATGGCCTATGACTTCGATTGGAATAGGTCCGTCTGTACTTCGCACCAAAACGCCATCGACACCGTCTAACGAGGTCCCCGACATGAGTCCAATAAACCATTCGGACATGAACAACGAGGCCTTGTGCGGTTTACTGGACGCTGCCGATTTGCAATAGCGCTGCTGCGTTAAGCTGAGAGCGCGCCAACTGTGCTACTTTGTCAAACTGCGGCTTTACAGAGGCGCTCACCGGCACGGGGGCGCTTTGGCGAGCGAGGGTTAACGGGTCTTTGTGCGCGCCATTGACCCTGAACTCGAAATGCAAATGGGGGCCAGTGGCCCATCCTGTGGACCCTACCAAGCCCACGTTTTGTCCTTGGCTTACGTTTTGGCCGCGCTTGACGTTGATACGGCTTAAATGCGCGTACACCGTGGTGTGGCTGCCACTGTGTTTCACTATGACCACGTTACCAAAACCATTTTGGACCCCCGCAAAATCCACGACCCCATCTCCCACCGTTCGAACAGGAGTTCCGGTTGCCGCACCGTAATCCACACCCAAATGGGCGCGCCATGTCTGCAAAATCGGATGGAAACGCATCTTGAAGCCACTGGTCACCCGGGAAAAGGCCATGGGAGAAGCTAGAAATGCACGACGAAGACTCTCTCCTGCGAGCGTGTAATAGCCGCCTTTGGTCAGAGAATGTGTAGCTGAAGAGGTGCTTTGGCCTAAAGCCTCTTGAAACCAAACGGCTTGGTAGGTTTTCCCTGCATTGAAGAATTCGGCGCTGATGACTCGGCCTGACCGCAAGGGTTCTCCATCGCCTTCCAGTGTTTCATAAACCACTGAAAAACGGTCGCCTTTTCGTAACGCTCGGTGAAAGTCGATATCACCGGAAAAAATTTCTGCAACTTGAACGGCGATTGCATCTGGGATTTGCGCCTCATCGGTTGCTGCAAACAAAGAAGATTGAATGGTGCCGCTGGCCAAACGGGTGCTTGCGCTCAAGGGCAAGGTTTCGAGCTTTGATCGCAAGCCTGCTGGAGTTTGTTGGATGCTTAGGCGCTTGAATTTACCGTCGTCTTCAGGGCTCCAGCGAACAGTCAAACTGACCAACGCACTGTTGGCATCAGCCTCTGCACTTACATTTCTTCCCACGCGACCCAGTAAGTGCTGCTGTGCTAAGGGATCTTTTCGCAAAAAGGCTGCGGCATTGGGGTCCGAAATTCCTA
>Ga0247843_1002823_pt1 | contig 30204 bp, 22 predicted proteins | sample LaCruzMarch2017__FD_192420 | JGI IMG/M metagenome (GOLD analysis project Ga0247843, IMG submission 192420) | Freshwater microbial communities from meromictic Lake La Cruz, Castile-La Mancha, Spain - LaCruzMarch2017_8m | ecosystem: Environmental > Aquatic > Freshwater > Lake | place: Spain... | reverse complement strand
GTTTAGCTCTCTTAAAGCGAGAGCCGACTGAAATGAGTTTGGCTCGTAAGCGAAAGAAAGCCGCTCGCGACGATGCTTACCTTAAAACCCTGTTAAACCAACTTAACACTTGATGCAATCACCCTATAGCAACAAAGGCAGATTTGCTTGATTTTCAAAGCAACCTACGTAAATTTTGAATATCATCTCTATCCTTTGGCCTTGCATCCACTGCTTTATCTTGGATTAAATCCTCAAGGCTGATAAATGAAATTTCAAGACCATTGCTCTCAACAACCACCCTTCTTGCAAAAGCTGTACTGAATTTTAAGGGCACTTTTATGCTTGGCAGGAAATCAAGAGTATAATCCTCAAATTCAAATTTGAAGAAAGAATTCTTGGGGTCGGGTATAACTTCGTCTCTATATTCAGTTATATCCTTACCAAGTTCCTGTATGGCGTTAAGCAGATTGTAATAGTTTTGGTAGGTTGGATTGTACCAAATATCTATGTCAGGCTTTTCAATAATCTAACCGGCCATTGTGGTAGACTGTCTGTAATGGCCGTAAAAAGCTACAGCCGTACCACCAACAACCATTGATTGAACATAGTGCTTATTTAATGCAGTGAAGAGGTGAAGAATGCCACTAAAATCCATATTATTCTCCGGGTACTGGCTTACTTATTGTTTGTGGCGGTGCTTTTTGCATGATTACCCCTCAAAAAACGTATAAAGCCCTCCAGTTTCTCATGACGCTCCGTTACTACGGCGGCATTTTCCGAGTTGATTGAAGCTGAACTTTCCTTCATTTCCTGAAAGCTGTTATATTTCTCTTTCTTTTTCATGGAAAAGCACTTTTTAGTCCATACAAATATATAGAAACATTGTATGTAATGAAAATAGCTGTATTTAAGTTCTCCCCCGTGTGCTGTGCCCCACAGCACTCTCTATAGTAATAGCCTCGTAACAACGAACTGTGCTAATAAACCCACCTAAGTGTCTCAAGGTATTCTAAAGCCTGCCAAGTTATTTTTAAAAACGCAAGCTTTGATGTAGCTTTGCTACAAGGAGAAAAAGTGCCTTAAAATAACGCAATTGGCAAATTTTATAGTTACATCGTCTCCTTCTGCGATGTCTCACAGCCCTTTTGCAAAGCCAATTCATTGAATTAATGAAAAAACTACCTTCATCCATTAAACTAAATCAACAATGAAAAAACGGTTACTCATTTTTCTATTAACCTCCCCGCTGTTTAGTTGGGCGCAGGAAGATGTTCTCAAAAAATTACAAGCCATCGCTGTCATTGACCAAAAAGTAATGATGCCCATGCGCGACGGTGTGCGGTTGGCTACGGATATTTACCGCCCCAAAACGGACAAACCCGTCCCGATTATTTTCTCCAAAACTCCTTATAATTTCAATTCCTGGGGAAACGGAGAGGCGAGAAATGGGACGTATCAGTCGGCTTTGGATGCCGTATCGCGCGGATATGCGTATGTAGTTCAAAATGAGCGAGGACGATTCTTTTCCGAAGGAACTTGGGATATTTTGGGGATACCTACTACCGATGGTTACGATGCGTTTGAATGGATGTCCAAACAACCGTGGTGCAATGGGAAAATAGGCACTTTGGGTTGTTCATCCACCGCCGAATGGCAAATGGCGGTAGCGTCGTTGGATCATCCTGCTCACGTCGCGATGGTTCCGCAAGGGTTTGGCGCGGGCGTGGGTAAAGTAGGGGAGTTTTGGGAACAGGGCAACTGGTACCGGGGTGGTGCGCAACAAATGCTTTTTACTTCTTGGCTGTATGGTACGCAAAACGACGCGGTGCGTCCATTGTTTCCCAAAGAGGCTACGCAGGAGCAATTGGTGAGGGCGTCGCGTTATTATGATCTGGCCACCGAAATGCCGCCTGTAGATTGGTCAAAAGCATTTCGTCATTTACCGGTGACTGATATTATCAAAAATGTAAATGGGCAACAGGGTGTGTACGAAAAAATGATTCGACGTAAACCCAACGACCCCGAATGGTTCAAAGGCGGATTGTACCACGACAACATGCCCTTCAATAAACCGAGTTTTTGGTTTGTCTCTTGGTACGATGTATCGTGTAGTCCGAATTTAGCTTTGTTTAATCACATTCGTAAAAACGCGAAAACACCGCAAATAGCGGATAATCAATACCTTGTCATTGCCCCTACGCTTCACTGCGCTTACAAACGCGCCACCGAAAATACCGTTGTGGGTGAGCGCAGCGTAGGAGATGCCCGTTTGGACTACGATAGTATGATTTATGGTTGGTTTGATCTGTGGCTCAAAGGCGAAGCCAACGATTTTGCCAAAAAGACCCCACGGGTGAAATATTATACGATGGGTGTCAATAAATGGCAATCGTCCGAAACGTGGCCTCCTGCTACTAGTGAAATGACCACTTATTACCTTCACAGTGGAGGAAAAGCCAACAGTTTATACGGGGATGGAAAACTGACGACGCAAACCCTGCCCAAGGAAGACAAAGCGGATGTGTTTACCTACGACCCGGCTTTTCCCGTAGCTTCTTACGGAGGTAATGTGTGTTGTGCAGGAAATTCCGTGCAGGGTGGTTCGTTTGACCAGCATCAAATGGAAGCGCGCCACGATATTTTGGTGTATACGACCGAACCCTTCAAAGACGGTGTGGAAATGACGGGTACGATCGAAACTACTTTGTACGTATCGTCGGATGCAAAAGATACTGATTTTACGGTGAAAATTTTGGATGTATATCCGGATGGCCGCGCTTATAATTTGGACGAAACCATTCTCCGCACCCGCTACCGCGAAGGCTTTGACAAAGAAGTAATGATGGAAAACGGAAAAGTCTATAAATTGACGCTCAGTCCCATGTCTACTTCCAATTTTTTTGCTCCCGGACACAGTATTCGTATCGAAATATCAAGCAGTAATTTTCCCCGATTTGACCGAAATCTGAACACGGGTGGGAATAATTTTGATGAAAGCAAAGGCATAGTAGCACACAATCAAATTCATCATTCGACCCTTTACCCGTCGCAAATCAAATTGCCAATCGTAAAAACGAAACTGTAAAATCTTATCCTAACTCCTATGAATCGCCTAACCCTTATTTTTCTATTTTTTCTTTCCTGTACATTTTGCCTGTTAAATTCGGCATTGGGGCAGGCTAACTATTTCAACGCCATGAAGTGGCGAATGATTGGCCCGCACCGCGGTGGCCGAACTGTTGGAGCCGTGGGCGTGCCGCAGCAACCTAATGTGTTTTACGTAGGAGTAAATAACGGAGGCGCTTGGAAAACAACCGATTACGGTCGTACGTGGGTGCCGATTTTTGACGATCAATCCACGGGTTCAGTAGGTGATATTGCCGTGGCTCCCTCCAACCCCAATGTGCTGTATGTTGCCAGTGGAGAAGGTATTCAGCGTCCTGATTTGTCCATCGGCGACGGAGTTTATAAATCAACTGATGGAGGAAAAACCTGGACGAATACGGGTTTGCGCGATGGGCAACAAATTGGTGGAATTGCCATTGACCCTGCCAATGAAAATCGGGTTTTTGTGGCGGTATTGGGGCATCCTTACGGTCCAAATGAAGAACGCGGAATCTATAAAACGGAAAACGGCGGAAAAACGTGGGAAAAGGTTCTGTATAGAAATGAAAATACGGGGGCGGTGCAGGTCATGTTCGACCCTAAAGACCCTAATACCGTCTATGCTGTGCTGTGGGCGGCGCGTCAGGGGCCGTGGGAAAACGGCGCTTGGCAAGGCCCCGAAAGCGGTCTTTATAAATCTACCGATGGTGGCGTGATCTGGAGAAAATTGACGAAAGGATTACCCACGTTTGAGCAAGGATTGGGGCGTATCGGTTTGGGAATTGCACCTTCAGACCCCAATCGCCTGTATGCAACGGTAGATGCGGGCGAAAACGGCGGTATTTATCGTTCCGACGACGCCGGAACTTCCTGGTACAGAACCAATCCCGATGAACGCCTGTGGGGGAGGGGAAGCGATTTTGCCGAAATTAAAGTGAACCCTAAAAATGCCGATGTGGTCTATTCGGCCAACGTAGTGACTTGGAAATCAACGGATGGCGGAAAGAATTGGAGTGCTTTTCGCGGAGCTCCCGGTGGTGATGACTATCACCGCATCTGGATTAATCCCGACAATCCCCAAATCATTCTCATTGCGGCAGACCAAGGAGCGATTATTACTGTCAATGGCGGAGAGACGTTCAGTTCGTGGTACAACCAACCCACGGCGCAATTTTACCACGTCATTACGGACAATGCCTTTCCGTATAATGTGTACGGCGGACAACAGGAAAGCGGCTCGGTAGGAATTGCCTCCCGCGGAAACGACGGTCAAATTTCGTTTCGCGAATGGCATCCCGTGGGCGTAGAAGAATACGGCTACGTAGCTCCCGACCCGCTCGACCCGAATATTATTTATGGCGGGAAAATTACCAAATTTGACAAACGAACGGGGCAAACCCAGAACATTGCGCCCGAATCCGTGCGCTCTGGCAAATACCGTTTTGTGCGTACAGTCCCTGTATTATTCTCTCCGGTGGATAAAAAGACGTTGTTTTTTGCGGGAAATGTGCTTTTCAAAACTCAAAACGGGGGCAACTCTTGGCAGGTCATCAGTCCCGATTTAACGCGAGAAACCTACGACGATATTCCGAAAAGTGTAGGAGTCTACACGTCGGAGGAAATGAAAAAAATGCCGCGTCGGGGAGTGATTTATACGATTGCTCCATCGTATCAAAATATCAATACCATTTGGGCCGGCACGGACGACGGTCTCATGCACATCACTCGCGACGGTGGTAAAACGTGGAGTAACATTACACCTCCTGAAGTAACCGCTTGGAGTAAAATATCGCTCATGGACGCGGGGCGTTTCGACAATAACACTTGCTATGCGGCGGTCAACCGAATTCGTTGTGATGATGCCCGTCCGCACATTTACCGAACCCACGACGGAGGTAAAACGTGGCAGGAAATTGTAAAAGGATTACCAAAAAATGAACCCATCAACGTGGTGCGCGAAGACCCTATTCGGAAAGGGTTACTCTTTGCAGGTTCAGAAGAAGCTATTTATGTCTCTTTTGACGATGGCGACAACTGGCAATCACTGCGGCTGAATATGCCGGCTACTTCGGTGCGTGATTTGGTCATCAAAGACGATGATTTGGTGGCAGGTACGCACGGTCGGGGTTTTTGGATTTTGGATGATATTTCACCTTTGCGACAAATTGCGCCTTCCATTGCGGAGAGCCAGTCAATTTTGTTTAAACCTCAATTGACCTACCGCGTTCGTTGGAATTTGAACACTGATACCCCGATACCTCAAGAAGAGCCCAGTGGACAAAATCCACCCGACGGAGCCATCATCAACTATTTCCTGAAGGACAAAGCCAATGGAGAAGTGACGCTGGAAATTCTGAATGCAGCAGGAAAAGTGGTTCGGAAGTATTCAAGCAATGATAAACCTTACGTTTTGCCCCCTTCCAATACCCCTGCGTATTGGATTCGACCACAACAAATTTTATCGAGTGAAGCAGGTTCGCATCGTTTCATGTGGGATATGCACTACGCACCGTTAGACTTGCCGGTGCAGTTTCCAATTTCGTCCATTTATCAAAATACCGCTCCTGACCCTACTTCACCTTGGGTTTTGCCAGCTACGTATTCGGTGAAACTCACCGTAAATGGCCAATCTAAATCCCAACCTTTGACCCTAAAAATGGACCCGCGCGTCAAGACAACTCCTGCCCAACTCCAACAGATTCACGATTTGTCAGTGATTTGTTACGAAGGAAGGCAAAAAGCATTGGAAGCCATCAAAAAAAGCGAAGAAATGCGAAAAGTGGCCCGTTATACCGAAGAAGGATTGAAAACTGTTTTGGCACAGGAAGCCGCTCTCAAAAGAGTGGGAGGGGAGTTTGCTACGCTGCATAATATCCTGCACGATACAGATATGCCTGCCACTACCCAAACCATCGCCGCAGTACAGGCCGCGCAGAAAAAATTGAGTGATTTGTTGAAGAAATAAAAGTTGGTCAAACTATCAGGAATCAGGGCAGTTCAACTGCCCTGATTCTTAGATTTTCAGCTTAATCTTCATTCTCCCCAAAAGAGCCGTAATTCCGATAATAAGAAACGCAAATAGCAGCGATTTGACCAATCCAACAGCGCCAAATTTGAGCGACTCAGGAATTGAAAAAGGCAACATATCGGCCATACTGTAGTAAACGTAAGGAATTAGATAACAGGTCAATGTGCTTGTGCCTGCTACTTTGATGAGCGCAAACCAACCCGCTTTTCCCTGAATATCTACCAGCCAATAAATGAACGTATACAGGAGAAAGGCAATCCCGCAGCAAAGGAAAATCCAGGTCGAAGTAGCCTGAATTTTTGAAATGATGAAGAAATTTCTTGAAATAAACCCGGCAATCAAAAAAGAACGCCGATTCCGCTAAAAATGGGAATCAGGCTTATTTTCTTTTTAGGAGTATAAAAACGTTCTAACAGCAACGTAGCCAAAATCCCTGCCGAAGCAAACGAATGAAAGGCACCATTACCTAAAATCCAGTCAGTGGGTCCGTTGGGCCAAATTTTCAGTAACCAACCCGCGTGCCCTGCAATGGTCATGAAGGTGAAAAACGCCCACGAAACCACCAATAAAACGGGGGTTTTATGGAAAAAGAGATAAATAAGAGCGCACCCCAAATACGTCCAGCCGATAAGTCCTAAGATTCCCCACCATTGAGGTGCCATTCTTACTAAATGTCCGTCTTCTCCACCTCTGAAAATAAAGGCTAAATAGAGCAGTAAACAGACGACAATAGCCTGTAAACCAATGAAAACGATTTTCTTTGTTACTTCATATTTGGGGTATACATTCCAAATTAAAAAGAACCCAAGTACCATTAAGATTTGAAACCAAGCCCGACTCATGCCCGTGGCCTGTTCGTTCATTTCGGGTACATTGACTGTAAATATCCCCATCACCAGCAACGCCACCGAACGAGTGACGATATGCAGAATGATTTGTCCGTTACTGTCTGCTTTCGTTATTCTGTTTTGAATGGCAAAAGGAATGGCCATGCCCAGTATAAACAAAAAACAGGGAAAGACCACATCGGCAAAACCGAGAAAATCTTCGGTGGCCTTGGCGTGTTCGAGCCAATAAGGGATTCCAGATAAGCTCCACAAGTCATTGACAAAAATCATCCAAAGCATGGTCAGTGCCCGAAAAACATCGATGGATAGAATGCGTTTTAGAGAAGTTTGCACAGTAAAGGGTTTTGGAAAAATTATTGTTCGCTTACTTTTTTGATTTCTTCAAACATGGTTTTAAAACAATTGGAAGCCGTATTTTCACCCGCTTTTTCGTTCACTTTCACCCCGTAATATTCGTCTAAAAATGGCCCTGCTCCTAACCATACCGTTTGCATCATTCCAAAATACCGGGGTCTCATGTCCTTCGTAGCCGTTTGCCTGAATTTGATCATGTCCTGCGTTTGGGCAACGGCAATTTTGGGTTTTCTCCACGGACAGGTAATTACGTTGAAACCTTTCATGGCAAAGTAAACGGCTGTTTGGTCTGGCCGTTCGTAGTGCCAATCGCAAATAACTACATCTTTGGCAATCAGGTCAATAGCCTTATGAGTATTGTTGTAGCTCCCTTCCCATTCGCCGATTCCCGTTGCCTTTCCGTCAATAAGTCGGTCGCCCCAAATCCACAATTTGCGGTTTTTGAGGGCCAAATGATTTCGAAGTTCGTTCAATTCCCCCGCAAAGAGTTCTGCTTTATCGCGTCCTGCGCACCGTGGGCATTTGGCGTCGCCGATGTAAAAAACTTCGTCCATGCCTGCGTGAAAAGCATCTGTTTCAAATACGTCGCAGATTTCGTCCATGAGTTCAAAGACCACTTTATGTACTCCCGGATGCAGAGGGCAATAACTTTTGCAGTAAAGTCCGTCGGCATTGGGCCACACGTATTTTTCGGGCATTTTTACGTGGGGTGTTTCGTCAAATTCGGGATAGACGCGCAATAAATTTTCGGTTTTTGAAGCCCAGGATTGATGTCCCAGTAAGTTAATTTGCGGAATGATTCGGATGCCGTGTTTTTGACAGGCATTGACCAGTTTCCGAACGTCCCGTTTTGAGAGCGCAATGCTGTCCCGTAATTCAGGATGACTCTCAAATTGGTAGTTGTAATCAACGCGTAGAATCAGCGTATTGACCTGACGCGGAGCCAACTCTTCATTGATAAATGTAACAAACGCCTCGACCTGTTTCACTTGCGGTGCCGCAATACAAAAACCGCGAACGGGCAACAAACTATCCAATTTGGTTTGAGCCAGCGTTGTTTTTACGAAAAGGAAGAAAAAAAACAGCACCCTAAAATGGAATAATTTACGCATAGAAGTAATGGTTAAGGTTGAGTATAATTTGTTTAAGTAACCTATACGAATGTTCTTGTTCCTGAGTAGTTTTCCCTAAATTCTTTGGGAGTACAATTGTATCTTTTCTTGAAAATACGGTTGAAATACGACAGATTATTGAATCCGCATTTGTAGGAAACCTCGGCGATAGTAAGCGTTGTATCAATCAATAGCCGTGAAGCGTGTCCCAGCCGAATGTCATTAAGGCTGTCAATGAAGGTTTTGCCCGTTCTTTTTTTGATAAATCGGCTAAAACCCACTTCGGTCATGCTTACGATTTTAGACATATCTTCGAGTGATATATTTTTGTCGTAGTTGGCTTTCATAAACTCAAACGCTTTTTCGAGTCGGCGGCTGTTGTAGGTGAAGTTTTCATTTACAAATGATGAACTCGTGAGCATGTGCATATTGCGCGAAATCGAAAGGTCATGGAGGATGGACATCAGTTCCAAAACTGAGCCAAAACCGCTATTTTGATTTAATGCAAGAAGCCTTGGTTTGATAGAATGGATGGTTTCTGGAGAAAAGGATATGCCTCGTACTGAGCGCTCAAGCATGGTTCGGATAAAACTGAGCTGATTGCGTTGCAGCAATTTTTCGTTAAATAAATCACGGTGAAATTGAATAGTAATTTCGTGAATTTTACTTTCGGGGCGTTCATTGGTGAACCATCCATGAGGTATATTGGAGCCTACCAAAACCAATTCCACGTTTTGGATGACTTCAATATTATCTCCCACAATACGTTTGGCTCCTTGAGCTCCTTCAATAAAATTTAACTCAAATTCTTCGTGGTGATGAAGCGGAAAATCAAATTTGTTCTTAACCCGAGCAAAGACCATAAAGCAGTCATTGTCGGTAAGTGGGGTAATTTCGTGATAAACAGTACTCATTGAAGGAATAGGAAATAGTGTAAATTACTTTCGCTAAAACTCAAAATTTAACGTATAAACGCGTAAAAATAATAATTTCTACTTTTGACAGCTTTAATTAACAAGAGCCGGTAAAATGATAATGAACAAAAAACGTTTTATATTATTCGGTATATAATTATCGGTAATATGGATTCAAAAATGTACTTAAAAGTTGTTGTATATGTCTGAAATATTTTCCAAAAAGCTTTTTATTGGAAAAAGTTACTAAAAAGGCACTAGTATTGATTTAATTTGTGTTCAATAGTAAAGTCTATATACCATTTTGAAGAACCCATAACATTTAAAATCAGTAGTAGTATGAGCACCATTCCAAACCTTGACGTAATCAAAAGTACCACCCTAAATTTGGAAAAGGGGCTGGAGGCAGAATTTATTTTAACGTCTGGAAAAACCCCACTACCTCCTGTTGAACCAAATACCCTTTGTTTGTGGGAATCGGTTGAACTTGTAAGAGTTTATCACCCCCATCAATCTACCCAGTCAAAAATTCAATTTATTACGTACGGAGATGAAAAAATTGAAATTGAGCCACTAAAAAGATATAAAACAATACGACTGCTTAAAATTTCCATTTCAGCTGAGTGGGCAAAAAGCAGCGGTCTACTTGAGCCTTTTTTGCAAATAAAAAATGTGCATGATTTTGTATCGTTACCTTCTTTCTACAAATCATTGGATGTTCCGTTACTAGCGTTTGTCCGCAATTCCAATTTAAGCAGCCTGCACAACAACCTTCGTTTGAAAAGTGCTTTGTTCGACTATCTGAACTCTTATTTTGAAGTGCTGAAAGGTCCTAAAGTGATTAAAAATGACCGTCTCAAGATGGAATGGGTGGTAAATAACTATATGTTTCAGTTTGAGCAGCCACTACCTACCATCACCGAACTCAGTGCTCAGTTAAGCATGAGCGAAAGCAAGTTTAAATACTTATTTAAGGAAGTGTTTGAATTGCCTTTTTATCAATATTTTCAGCAAAAGCGCATGAAGCAAGCGGCTGAATGGTTAAAATCCGGCGAATTGAACGTCACGAGTGTGTCTCAAAAATTAGGGTATAGTCACCCCATCAAATTTATCGGGCAGTTTAAAAAGATGTTTGGGGTTACCCCGTTGAAATATGCCAAAGGGAAAGAGTAAAGTTCATTTTTAGTATGGGCAGGCATTTCGTATTTTTGTAAAAGAATTGTGTGACTACCTATATTATTATGAATTTTCCCTCAAAATTAATCGAAGAAGCCGTAAGTGAAGTCTCCAAACTCCCCGGTATTGGAAAGAAAAGTGCGTTGAGAATAGTGCTTCATCTGTTAAAACGCACTGAGAAAGAAAGCCACGCTCTGGCGGCAGCCCTTGTTGCTGTGCGTACACAGATTCAATATTGTAAAAAATGCCGCAATATTTCAGATGATGAACTTTGCAGCATTTGCTTGAACTCCAAGCGTGACCAATCGGTCATTTGTGTGGTACAGGACAGTCGCGATGTACTCGCCATTGAGAATACGGGCCAATACAATGGCTTATATCACGTGTTAGGCGGGATAATTTCACCGCTTGAAGGCATCGGTCCGGGTGACTTACACATTGATACTTTACTTCAACGACTTCAGGGAGCCCCTGAAGTAAAAGAAATCATTCTTGCGCTCAGTCCAACGATGGAGGGCGATACTACTTCCTTTTATCTTCAAAAGAAGCTTAAACACTTCGCTCTAAAAATATCCACAATTGCAAGGGGTATCCCAATCGGAGGTGATTTAGAATATGCCGATGAGATTACCTTGGGACGCAGCATTGTAAGCAGAATAAACTACGACTAATTGAAATTGTTTTTTTAATGGGTTTGTAAATTTTAGGTTTTTGTCAGTAGAAAGTCTGTTTTGGTCGCTTATTTGGCAATATTAAAGCTACGTTGACTTGCCAAAGTACCAAATGAAAAATTTTGCTCACTACACCGTTGAGGAATTTGCAGCGGAACCGCTTTTTATTAGGTGGGTGCAGCAACCTGACGACACAGAACTGAGTAATTTCTGGCAAGTATGGCTTAAAAATCACCCTTACAAATCAGATGAAATCGCAGAAGCGCGAACATTGGTGGGTCAATTTTCAGCCGCCTATGTGGGCATGACCTCTCAGGAAATGCGTACGCTTTGGAAGCGAGTTTTAGAATCTGTCAATACCATTCCTGAAATTGATCCCCTTGACCAAGAAGTAAAGCCTTTGGCGTCCGCTTTGTATTTGACCCGTTGGTTGATTGCGCTTTTTGTTGGCTTGGCTTTAGTAGGTTGGATTCTTTGGAAAATTTATTAATATACTAAGGAGAGTGCTTTTGTTTCGTCATAAATTGCCGATGAAAGGGTGGATTTAATCGACGTAATCTTGAAATAGTACCAAAAATAACTCTAATTTTTTTAAGAGTATACTGTGAGAAAGCCGGTGATTACTTAAAAATAGTCAAAAAAAATACAAAAATTAATGTATCGGAAACGTTCCCGGTAACGATTGCGTAAAATGTTTTGCCCTATTTTTTGCGAAAGTTAATCAATAGCTCTAAACTCGTTGAGTAATAACTTTGATTTTTCAATACTTTAACCCAAAATAATTACATTTTATTTTCACTTATTTTAATCTATCATTATGAGGCAAATCTCTATTTTGAGCAGTACGTGGGTGATTGCGGCGGTGTTAAGTTCAGCATCCGTAATGGCTTCTACCCCGCCTACGCATGGCAGTGGCGGTAAACTTACTGCAACCGTAAACGCTGATAAAACAGTCAGTGGAAAAGTAGTATCAACGGATGATGGCGCTCCCCTTCCGGGTGTAAGCGTTGTGGTGAAAGGTACCACCACGGGAACGAATACGGATGGAGAAGGTAATTTCAAAGTAAATGTAAAAGATGACGCTGCGGTGTTGGTGTTTTCAGCTGTGGGCTTTGAAAAACAAGAAATTACCGTGGGTAATCGTTCTACGATTAACATTTCTCTCGCGACAGACCAAAAATCACTTAATGAGGTGGTAGTAGTAGGGTACGGTACTCAGAAGAAAAGCCAAATGACAGGGGCAATATCGCAAGTAACGGCCAAGCAAATTACAGAAATGCCTTTAACTAACCTTGGACAAGCTTTACAAGGTCGTGCAGCCGGTGTTGACGTTTCACAATCAGGCTCTAAGCCAGGTGCAGCTCCAAGAATTCTAATTCGTGGTCGTAGGTCATTTAACGCTGGAAATGATCCTCTATATGTTATTGATGGTATCCCATTGTCAGCTGGTTATGAGGATATCAACCCCAACGACATTCAGTCTATAGAAGTTTTGAAAGATGCCACAGCCACAGCTATTTATGGTGCGAGAGGTGCAAACGGAGTTGTTTTAGTAACCACAAAAAGAGGTGGAACTAAAGGAAAAACAACTGTTACGATTGATACTTACGCTGGTGCATCAAACGCTTATAGCAAATTGGAGTTATTCTCGGGAGAAGAATTTGCTGAATATGTAAGAGAAGCATATAGAGCTACGAACTTATACAGAGACGCTGCGGGAAACCCAGTTGCAACAGGGGTTGCAGATCCAGCAGCCGATGCTAAAGTTGCAGTTTTAGGAGGTGACCCTAATGTTGCGGCTGGTATTGCGGCTGGAAGAAATACCCAGTATCAGGATTTAATACTCAGAACTGGGTTGATGCAAAATCATACCATTGGTATTCAAGGAGGAAACGAGAGAACTTCATTCTATATCTCTGGTGGATTTTTCCAAGATAAGGGTATTACAAAAGGTTTAGATTTTACACGTAATTCGCTTCGTGCAAACATTGACCACCAAGTGAATAAAAGACTTAAGGTTGGTATATCAAGTTACATGATGTATTCGATTAGAAATGGTGAAAACTTGAACCCTTACGGAAATACATTGAATGCCAACCCACTTGGTGCTGCTTTTAATGCCGATGGCTCTTTGGTTTTTGAACCTACAAACGATGCGCTTTTGTCTAACCCGCTATCTGAGGTAGAGCCAGGAGTTAATGTTGATAACACTAAGCGATATAGAATCTTTAATTCCATTTATGCAGAAGTAAAAATCATTGATGGTCTGACTTATCGTTTAAACTTAGGTCCTGACTTTACTATATCACGTTGGGGGCGTTTTATTGGTTCAGAAACAAACGCTCGTCGCCGTGGTGATGCACAGGCATTCAATGAGAATCGTTTTGGGTTCAACTTCACCATGGAAAACATATTGAACTACAGCAAAACCTTCGGGAAACATACTTTGAATGTAACGGGTGTTCAGTCAATTCAAAAAGATAATTTTGAAAGATACAGAACTGAGGTTCAAGGAATTCCAGCTCAGGCACAATCGTTTTATAGTTTAAATTCTGCAACATCAGTTTTGGCAACCGCTTCAAATTTAACAGAATGGACAATTGCTTCATTGATGGGTCGGGTAAACTATTCATATGATGACAAATACTTGCTGACGATGACTATCCGTCGTGATGGTTCGAGCCGTTTCGGTGAGAACACAAAATACGGTAACTTCCCTGGTATTGCTTTGGGTTGGAATATCAGCAATGAAACATTCTTAAAAGGTGTCACATGGATTGATATGTTGAAACTTCGTGCAGGTTGGGGTCAAGTAGGTAACCAAGGGGTAGCACCCTACCAAACACAAGGGTTATTGGGACGTACCACCTATGCTTTTGGAGCAACAGGAGCTTTTGGATTTAGACCAGGCACAATTAGCAATCCAAACTTAAGATGGGAGTCCACTGCAACTTCTAACGTTGGTTTAGATTTTTCTGTTTTCCGTGGGCGTGTACAAGGTTCATTGGAGTTTTATCAGACAAATACCAAAAGCCTTCTCCTAAATGATTTCTTGCCTGGTTCTGTTGGGTTTAACTTCTTTAGTAACAACGTGGGTCATACCAGAAATACAGGAATTGAATTGGGACTTACTACGGTAAACGTTAACACAAAAAATGGCTTTAAGTGGACAACAGATTTCCAATTTACTCGCAACAGAGAGGAAATCGTTGAATTGTACAACGGTAAAGTGGATGACTTAGGTAACAGATGGTTTATTGGTTATCCATTGAATACTTACTTCGATTTCAAAAAAGCAGGTATTTGGCAAACAAGCGAAGCTGATTTAGCTAAATCGTATGGTTCTGAGGTTGGACAAATCAAAGTACAGGATACAAACAATGATGGTAAAATTACCGCAGATGACAGGGTACTTATCGGTAATGACGTACCAAAATGGTCGGGAGGTCTTACTAATAGATTCGAATTCAAAGGATTTGACTTGAGCTTCTTCTTGTTTGGTCGTTTTGGCAACACCATTTTGTCGGGTTTCCACAGAAACCAATTGCAACTTGCAGGTCGTTATCAACAAATAAAAGTGGACTATTGGACGCCTAATAATCCTACCAATGAGTTCCCACGTCCAAAGAGTAATCAAGAGTTTCCAGTATATAACTCAACACTCTTTTACTACGATGGAACTTTTGTTAAGCTAAGAAATATCAACTTTGGATATACATTCAGTAATGCAATTGCTAAGAAAATCGGTGCTGAGTCGGTGCGTTTGTATGCATCAATACAACAACCTAAAATTTGGTCTTCTTACTTGACTAAGTACAATGGTGTAGATCCAGAGGCAGCTATCACTGGTAACCCAACAGGTACGACTGAGGTAAATAGTGGAGTTACTCCTTCCACTACAGTAACTACATTTGGTTTGAATGTTAAATTTTAAAGCATTAATTATCATGAACATAAATAAATTAAAAGTATTCGCGTTGGGTAGTATGCTACTCGTCAGTACTTCTTGCCAAGATTTGCTAAAAGAAGAGGTGATTTCAAACATCGGGAACGATTATATAAACACCGCCAAAGGATTTGAAGATGCCACAAAAGCAGCTTATTCATCGCTTAGAACGTTTTATGGTACGCAATTAGGCTTGACATTCACCGAGTATGGAACCGATATCTACGCTACGGGTGCCGATGGTGGATATAAAGGTTTTCATTTCTACGACACCCAAATTCAACCAACAGTAGATTACTTGGCTATTCTGTGGGATGAAATGTACAGAGGCATAAATACCTGTAATGCTGTTATCGAGAGAGCGGCGGCCGTGGTAGGTGTTTCGGATGCAACCAAAAAATTGAGAATTGCTGAGGCAAAGTTTTTGAGAGCCCACTATTATTATATTTTACACGAGCAGTTTGGCCCGCTTGATTTGAGATTAACAGAGACCTTGGCCCCTACCAAAGAGAGCAAAAGGAATAGTTCGGCAGAAGTTTATGCTCAAATAATCAAAGATTGTAATGAGGCAATAGCTGATTTGGAGAATAAAGGACACTCAAATGATTATGGTAGAGCTACCAAAGCGTCGGCTGAAGCACTTTTAGCTAAGGTATATTTAGCCAAAGCTTATGGCCCCAATAAAGCCGCTGATGATTTCCAAAAAGCCGCGGATTTGTGTACGAACCTAATTACAAAGTATAGCTTTAGACTTTTAGATGATTTTGCGGCTGTACACGACGAAAACAACCAACAGAATGCTGAAGTTGTTTTTGCAGTACAATACACAACAGACCAAATTACTAATGCCACCAATGCGGGTGGAGAAGGTGGTGGTGGAAATAACCTCCACTTATTCTTTGGTATGCAGTATGATACCCAAGCAGGTATGGTAAGAGATGTATTCTACGGTCGTCCGTTTAAGCGTTTGAGACCTACTGCTTTTTGTTTGAATACGGTTTTCGGAGAAAGAGTAAATGATTCTCGCTACAAAAAATCGTTTAGAGATACTTGGTTGTGTAACAGTTCTGGTGCTTTCAATACCTCATTCGATAATTCAAAGTCAAGAGTTACTTTTGCTGCTGGTGATACTACAATTTTCATTCCTGGTTTTGAGATGAGCCAAGCAGAAAGAGCTAAAAGAAAATATCAAGTATTGGTTCCAAGTAGGTATGATGAGGCTCTGTTCCCAACCTTACAGAAGTTTTTTGACACCAAACGTGCAGACAGAACTGAACCAAGAGGTTCAAGAGATTATTTTGTATGGAGATTGGCAGATATTTATCTCATGCGTGCCGAGGCAAATTTGCAACTTGGTAAAAAAGCAGAAGCTACTGCTGATGTAAATGTGGTAAGACAAAGAGCTGCTTTCCCAGGTAAAAAAGACGCTATGAAAATCACTGAGTCTCAATTGACATTTGATTTTCTGGTTGATGAGCGTGCTCGTGAATTGGCGGGAGAGCAAACTCGTTGGTTAGATTTGAAACGTTGGGGGCTTTTAGTAGATAGAGTTAAAAAGCATAATCCACAAGCTTCAGCTGTGGCAGATAAGCACTATTTACGTCCAATACCACAAACACAAATTGATAGAAGTGCCAAGACGGCGGAAGGAACTTCATCTTTTGCTCAAAACCCTGGTTATTAATTTTCTAACTACCATAATAAACAAAAAGAGAGGCGAAAGCCTCTCTTTTTTGTTGGATAATATGAAAAAGAAAATAAGCTTATCGTCGGTTATCCTGACCGCCTATCATACTCAAATAGCTTTCATAGCGGCTCATGGCGATGTCTCCTGCTTCCACCGCATCTTTAACGGCACATTTGGGCTCGTCGATGTGTAAGCAATTATGAAACTTACATTCGTTCAGCAAGTTGCGCATTTCGGGGAAATAATGACTGATTTCTTCCTTTTCCATTTCAGATAGACCCAGTTCTTTGATGCCAGGCGAATCAATGATGAAGGTATCAGGCGCGATCTCAAACATCTCGGCAAACGTAGTTGTATGTACCCCTTTGTTGGCAAAGGTCGATACATTGTTGGTGCGAAGGTTCAAATCAGGGGCTATGGTATTCACCAAGGTGGATTTTCCTACCCCCGAATGCCCGGAAAGCACTGATATTTTTCCTTGCAGTAGGTTTTGAAAGGTTTCAATTCCTTCACCCGTTACGCTAGAAGTCGTAAAACACAGGTACCCCAATTGATTGTAGAGGTCTAATAACTCCTGTTGATAGGCTTTAGTTTCATCGTCAAAAAGGTCCTGTTTGTTGAAAATAACAATGCAGGGCACCCGAAATGATTCTGCAACCACCAAAAGTCGATCAATAAATCCTAATGAGGTACGGGGAAAAGTAAGCGTAGCTACAATAATTAACTGATCAACATTGGCCGCCAGCAAATGGGCATGAGCCGACTTATGGACCGATTTCCTGGCAATGTAATTGTGACGGGGCAGAATGTCGTTTATCAAACCAGTTTGCTTGGTTTCGTCTTCAATTTCCCAATAAACGGAGTCGCCGACAGCTACGGGATTTGTCACTTTTAAGTCCTGAAACTTAAATTTGCCCCGTAGTCGACACTGCCAAATTAATCCTTCTTCATCCCGAATATCGTACCAAGACCCGGTAGAACGAATCACCAATCCTTTCAACGATTGAGCATTGACCTCTTCGGATCGTTGGTTAATCGCTGCGGCGTTTCTGGTCTGAAACTTGGCAGGCGGGGCTTTTATTTTACCTGATTTTTTCAAATTATAGTCTCCTGAAAATTTCTTCGATGTCCTCTAACGTGAATTTCTCTTTCCAATCGTAGCCAATAGCGTGATTCCACATGTGATCGAGTTTGTAAGACACGTGCGCCATTGCCGTAATTTGTTCCTCTGTCCAATCTTTAGAAAGGTTTTGAGGAAGCGTAATGTTGTGTTTTTTAACCATTTGTCTAAATTCAGCTACACCATCGGGATAGTAATCTATTAAATGATTGAAAGCAATACAGTTGGAATAGCAGTGGCGCATTCCCAGAATTTTAGAAAGTCCATAGCTGATTGCATGACAGATACCCACTTCGGAGTAAGTCAAACTTAATCCGCCCATTAATGAGGCTACCATCAATTTATCGTCGTTTTCGGCAGTTTGTCCACTCTTTTCGCCCAAATAAATTTCGCGGCAAAGTTTCATGGATTGTTCCGCATACGCGTGAGAGTAGGCATTGTTAAACTGCCCGTTTTCGGATTCAATGCAGTGAATGTAGGTGTCCATTCCCACGTAAAACCACCAATCGCGTAGCACGGTAGCTATCAAATCTGGGTCTAAAATCACTTGATTGAATACTGTCCACTCGCATTTTAAACCCAATTTTTTCTCAGGGCCGGTCAATACGGCAGTCATGGACACTTCAGCACCCGTACCGGAAATGGTAGGTACACCAACGTGGTAGATTCCCGGTACTTTAATGAGATCCAATCCTTGGTATAGTGTTGAAGAACCTTCATTGGTTACCATGAGTGATAAACATTTGGCAATGTCCATAATGGCCCCGCCACCGATTCCGATGATACCTGACGGCAATCCTTTTTCGGCTAAAATCTCATCACGGAGCGTATCAATTTGCTCGGTAGTAGGCTCGTGCGGGTCAACGTCAATGAAATAAACGGTATCTCGCGGTAATAAAGGCAAGCGACGTTCTAAGTCTTTGCCTTTAAAATAATTGTCAACGATAAACACCATGTAGCGATTGTTTTCGCTACGGTAAGGGGCAAGTATATCGCCCAGCTGACTGAAACTTCCCCGTCCAAAGACGGTTTTTTCAATTCCTTTGAAATTTTTATGCATGGTCTCTCTGCGGCGTATCGCTTGAATTCCCAAGAAGGGACTTCGATTTTAGATTATTTATTTTGTTTGTATTTGGTGAAAACATAAGCACCATTTGCATTCATTGATTCACTCTTGGACTTGTCTGCCAACTCCTCAAAAATTTGTTTAATTCTTGGATTGTTCTGATAAGCTTCCTGCAATTCTTTTTGCGTTTGGCGCGTGCTTTTCATCAGTCAACGCCCCAAACTTTTGGGTGGTTCGGTAAGTTTTTGTTCCGTTTTTTTCATTGTCTTTTCTTCAAGAAAATAATCTAACCCCACTAATTTTCTCTGACTACTGATGTATAAAGAAGATATATCGTTTAATCCAATGTCGGAATTTCCAGCTGTTTACAAATAAGAGTACACAGGTTTTTATCCATTTGTGGATGTCGAGGAATTGTTGTCTTCTTTCCGGAAAACTCATTCTTATAAATGTCATGCTTGGAGCCGTGTCGGTGAAAATGACAACCATGTACTTCGAGATGTTTGATTAATTTGTTGCGTTTAATAGACATTAGGCAGCAAAAATCAAATCTTCCTGATAGACAATCTTTTGACTAACAGACTCTTCCCTCATGTCTTGTAAATACAGTTCAAGTGCATCCAAGAGATTTTCTTTCACTTCTTGTACAGAATTTCCTTGCGTCAACACTGCCGGAATTTCTTTTATCATTCCAATAAAATACTCTTCTCCTTCCGTAATTATTAATGTCAGTTTCATAATTGAATGAGTTTAACACGTGTAAGCCACCATTGCTTTCCGAATCGCGGTTTCCAGTTTATTGGCCAACGTTTCCAATTCAGTTTGTGTCCACGTAACGCGTACGCCAAATGAAATTAAACGTCCAATCACTTCCTGCGATTTCGGAAGGTCTACATTGGCGTAATCTTGTGGGGTTCCTAATACTTGTATCGCCAATTTGCTCGCTGTACGTAATTCTTTGAAGTGATCCCATTGATTGATAAAGTGATACATATTGGTAAACCAATAGTTAAAACCACCTACGCCCGCTGCATTCAGCTCGGCTACGACGGCTTGTGCACTTTCGGTATCGGGCAACAACAAATTCAGGAAGGTGGCCGAGTCGCCGTCGGGGTCAGGAATAGTGGCAAAACCAACGCCGGGTACGTGGGCCAAACGATTCATTAACCATTTTTTGTGTTCGTTGTTTTTCTCTACCAAATAAGGTACACGGCGCGTTTGGGCCAATCCTACGGCAGCGTGAAGTTCCGAAATGCGGTAGTTGAAACCGATGATAGGGTGCTGTTCCATTCCTCGGTTGCTGCCAACGTGGTCGTGACCGTGGTCAGTGTATGAATCGGCAAATTTATAGGCTTGCTCGTCGTTGGTGACAAAAATACCGCCTTCACCTGCGGTTGCAATTTTGAAGAAATCGTAAGAATAAGCACCTGTTTTGCCCAAAAGACCGGTAAAAGTACCTTTGTAACTGGCACCCATGGCTTGTCCGGCGTCTTCTACCAAAATAAGATTATGTTCACGGACTACTTCAAAGATGGCATCCATATCGGCCATTTGTCCGCACATGTGTACGAGGCAAATGCCTTTGGTTTTGGGAGTAATTGCCTTACGAATCCCTTCGGCGCTGAGGCAAAGCGTTTCATCAATTTCGGCAAAAACAGGTAAGGCACCAATCATCAAAACCGCTTCAACGGAAGCAATGTATGTGAACGGTGGTACAATTACTTCATCGCCTGTGCCAATACCCGCCGCTACCAAAGCCGTTTGAATGGCTGTAGACCCGCTCGATACTGCATGGGCGTATTTTGCTCCAACCACTTTACACACTTCTGCCTCCATTTCGCGGGCTTTCCAGATGTTATTGCGTTGAGCTTCGTGATTATAACGGAAAAGAATTCCGGTTTCTAAAACGTCGTTGATTTCTTTGCGCTCTTCGGCGCCAAATAGTTCGGTTCCCGGCATGTCAGTTTACTGTTTATTAGTTACGGTTTAGAGCTTACTGCAAATCCTGAATTGTATACCGTGAACCGTTCGGGCGGCTCCGTACTTGCTGAATCAGGCAGCTAAACTCATTAATGCCACAAAGTTAGTGATTTTGTGGCGTAGAAATAGAAGATTTTGAAAGCGCAGTGCTGCTACAAATGAAATACAATATTTGATTTAACAGGAGGATAGTTGACGGGGTTGTCATTTACTAAAAGCAGATAAATCGCATATTCCCCCTTAAGAAAATGTTTTTTAGGCACTGATATGGAGAAGGCCGGTAAACTCACTTTATGGTGGTCATTCTCCAATTCCATGTCCAAAATGAGCGTTTTGTCGTTTTGGGGCTCCGTGATTTCATTGTGAGTACAGTCGAAAGGGGTAGCATTATCGTGAATTGCCCAAAGCCGATGGTGAACTTGACCGATTTTCAGCACATCAGCCGGTGGATTCGCGATGAAACCCGCAATGTGCAAATTATCACGAGTTTGATAAATAGTGTCAATACGGAGTTTGAGATACGTGAGAGGAGGACGGTTCAGACTGTCATAATACGTTTTGCTGTGGAGTGGCTTATCTAACTTATACTTATAAAATCCATTTTTTGCCAGTTTATTCAGTGTATTGACTTCGAGGCAATTAAAGCCGGAGTTGTTTAAATGATAGTTTTCCATTTTACTCATCAGTCCTTCTTTTCGCTCCTCGGGATGCCTGAGGTGGAAGGTAAAATACTTGAGATTGATAAGAACCGAAAGTGTTAACAGTGCCGGAAAAAGCATCTTTTTGAGAAGTACAGGACGTAAAAATAAATCCCGACTTACGATGATAATACCCGCCGTTAACAGCATGGAATAGATGGAATAGCGTTCCGACAAAGCGGTGTTAATTCCGTATTCGTATCTTTTGAAGGTGGTCATTGCGGCCATCATCACGCTATACAGGATGCACAAAAACACAAAAGGGTTTTGTAAATAGTATTTTTTATAAAAGGCAAAAAGGCTTACTCCCAAAAAGACGACACCCATGATTTGGGCAATTTTTGGATTAAACGCAATGCTTCCCAAAAAAGCAAAGAAAAATTGAGCCGCTTTGGGAAGTTGCTCAATGAGCAGTTCAGAGGTAGGATGACGGTAAATTTGCTCATATTTCCAATAATAGCCCCCAATCAATAATAGGGCCCAAATAAGCCAAACTGCAAGCAAACGATAGCGCTTTTGGAAGAAAAATACAGCGCTGATTACTGCCAACAGCGCAAAGCCCCCGCTGTTGGAAAAAATAGAAAGTCCACTGCACAGGAACGTAAGAAAACTGTTTTTGAAGGAGGATTCTTTCAACGAGAAATGAATGGTAGCTACCGCAAACAGCGCTGAAAACAGATTGGAGTTCTGCATGGCGATGAGCGTATTGGAACAGGAACTGATGATAACAAATGCGATGGGGATAATCCACCATTTTTGTTCTCCGATGTGTTGATTGTACAGAATGACGATAAAAACCAGACTTAGATTGCCAAGAATAATCCACGAGCGCAAGTCAATGGAACCTGAAATTCCGTATTGAATCAAGGCTAAAATCCGCGTTACAACAAGCCGATGTTCGTTGTGTTGACTGAACAAAACACCCAATTTTTCCCACCAAGAGTTGGCTTCTTTTAATTGGTTAAACATCTCCATGACGTAAACGTCATCGCCCACGGGGAGGTTGATTATATTCCTGTACAATACATAAGCAAGCAGAAAAACGGGAACAAGACAAATCAGAAACCAAGGTTTTTTGATAATCGGCATGGTTGAAATCGTACTTTGGGAAGTAAAATCCTGCAAGGTTGGAAAGGAAAGCAGGGCTTCAAAGATAGGTGAAAAAGAGAAAACAAGTGATGGTTTTAGTAGGTTTATTGGTTTTAGAAGGGGCATTTTATGCGTTTGTCGAAAGTTTTTTCTAACTTTCGACCTTGTCAAAAATTGATTTTTAAACCTATGATGAACGTATTCAAATCCATTTTACTCAGTCTGTTCATTGGCTGGGGAGGCTTCTGTGCTACGGCCCAAAATCCTGAAATTAAGCATATCCACCCTACAAACTGGTGGGTGGGAATGAAAACCCCCAATCTTCAATTACTTGTTTATGGCAAAAATATCAGTTCGGCCAAAGTAAGTTTGACGTATCCGGGAGTTCGCATTAAAAAGTCGCATAAAGTAGAAAATCCAAACTATTTGATGGTTGACCTGGAGATTTCTAAAGCGGCCAAGCCCGGCACCATGCGTTTGGTATTCAGTAACGGCAATTTTAAAAATACTCAAAACTATACGCTGGGGGTAAAAAAATACAAACCGGTTGCCATCAATACCCCCGATTTTATCTACCTCCTTATGCCTGACCGCTTTGCGAACGGCGACGAGAGCAACGATAAATTTAATGATATGCTTGACAGACAAGCCGATAAAAATGTGCCTTTTTTGAGGCATGGAGGTGATTTTCAGGGTATTATCAATCATTTAGATTACTTGCAGGAATTGGGTGTAACAACGCTTTGGAATACACCCGTCATTGAAAACGATACCAGGCTTAAAAAAGAGCTGCACGGTAATTTGCAGGCAGCCTATCACGGCTATCATTTCAGCGACCAATATAAAATAGACCGTCGTTTTGGAGGAAATGAAGGCTATAAAAAACTGTCGACGGCTTTGCATCAGCGGGGAATGAAATTGATTCAGGATGCCGTGTACAATCACGTATCGGAAGACCATTGGATGTTTGTTGACCCTCCGACCAAAGATTGGTTTAATAGGTCGCCGTCTTATACAGGAACCACTCATAAGGAACAGTCCGTTTTTGACCCTGCCGGTACCGAGGCCGATCGCAAGCTGTTAACAGACGGCTGGTTTACCCCATTCTTACCGGACGTCAATCAACGCAGTCCTTTTTTTGCAACCTATCTTATCCAACACGCGATTTGGAGTACCGAAGAATTTGGAGTAGATGGTTGGCGAATAGATACGTATAAATATAACGATATGCCGTTTATGAATCGTTGCAATCAAGCGCTTTTGGATGAATATCCTAACCTCCTGATTTTTGGAGAGACTTTTGTAACCAACCCTGCGTGGTTAAATTACTTTGTGCGTAACAACGTAAAATACCCTTTCAATTGTAATCTGCCTGGGACGTGTGATTTTCCAACGTATTCGGCCATTAACGAGTCATTAAATCAGCCTTTCAGTTGGGACGGGGGTATCAATCGCCTATATAGCACTCTCGCGCAGGATTACCTGTACGCGGATCCTTCTAAAATGGTAACTTTCCTTGAAAATCACGACACAGACCGCTTTTTTTCGGTAGTAGGAGAGGATTTTAATAAGTACAAACTGGGCGTAACATGGTTGCTGACCGCACGAGGAATTCCTCATTTTTACTATGGTACAGAGGTATTGATGAAAAACACCAAAAATCCAACGGATGCGGAAGTACGCAAAGATTTTGAAGGCGGCTGGAAGGGGGACAAACAAAGCAAATTCACGGCAACGGGGCGCAATGCCAAAGAAAATGAAGCATTTGAGTTGGTGAAAAAATTGGCCAATTATCGTAAAAATACCCCCGCACTTCACAGCGGTAAGTTTACTCAATACCTGCCCCAAGACGGCGTATACGTGTATTTTCGATATGACAATGCCAAAACAATCATGGTTGTCATGAACACAAACGCCGCAGAGTCTACGTTTGACACTGCTCGTTTCTCGGAACGAATGAAAGGGTTTTCGTCAGCACAAAATGTGTTAAGTGGAGAGACAATCTCCGGTCTGTCGTCAATGAAAGTGCCTGCCATGTCGGCTTGGGTATTGGAATTGAAGTAAAAAAAGCGGGGCGGAAATCATTTCCGCCCCGCTTTTTTTATTTGCGATACTGTTCAATTAATTTAAACAGCGCTTTTTGTTTTTCTAAGTCGGGAAAGAAATCGTACAACTGCTCGTGGGCTTCGTAATTGAGTGCAAGTGCGATTTCGAGGTGAATAAGTGCTTCTTTGTATTCACCGGCGTGTAAAAGATAGGCGGTAGCGCGGTAATACATACTCGCATTATCGGGAATATCATCGAGTCCTTCCTGAATGACTTCGTACGCTTTGTCAAACTGTCCCTGGTCAAAAAGGACCAAAGACCATTTGAGCCAAACTTCTTCATAATCAGGCTCCAAGTCGGCGGCTTTTTCAAAGGCTTCTATGCTTGAAAAAACGTTCCCGATTTTATATTCCAATTCGCCCAATACCAACCAATAGTCCGCAACGTGCTCATTGAGTTTAATGGCTTTTCTGATGCAGTTGAGTGCTTCAACCCATTTTTCTTCCACGGCCAAACAAACGGCTACCCCGTACCAACCTTCATCCCATTCTTTGTCAAGTTTGAGCGATTCGCGGTAGTATTCAAGGGCTTTGCCAAAATCTTTCAGCTTTTCGTAGCTTGCTCCCAAATGACAGTAAAGGTCTGCCGTAGGGGTTTCGTGTTGGAGGGTAAGCAGATAGCACTCGTTGGCTTCTTTGTACCGCTCCAAATTCATGTAGGCATTGGCCATGTTGAAATAGGCCGATGAAAAATCGTCCTTGATGACCGAAGCATAGTCGTACGCGTTGAGGGCTTCTTCGTAACGTCCCAATTTACTGTAAACAATACCCAGATTATACCAGGCATTGTGGGAGTAAGGTTCGCGGTCTATCAGCTCGTTGTAGTAATCAATGCTGCTCTCCAACTGCCCCATAATTTCGAGGCAAAACGCCAGTTCATACAAAGCGTTTTCGTTGTTTAAATTGAGTTCTAGGCTATTTTTGTAGTACTTGATAGCTTCCTCGTATTTGCCAGCATTTTGATAAGCCTGCCCGATTTGGAACAAGATGTCGTCTTTTTCATCCTCCTCAATGAACTGAAGCATGGTTTCGTAGACCTCCACCGATTGCTCATATTCTCCCATCATATTATAAACACCGCCCTGCATAAAAAGCACGTCTAAGTCATGGGGATGAAACAAAGAAGCGCGTTCAAGCAAATCAAGAGACTCGTCATAACGCTGATTCTGGGCGAAAAGATGAGCTTTATCGAGCATCAGTTCAAGAGAGTAGGGGAAGTGCTCAAGGCCAAACTCGCAGGCCTGTAAGGCGCGCTCCCAATTACCCTCGCCTATGTAGTGCTCCACGATTTGCTCGTAGGTATCTAAATCAAAAAATTGACGTTCATGGTTTTTGAGCATTACCTCAAATCGTTGTACCGAATCCCGCCAATCTGGTTGTCTCTCCTCGTATTCTGGTTGCATATCCTGAATGTATGGGGGTAAGTGTCTTAGTCGAAAGATATGAAAATTTCTTTTGCTGTCAAATTTTTAACGAAATATCATTCAACATAATTCATTCTTAAACCCCATACAAAAAGGATGCAATTGATAATCAGTCGCTTTTTATTTTTTCATGACGTCTTCAATCACCCGACCGATATTACCGCTTGGTTCTAATATCTTGAGCAATGCTGCGATAGTTGGCGCTGTATCAGCTACGGCAGTACGATTGAAAGTCTCCCCGTGTTTGATACCCCAGCCCATAAACAGCAAAGGAATGTGGGTATCATAGTTGTAAGGAGCTCCGTGAGTAGCCGTCGTAGTTCCTGAAATCCAACCCGGCTCAGTTACGATTTGAAGGTCGCCGCTACGTTTGGCGTGATTCCCGTTTTTGTACAAAGTCAGCAAATAGTCGTTGATGTTGGCATTTCCCAAATCGTGGAGATTAAGCACGGTGGCGATACCGTCCATATCAATCATTACTTTCCGCACTACTTTGAACACATCTTCCACTTCAATTTTTTTAGCGGCCAATGTTTGATGGTTCAAATACAATTGGTAATTCTCGGAAGCGGTGATGTAATCTCCTTCGCCGAATTTTTCGACCAAAGCGGATTTGATAGCGGTATTGATTTGACCTAAGTTAAGACGCCCGGTGGGTAGTTTATGCTGTTTCCACAATTCTGGCACATCCATCACCCCATGGTCGGCAGAGATAAAAAACAGATAATTGCCTTTCCCAACCTGTTTGTCAAGAGCCGCAAAAATTTCGGCAAAATCACGGTCAAGGCGTAAGTACGTATCTTCTTCTTCCACCGAGTTAGGACCAAAAGCATGACCTACGTAGTCTGGAGTTGAAAAACTAATGGCTAAGAAATCCGTCGCGGAACCTTTCCCGAGATTTTCGTTTTTGAGAGCTTCCAGGGCAATTTCTTTGGTAATGGTGTTACCGTGGGGGGTACTGGCCAAAATTCCGAAGGCATCCCCCGCAATTCCTGCCAAGTCGTACGGGAATACGGATTTTTTGGCACCTGCAATTTTTGCTTCGTAGGGTTGGTCATCAGCAGTACTTTCGGTGTATTGAGCAATGGGAAGCAGGGTGTTCCAATTTTGCTTCATCAATTCAGACGGACGCTTTTTGGCGTTATAGTCTTTCACCCATTGAGGTAAATCGTTCATGTAAAAAGTACTCGTAATCCAGTTACCGGTTTTGCTGTCAAACCAATAGGCACCGTTGGCGGTGTGTCCGGCGGGCAAAATGGCGCCTCGGTCTTTGATGGCTATACCGATGGTTTTCCCTTGGTAATTATTGCCGATGCGCAATTGGTCGGTAATGGTGCTGGTTAATAGATTTTTGGGCGACATTTTTCCCGCCGTCAAATTAGTAGTACCTACGGGTTGTACGGTGCTGTCTCCCACGCAATACATACCTTTGCCCAATTTTCGGTCATACCAATCATTTCCCACAATGCCATGGATGGAAGGGACTGAACCTGTATAAACCGATGCATGGCCTGCGGCTGTTACAGTTAGTGCATAATTGTAGTGGTGATTTCGGCAATTGAAACCTTCGCTTAACATTCGTTTGAATCCACCTTCACCATACTTGTCGTAGTAACGGTACCAATAATCGTAGCGCATTTGGTCAATCACCACGCCTACTACCAACTTGGGGCGGGCTAATGTTTCGGATTTGGTTTGGGCAAAAAGTGTCGAGGTACACAAAATTGCCAGGGTGAGTTTGAGGTACTTCATTGGATGGGTATATTTGAATAGAAAATCGGGACGAATTTACGGCAAGTTTTTTCAACTGTATAAGTATTACGAAATACAATTATTTTAGGGCTACTGCTCATTCCGTAAACTTAACCTTTCCTTCAACTCTTTAACACGTACGCGCTGCATGACAAACTCTGTTTTCTCGTCGGCCAGGCGAACGATGTATTTGTCATTTTCCCAATAGGAGTAATTTTTTAGGAAATTCAGGTTCAAAATCACCGAACGGTTGACTCGAAAAAATTGATGGGGGTTAAGCTCTGCCTCCAATTCGGCGAGTGTTTTCCTGATATTATACGTACGCCCTAAGGTATAGGCAAAATAATTTTTTTGCTCAACCTCAAAATACAGTATATCCTGAACCGACAGAATGGTTTCGCCCTGCTCAAACCAGGCATCAAGGGCGGTCAAATAGGAAAGGGTAGTGGGTGGAAGAGCAGGCGTATTGAATTGCGTTTTTTGCCACGCATGGTAGTTTAAAAACAGATTGACATTGAGATAACTGTACCCGAAAATGAGAAAAGGCAAAAGATAATTGCCAAACATACGGGCATGAAAAAAGTATTCGGGGAAGTAGGCTGTCCATGAATAATGAGGATAAAATACCGCCAAATAACGGAGTCCGTTGGTAATGGGACCAAAAATGACAATGGCAGCCAAGACGCAGGGTAGAAAATTGAGTCCGTATAAAAGAACTCCTCTGAGCGTAGGCGTGAGGTAGTTCATTCTAAAAATTCGGATGTAATAATGAGTAACCTGAATAAAAATCAGCACTGAAACCAGTTCAAATAGCAGGTAATAGCCGAACAATACTTTGAAATAATGCCCGACCTCTCCTCTGAACAGGGCCGAAAATTCGCTGTCGTTGTGGCGATATAAGGTCATTTATTGAAACAACAAAATTCCAACCAACGTAATGGCTAAAATCAATTTCCAATTCTTGGGAATCCGAAAAGTAATAGGAATCAAAGGAGGGTTTGTCATGCGTCAAAGATAACACAGACTCGTATTTCAGGCAAATAAGAGGGCATTTCAGGATAATAAAGAGGCGGTACCCCCTTATTTCACTCCTAATAGCCCGTGTTTCGGGCCAAGGCGCTTGTTTCGTTGTTTAGGGAGATTGTACGTTTGTGTCAGCCGCTTGGCTTTCATTCGTCTATTAGCAACCGCCCAAAACCATGAAAACTCTGTCCTCTCTTCTTTTTTTAATGGTTCAAATGACCGCCTTTATGTATGCACAAACACCCGTCCGCGTATCGGGCCGGTTAATGAATACGCAACGACAACCGCTTGCCTACGTAAGCATCGGAGTTGCAGGTACGGCGGTTGGGACAGTCTCTGATGAGCAGGGGAAGTTTGAGTTATATTTGTCGTCGGAAGGCAACGTCGTTTTTTCTCCGATTGGCTACCGCTCGCTGACGCTTTCGACGGCTGCTCTCAAAACGAACTCCGCTGAACAATCTATTGTCATGGAAGAACAGCCGTTTCAATTGCCTGAAATACGCATCAGCAACCGCGAACAGGTGACGAAAACGATTGGGGGCGATAAGGCCAATGCCAAAACAAGCACCAATTTTGCCATCGGCAGTAAACCAAGTCAGAATTTAGGAGCGGAAATCGGCCGAAAATTCAATTTGCCCCATGCCGTCTGTCGTTTGGAAAAATACCGTTTTTACCTACAAAGTAATTTTGAATCGGTCAAGTTTCGGGTCAATGTGTACTCGCTCAAAGGCATGGAAAACCTTTTGCTTCAAAACATCTATTACACTACTTCCGGGAAGGTGAATGGCTGGATAGAAATTGATTTGACACCTTATGCCATTGAGGTAAGTGATAATATTGTGGTGTCGATTCAGTGGATAGAGAGCAAAGGAAAAGGCTCGTACTTACGGATGCCCATTCAAATGCCTGCGTTGGCGGTGCACTATTATAAATACGGCAGTCAGGACAGTTGGAAAAAATTCAACGGCATGACTACTGCCATGAACCTAACCTTTTTGGCAGTGCGCGCAAAGTAATGCTATAACAAAAAAATAGACAACTGGGGCAAATGCCTAACATTGGAGTGACTAAACTCAAAGATTATGTACCTATTTTGCCCAAGTTGTCACAGCACAAAGCTAAAA